>Ga0209254_10002949_pt1 | contig 15537 bp, 14 predicted proteins | sample FrelakmetDIP11DI_FD_187148 | JGI IMG/M metagenome (GOLD analysis project Ga0209254, IMG submission 187148) | Freshwater lake sediment microbial communities from the University of Notre Dame, USA, for methane emissions studies - DIP11 DI (SPAdes)... | ecosystem: Environmental > Aquatic >...
CGAGAACAGTGCCGGTGGACGCCGGGTTTCCCGTTCGGGCGCCTGCGCAGGCGGCGGGCAGGCTGACGAGCCCCCTGGGCACCGCACCCATCCCGGCCCACAGCCAGGGCACGCCGGCAGGCTGCTTCGGGCTCGCCGAGTGAAGCGCTGAGGCACAACCGTCGCCGAGGACGACCAAGCGGGGCTTGATGATGTCGATGCTGTGCCTCAGCACCGCGCCGTGCTGCCTGGGATTGAGCATGCCGGCGACCGCGCCGAGCTTGGCCACGGCCGCCACGCAAGCCAGCAGAGCGGGACAGTTCTCGAACAGCAGGCCCACCGTATCCCCCTGTTGCACGCCCTGTTGTTGCAGCACATCCACGATGCGGTTGGCCCAGGCGTTGAAGTCGCGGTAGTTCCAGCGCTGGCCTTCGAACAGCAGGCAGTCCTTGTCGGGGATGTTTTCGGCCTGGTGTTCCAGGATCGAACCGATCGACTGCTGGCTGTCCGGCGAGACCGCGTAGAGCTTCAGGGTCGCCCACAGTGAGCCAAAGGCCGAGGGCAGCAGGCCCAGCGCGGCGCGGCCGAAATCCAGCAAACCGATCCGGTCGTGACTTGGTTCCATCTTGGGATTCTGCGTTCATTTGGACGGGACTTTCTGCGGCTGCGATGGCAGGCCAGTTAAAGACAACTCCAGGCGGGCTGCTGTCACGGTCGCATTGCTCACGTGAACTGCGTTGTGGGCGGGTTTGACCTGACGTAGGGCAAGCTGTCCCTTTCATGTGACAGGCTCGTTCTCCGATCTTCACATCGGTGTTGATTGGCGCAACTTGCCCGAAGCGATCCTGCGCACGGTTCTGTCGCCCGTCCTGCCCCCGATCGAACGCCTCACCCTGGGCCCGCTGCCACGCGACGGTGCCGACGTGTGCGCCTGCCCGCAAGGCGGCAACGCGAGCCCGCATTGACGGACGCAGGCCCCCTCTCGCTCAAGGGCCCGAGAAAGGCTGGGTGTCGTCCGGTACGAAAGTTGACAGGATCGCTTCCAGCCGAACCGGAAGGCCAGGCGACTGCGATGCGGCGACATTGCGCCCCGTCGGGCCGGACGGCCGCAGGATGCCCTCGTCAACCCGCTCCAGCAGGTAGGGAAAAAACGGATTCGACGGCAGGCGGGTCAGGAAATCCTGGTCGACGATCAGCGCGCCCCGCTCGCCGCGCGCATCCATCGCGCCCAGGTGGTAGCCGAATTCGGGAGGCGCCGTCCTGTCGGGCTGTATGCCGTACAGCGAATCGTCCATCGGAATCGGGATGGCCAGGTGCGACAGCGAGAAGATGCCCGGCGGATACGGCAGCGTCAGGGCGCGATCCTTGGCCTGCAACTGGCCCGGCGCAATGCTGCGCTCCAGCGTGGCGTGGCTGTCCTGGCTGGCGTTGACGATGGACGTGAAGCGATACGCCTGCGGCGTAGTCGGCGCCAGCTGCTCCAGCGCGACGTAGGCGGCTGGCCGCAGCAGCGGCCCGAATTTCACGGTGCGGTTGACATCGAAGAGCACGATTTCACTGCCGTTGTCGGGCAGCCGCTGGTAGAGCGCGGTCAGGATGGCCGGCGTGCTGACCGTGAAATCGATCACCGACTGGAAGGTCAGCACCGGCGGCAGGGTGCCGAGCCGGCCGGCGCGCGCGAGGCGGTCGATCTGCCCCTGCAGCGTATCCGTCAGCCGGTACGACTGCCGCGCGCCATTGACCGGGAACGAGTTGTATTTGAACGGGTTGAACTCGGGCGTGACGCTCAACCAGGCCGCGCTGGCAAATGGCGGCAGCACCGCCGGCAGGCCGGCCAGACCGGCGAAACGCGCAAAGCGCGTGATCCCGATCATCGGGGTGAACAGCACCAGGCGGTCGGCCCGGGGCAGCATCGGATCGTCGACGACATCCAGCGCATACTTCATCGCCAGCGCGCCACCGTTCGAAAAACCCACCAGGTGCAGGGGTGCCGGCGCAGGGACGCGTCGCCGCGCCTCGCGCACGCCAAGCCGCGTGGCCGCCATCCAGTCTTCCCAGCGCACGTCCGTCAGGCCGGCGGGCACGGTGCCATGCCCCGGCATCCGCATCCCGATCACGACGAAGCCTCGATCCCGGTAGAGCTTGGCAACGTGCCTCAGGCTGTAGGGCGAGTCGGTCAGCCCGTGCAGCAGCAGCACCGCCCCGGTGGGTTTGCCTTCGGGCTCCATGACATACGAGCGGTTCCAGTCCCGTTTGAAGCTGGCTGGGTACACCGGACTCGACTCGAAGTATCGGTTGATTGGCACCCGCGCGTCCGGCTCCAGCTTCTGGCTGACTTCGGCGCGTACGCTCTTGAAGATGGCGTCTTCCTGCGCCATGAAGCGGGCCCAGTCGGCGCCGTCGAGCTCATTGGCGCGCAGTTCCACAGGCACGAAGGTGTGCCAGGGCTGCAGGGCGGGGCCGCTGAGCGAACGGTAGGCCCGCACGGCAAGCATCACGGAGCCAACCACGACCACCCCGATCAAGGTCCATTTCAGGGCTCGCTTTATTGCCATTTGAATCGTCTCCCTTTGGCTCTTAGCACAGGTATCCCGGACTTTTTTTGCTTTGGCGCGGCCAGTCTCGCCAGTCTCAAATCACACTACAGCGTAGCTTTGCGCTGGCCTTCGAACCGCAGGTCATCCTGGCCACCGCCGCACGCCCAAAATCCAGCCATCCGATCCGGTCGTAACTGGGTTCGAAGGCCGTATTTTGCAATCATTTGTGGACAGCCTGCGAAGTTTGCTTCCGGACCTGGCGCGTGAACCGGGGAATCGCCACACTGAAGGCCAACAAGCAAGCCGTCAAGGGCCGTTGGCAAGGCCAAGCTCGGAGCCGGTGCGCTACGCCGCAGCGCAAACTGTGACTTCCTACCGTTTTTGGGCGGAGAGAAGACCGCCAGGAATTCCAATCGATCCAAAGAGTGGATATCCTGAAAGTGCCCGTCAAGCATCCATGGTCAGCGATGCCAGAAAGGGCACTTGGTTCCTCTTGGCGTCCTAATTTTCGGAGCAATTTGCCATGTTCAAATTCTTTACAAAGCCATCCGTCGTTCCCGGGAGGCAGAGGCGCGAATCAAAACGGTCTGACTGGAACTCGACAGGTTCAAGCTTTGCGGGGGTGCTGGACACAGAGCCGATGCCCCTCCCCGAGGTCACCGAGAGTTGCGGGGAGTCGGGGTGGTCTTTGTGGGACCAAAGTCTCTTGACAGAACCTGCCAGGCATTAGCCTTGCAGGCCTTGGGTCGCACCTCACCCGAAAGCCTGCCCGAATAAAGTGCGTCTCACGCCGCCAGTTTTGTGCTCTTCAGCACCGCAGCAAACCACCCCAGCCCCGCCGAAGTCCCGCCCGGCTCGCCGCCGCGCTTAGGCTTGTACTCGCAGCCGATCCAGCCCTCCCAGCCGCACTGTGCCGCCACCTCGTCGATGACGCTGAACAGGTAGGCGTAGTTGACTTCGCCGATGTCGGGCTCGTGGCGCTCGGGCACGCCCGCGATCTGGAAGTGGCCCACCTTGCCGGTCGGCAGGTACTGGCGGATCTTCATGGCCACGTCGCCTTCGACGATCTGGCAGTGGTACAGGTCCATCTGCACTTTCAGATTGGCTGCGCCGACCTCGGCCACGATGGCGTGGGCCTGGTCCTGCCGGTTCAGGAAGTAGCCGGGGATGTCTCGGGTGTTGATCGGCTCGATCAGCACGTCGCGGCCAAGCTTCGCAGCCTCGGCCGCCGCCCAGCGCAGGTTGGCCAGGTAGGTGGGCAGCACGGCGTCGCGCGTCAGGCCCTGCGGCACGACGCCGGCCATCAGGTGGATGCGCGGGCAGTCCAGCGCCTGCGCGTAGTCCAGCGCCAGCGCCACGCCGGCGCGAAATTCGGCTTCACGGCCTGGGATGCAGCTGATGCCCTTGTCCCCGCCAGCCCAGGCGCGGTCGATGGACACCGCATCGGTGCCGCCGGGGGGGGCGTTGAACAGCACCTGCTGCAGGCCGTTCGCTCGGAGCCGGGCTGCGAGCTCCGCCCTCGGAAACGCATAAGGGAACAGGTACTCCACGGCCTTGAAGCCGTCCTTCGCTGCCGCCTCGAAGCGCTCCAGGAAGGGCAACTCGGGGTACATCATGGTCAGGTTGGCGGCAAAGCGGGGCATGGAGAGGCTTTCTGAAAACTACTATATCGATAGCAAACTATGACCATTCGACGCTGGGATGGCGGCGATTTTCTTGTGAAAACGCGGTTTTCAGTCGCCTGGAGCCTACCAGCGTGCGCCAAAAGTCCGGCGCAGTTCCTCGATCTGGTTTTCCGTCAGCGGCGCGGGTGGGGCAGGGCTCAGGAGCATGAGCTTCGCCGTTTCCTCCAGCTCTTCGAGCGTCGCCATGGCGGCCGCTGGCGTGTCGTGCCAGACGTTGGGGCCCAGGCGTGCCAGCATCACCGCGCGGATCGGCGTACCCTGCTGGCCGTAGCGGGTGACGGTCTGCGCCACAAGGTCGGCAGCCAGCGGGTCGCCCGGGCGGTGGTAGGGGATGAGGGGCACATGGCCGACCTTCATCACGAAGTAGGGCGTGGCCGCAGGCAGCAGCTCCCGGGCGCCATCGTCCGCGCCCGGGCGCAGCGTCAGCGCGACGCAGTACGTGCTGTGGGTGTGAATCACGCAGCAGGTGCCGGGGTCGAAAGCCGCGGCAGCCCCATAGATCTGGCGGTGCAAGGCGAGGGTCTTGCTGGCGCGATCACCGCTGATCTGTTGACCCGCCGTATCAAGCCGGGCCAGCCGCGCCGGGTCGAGAAAACCCAGGCAGGCGTCGGTCGGTGTGATCAGGAATCCGTCGTCGAGCCGCACGCTGATGTTGCCGGCCGTGGCGTGCACATAGCCGCGATCGAACAGGCTTTCGCCGACGCGGCAGACTTCTTCGCGAGCTTGCGTTTCGTTCATGGGAGCATCGTAAAGGCTTTGGTGAAGAAGTCGTCGGTGCCGAAGTTGCCAGATTTGAGCGTGAGGTGCAGGCCGCCGCTTGCAGTGAAAGCATGACACCATGGGACGCCGGGGTCGATCTGCGGACCGATCTTCATTTGCGTGATGCCCAGCGCCTGCACGCAAGCACCCGAGGTTTCGCCGCCGGCCAGCACGAGCTGACGCACACCCAGGCCGACCAGCCCGCGCGAAATCTCGCCGAGCGTGCGCTCCACCATCGCGCCCGCGTCCTCCACGCCAAGCTGACCCTGAACCGTCTTGACGGCCGCCGGGTCGGCGGTGGAATAGAACAGCACCGGACCAGCAGCGAGCCGGGCCGCGGCCCAGGCCAATGCTTCGGCGGCCACATCCGCACCCGAGGCAATGCGCAGCGGATCAATCGCCAGCGCCGGGCGGCCACCGTCGATGAAGTGCTTCACCTGCCGGTTGGTGGCCAGCGAACAGCTGCCCGACACCACGGCCTTCAGCCCGGCGGCGGGCGGCAGCTGGCTGGCCTGAAGGGAAGGCACCAGCCCGAAATTCGCCGGCAGCCCGATCGCCACGCCCGAGCCGCCCGTCACCAGCGCCATGCCTTTGAGCGCCGCCCCCAGGCGCAGCAGGTCGTCGTTCGACACCGCATCGACGATGGCCACGCCAACGCCTTGGGCGCGCAGTTCGTCGATGCGCGCGCGGATGGAGGCCTCGCCACGGGCCACCGCCTTGTGGTCGATCAGGCCCACCTTGCGTCGCGTCTGCGCTTGCATCACGCGCACCAGATTCGGGTCGGTCATGGGCGTGAGCGGATGGTTCTGCATGCCGGACTCGTTCAGCAACACCTCGCCGACGAACAGATGACCCTTGAACACGGTGCGCCCGTTGTCGGGGAAGGCGGGTGTCGCGATGCTGAAGTCGGTCTTCAGCGCGTCCATCAGCGCCTCGGTCACCGGTCCGATGTTGCCCTGGGCCGTGCTGTCGAAGGTGGAGCAGTACTTGAAGTAGATCTGCTGCGCGCCCTGCGCCTGCAGCCACGCCAGCGCTGCGAGCGACTGGGCGACAGCTTCCGATGGCGCGATGGTGCGGGATTTCAGCGCGACGACGACGGCGTCCACTTCAGCATCCAGCGGACCGGCGGGCACGCCAATGGTCTGCGCCACGCGCATGCCGGCGCGCACCAGGTTGTTGGCCAGATCGGTGGCGCCGGTAAAGTCATCGGCGATGCAACCCAGAAAAATGGTTTTCATGGTTTTCTCCTTGGTAGCTCAATGCCTGGAAAGATCTTGATCACCGCGCTGTCGTCCTCCTTGGCGAAACCCGCCGTGGACGCCTGCATGAACATCTGGTGCGCGGTGCTGGACAGCGGCAGCGGGAATTTGCTGGCGCGCGCCATGTCGAGCACGATGCCCAGGTCTTTCACGAAGATGTCCACGGCCGACAGCGGCGTGTAGTCGGCCGCCAGCACGTGCGCCATGCGGTTTTCGAACATCCAGCTGTTGCCGGCGCTGTGCGTGATCACCTCGTACAGCGCGGCCGGGTCGACGCCCTCGCGCAGGCCCAGCGCCATGGCTTCGGCGGCCGCGGCAATGTGCACGCCGGCGAGAAGCTGGTTGATGATCTTGACCTTGCTGCCCGCGCCGGCGCTGTCGCCGAGCTTGTAGACCTTGGCCGCCATGGCGTGAAGCAGTGGTTCTGCTTTGGCATAGGCCTCGGGCCGGCCGGCGGTCATCATGGTCATCTCGCCGCTGGCGGCTTTGGCGGCGCCGCCGGAGATCGGCGCGTCGATGTAGAGCAGGCCCAGGCCGGCCAGCCGTGCTTCGAGCGCGACCGACCAGTTCGGGTCCACCGTGGAACACATCACGAAGACGCTGCCGGGTTTCATGGTGCTGGCGCAACCCGTGCCGTCGCCGCCCGGACCGAACAGCACGGCCTCGGTCTGCTCGGCGTTGACCACCACCGAGACCACCACGTCACAGGCAGCGCCCAGCTCGGACAGCGAGGAACAGGCGGTGCCGCCTTCCTTCGCAAACGCCTGTGCGGCTTCGCTGCGTACATCGAAGACATGCGGCGCATGCCCGGCGCGGCGCAGCGATTGCGCCATGCCCTTGCCCATCGCCCCCAGGCCGATCAGGCCGACACGGGTCACTGTGTTCATGCGGGTCTCCGTTCAGCCCAGGGTGATTTTTGCGAACTCGGCGACGCGTTTCCACTTGATCGCGTCGGCGGCCATGAAGGCGCCCATCTGGGCCGAGCCCAGAAAGCCCACTTCGGCGCCCCGTGATTCCATGGTCCGGGCGATTTCCGGGTCGCGCGAGAGCTTGTCCAGCGCCTGCTCGATGCGGGCCACCACCGCAGCCGGCGTGCCGGCGGGCGCGGCGACGCCGTACCAGGCGCTGACGTCGAAATCGGCCAGCCCGGATTCGATCAGCGTGGGCACGGCCGGCAGCGCCTTGCTGCGCTGGCGTGTGGTCACCGCCAGCGCTTTCACGCTGCCGCCCTGGATCTGACCCAGCACCGAGGGCAGGTTTTCGAACATCATGTCCACCTCGCCCGCGATCAGCCCGGTCACCGCCTGCGCGGCGCCGCGGTAGGGAATGTGGGTGATGAAGGTGCCGGTGGTGGTCTTGAACAACTCGGCGCTCAGGTGCAGCGAGGTGCCGTTGCCGTTGGACGCGTAGTTCAGCTGGCCGGGCGTCTTTCTCGCGCGCGCCACCAGATCGGCCACGCTGTTGATGCCACTTTTCGGATTGACCAGCAACACGTTGGGTACGCGGCCGATCAGGCCGATGGGCACGATCTGTTCGGGCTTGTAGGGCAGGCTGGCGTACAGCGCGGGGCTGATGGTCAGCGGCGGCGAAGCCATCAGCAGGGTGTAACCGTCGGGCGTGGCGCGGGCCACTTCAGCCGCGCCGAGGTTGCCGCCCGCGCCGGGCTTGTTCTCGATCACCACTGGCTGGCCCAGCTCCAGCGCCAGGCGTGGTCCGATCAGGCGGGCCATGGTGTCGATCAGCCCGCCGGGCGGAAACGGCACCACCAGCCGGATCGGCCGGGCCGGCCAGGCTTGGGCCCCCGCCATCAGGGGGAGGGCCAGCAGGGCTGCGCCACTGCCTTTGAGAATCTGGCGACGTTGAAGGTTCATGGTGCTCAGCAGGGTTAGGGGGGCGGGCGGCGGGCTGCCAGAGTGCTGCCTTATTGGTCTGGTTATCATACAAATTTTGGCGTGCATTCCAGGCTCGGGTTTGCCCTAGGTCAGGGTTTCCGACCGATCGGGCCGCACGGGGCGCAAGACTCAGGTCTTGCCTGGCAGGCCGCGGACCAGGGGCTGCGCCAGCTGGACTCCCGCTTGTTGCCAGAAAGCCGGGTCGGCCTGTTCGATGCGCTGGATGGCGTTGTCCATGTGCCGCGATGCCGACTGGCGCGCCACCGCCGGATCGCCGGCTTCAATGGCCCGCGCGATGATTTCGTGTTCGTCCTGGACCTGTCGTGCGAAGTCGGCGCGCCGCGCTTCATTCGCGCGGGTGACCCGTGTAGCGCCACGCATGAACTGGCCCAGGTATTCCAGGGTGCCGAGCAGGAACGGGTTGCGCGCGGCCTCGGCGATGGCACGATGAAACTGGACGTCCTCGTCCACCCCGTCACCGCCGGCCGAAACCGCCTGCTCCAGCGCAGCGATTGAATGACGGATGCGCTGGACGTCGGCGGGTGTCCGGCGCATCGCGGCCAGCGCGGCGACTTCAGCCTCCAGCGCGCGGCGCACTTCCACCATCTGGATGACCGCCTGTTTCGAGACCGCAAACTTCGCATCAAAATTAAGCGGGGAAAAACTGGCTTCCCTGACGTACATGCCGCTGCCCTGGCGCGAATCGACCAGGCCCAGCGACTTGAGCCGGGAGACGGCTTCGCGGATGACCGTGCGGCTGACCGAAAACTGCGCCACCAGTGCCGCCTCGGTGGGCAGCTTCTCGCCCACCACCAGCCGCCCGGCGCGGATTTCCGCCGCCAACACCTCCGCGACCTGGTCGGAGAGCTGGGCGCCGGGGGTGATGGATTTGAAGCGGGCGACCATGGGTGAAAAATTGATCGTACAACTTTAGCTCATGCCCACCCGGCCAGGCGCAGCGCCAGCCCCGCCAGGGCGCTGGCCGCGATGACCGGGATCACGCCGACCTTGAAGCGCAGCAAGGCCACGGCGGCCGCAGCGGCCAGAAACAGCGCGATCCAGTCAATCCTTGAACTATTTTGTCCGTTCCCCAGCGTCGGAAGGGCAATATGCGCTATGAAAAACAAAGCGAGGCTGGCGATCACGCCGACCACCGCCGCCGTGATGGCCACCAGCGGCGCGGTGAAATGCGCCTTGCCATGGGTCGATTCCACCAGCGGCCCGCCCGCCAGGATGAAGATGAACGAAGGCAAAAAGGTGAACCAGGTCACCACAGTGGCCGCCAGCGCTGCCCCCAGGAACAGGCGGTCGGGCCCGAGCACCTGCTGGGTCCAGCCGCCCAGGAAACCGACGAAGGCCACCACCATGATCAGCGGGCCCGGCGTGGTCTCGCCCAGCGCCAGGCCGTCGATCATCTGCGGGCCGGTCAGCCAGTGGAAGTGCTCCACGGCGCCCTGGTAGACGTAGGGCAGCACCGCGTAGGCCCCGCCAAAGGTCAGCAGCGCCGCCTTGGTGAAGAACCAGCCCATCTGCGCCAGCGTGTTGGCCTGCGAGACGTCCCAGTCCTGCCAGGCCAGAAGCGCGGCCATGGGCGCCAGCCACAGCACGATTGCAACCGCCAGCACCTGCGCCAGGCGCTTCTTGCTGAAGCGCGCATGGGCCGGCGTGGGCGTGTCGTCACCAATCAGCGCGGGCTGGGCCAGCGCTTTGCCCGCTGGGTGGCCGCCCCCGCCGGCGAACTGTGCGGGCGCGAAACGGGAGCCGACCCACCCGGTGAGCGCGGCGCCCGCCACCACCCAGGGAAACGGAATTTTCAGAAGGGCAATGGCGATGAAGCTGAGCACGGAGATGGCCCAGAGCAATGGCGCCGTCGCCGGTGTCTTCAGCGTCTTGCTGCCAATGCGGTACACCGCTTGCAGCACGATGGCTGCCACGGCAGGCTTGATCCCGTAAAACAGCCCGACCACCCAGGGCACATCGCCAAAGGCCACATAGGCCCAGCTCAGGCCGATCAGGATGAACAGCGATGGCAGGACGAAAAGCGCACCCGCGACGATGCCGCCCCAGGTGCGGTGCATCAGCCAGCCGATGTAGGTCGCCAGTTGTTGCGCCTCGGGGCCGGGCAGCAGCATGCAGTAGTTCAGCGCGTGCAGGAAGCGCCTCTCGCTGATCCAGTGGCGCTGCTCCACCAGCTCGCGGTGCATGATGGCAATCTGTCCGGCCGGTCCGCCAAAGCTGATGAAACCGAGCTTGAGCCAGAAGCGCAGGGCTTCGCCGAAGGGGACGGGAGTGGGGGCTTGCGGCGTGTCCATGGAATGCGTCCATCAGGTTGCCAGCGCTTGGACGGGACGCCGTCTGCTAGCGAAGACCCGGGAGGCTGAAATCCCGCTGCACCGGATGGTATCAGTGCCCGGCCCAGGGGGCGGCGCGTGTCGCCAAGGCGGCCGATTGCAAGGCAAATTCTGGGATCATTCGGGGATGCATCCCGACACCCTTTGCTCCACGACCTTCATCGACAGCGACCACCCGGTCGTTCAGGCTTTTGCCGCAAAGCATGCGCGTGGCGCCAGCGACCGTGAGCGCGCTGTGGCGCTGGTGTACGCTGTGCGCGACGGCTTCCGCTACGACCCGTATCGCATCGACCTGTCGCCCGCCGGCATGAAGGCCAGCACCGTGCTGGCCAAGGGCTACGGCTGGTGCGTGCCCAAGGCCACGTTGCTAGCGGCAGCCTGCAGGGCCGCCGGAATTCCCGCGCGGCTTGGTTTTGCCGACGTGCGCAACCACCTCTCCACCGAGCGCATGCGCCAGACCATGAAGACCGACCTGTTCGTCTGGCATGGCTACACCGATATCTGGATCGACGGCGCCTGGCGCAAGGCGACGCCCGCCTTCAATCTGGAACTGTGCCAGCGCTTCGGCCTGCTGCCGCTGGAGTTCGACGGCGTGCACGATTCGATCTACCACCCGTTCGACCTGTCGGGTCACCGGCACATGGAATACGTGCACCAGCGTGGCAGTTTCGACGACCTGCCATTGGACCAGATCCTGGCCAGCTTCCATGAGGTCTATGGCGGAACGCTGGGCTCTGACAGCGGGACGGACAGTCTGCAGGCCAGCGATTTTCTGGCCGACGTGGCGCGAGAAGCGCCTGCCGGCAAGCGGCCGGTCTGAGCGCTCGCCGCGTTCAGCCGCGCTCGAACTTGAACACCGCCGTGCCGGCGCGAAGGTTGGGCAGCCAGCGCACTTCGCGGCCTTCCTGCAGGCCGAAGGCGTCGAGAATGCGCAGCGAATTCTTCCCGGCCAGATCGGAAAAATCGGCATGCGTGCCGACCCGGATGTTGGGCGTGTCGTACCACTGGTAGGGCAGGCGTCGGGTCACCGGCATGCGGCCCAGCAACACGCTCAGGCGGTTCGGCCAGTGCGCAAAGTTGGGGAAGGCGACGATGCCCAGGCGACCCACGCGCGCGGTCTCGCGCAGCATGACCTCGGCGTTGCGCAGGTGTTGCAGGGTGTCGATCTGCAGCACCACGTCGAAAGACTGGTCACCGAACATCGTCAGGCCTTCATCCAAGTTGAGCTGGATGACATTGACGCCGCGCTGCACACAGGCCTGCACATTGGCATCGTCGAGCTCGACGCCATAGCCGCTGCAGCCGCGCTCGCGCTGCAGCAGGTCCAGCAGGGCCCCGTCGCCGCAGCCGAGATCCAGTACACGCGCCCCTTTCGGGACGAGCCGTGCGATGGATTGCTGGATCAGGGCATCGCTCATGGTGCCGCTCCCGCGCGAGTCGTTTCAGGCGCGACGCCAGGGCTGGGCCTTTCGGCCGCAATGCCTTCGAAGTAGGAGCGCACGACACCCATGTAACGGGGGTCGTCAAGCAGGAAGGCGTCATGCCCGTGCGGCGCATCGATTTCCGCATAGCTCACATCGCGCCGGTTGTCGACCAGCGCCCGGACGATCTCCCGGCTGCGTTTGGGACTGAAACGCCAGTCGGTCGTGAAACTCACCACCAGGAACTGGCTGGTTGCCTTCGCCAGTGCGGCGCTCAGGTCGCCGCCAAAGCGGCGGGCCGGGTCGAAATAGTCCAGCGCGCGGGTGATCAGCAGGTAGGTGTTGGCGTCGAAATACTCGCTGAACTTGTCGCCTTGGTAGCGCAGGTAGCTCTCGATCTGGAATTCCACATCCTGCGTGGTGTACAGGTAGTCGCGGATCGCGCCGCCCGCCGCCGGGTCGCCCCCAGGCGGATGAGCCCCCTCTGGGGGCAGCGAACCACGCGAAGCGGGGAGCGTGGGGGCCTTCAGCGTGCGGCCGAACTTCTCGTTCATCACGTCGTCGCTGAGGTAAGTGATGTGGCCCACCATGCGCGCGATGCGCAGGCCGCGCTTCGGCAGCACGCCGTGCTCGTAGAAGTGGCCCGCGTGGAAATCGGGGTCGGTCACGATGGCGCGGCGCGCCACTTCGTTGAAGGCAATGTTTTCGGCGGTGAGGTTGGGTGCGCTGGCGATCACAACGGCGTGGTGCACCCGGTCCGGGAATTGCAGCGTCCACGACAGGGCCTGCATCCCGCCCAGGCTGCCGCCCATGACCGCGGCGAGTTGGTTGATGCCCAGCGCATCGAGCAGCCTCGCCTGCGCGCTGACCCAGTCCTCGACCGTGACCACGGGAAAGTCCGCACCATAGACGCGTCCAGTGTCGGGGTTGATGTCCCTGGGGCCGGTCGAGCCGAAGCAGGAGCCCAGGTTGTTGACGCCGATGACGAAGAAGCGGTCGGTGTCCACCGGTTTGCCCGGGCCGATCATGTTGTCCCACCAGCCCTCGGATTTGTCCTGGCCGGCATACACCCCGGCCACGTGGTGCGAGGCGTTCAGGGCGTGGCAGATCAGCACTGCGTTGGATCGGTCGGCGTTGAGGGCGCCATAGGTCTCGAACGCCAGGGAATAGTCGCGAATGGACCCGCCGCTCTGCAAGGGCATGGCGGCCTCGAATTTCATCGACTGTGGCGTGGCAAACATCGTCAAAACAAAAAAACCCGGTGACGCCAAGGAGGCGGAACCGGGTTGCGGATTCCCTCTTTAGCCGTATTTCGAAACGCTGTAGTTTCGGCGCCCGCAAGCTGGAGCAAATCGGCGCTTGAAGTTAGTATAAGTCCAAGGCTGGCGAACCGTCGCTTGACGGTTTCGATCCACGAACGGATGCCAGGGTCAGCCCCAGCCCAGAAGTGCCAGAACGCCGAGCACCGCGAAGACGGCCGCCGACACCAGATGCACCACCCGGATTGGCAGGAGCCGGGTGATTCGTTCGCCAAACCAGACCACCGGCGCGTTGGCCAGCATCATGCCCAGTGTGGTGCCGGCCACCACCCAGAACCAGGCCTGGTACTGCGCGGCGAGCATGACCGTCGCGATTTGTGTCTTGTCGCCCATTTCGGCCAGGAAAAACGCCAGCACCGTGGTGCCAAACACGCCCAGGCGCGGGGCCTTGCCGGCGTCGTCCCCCGCGTCGAGCGTATCGGGAATGAGCATCCAGGCGGCCATCGCAATGAAGGAAATGCCCAGCACCCAGCGCAACACGTCCGGGCCCAACACTGTGGTGACCCATGTCCCCAGGGCGCCAGCCAGCGCGTGGTTGGCCACGGTGGCGACCAGGATTCCGAGCACGATGGGCCATGGTTTGCGAAAGCGCGCGGCCAGCACGAGGGCGAGCAATTGCGTCTTGTCGCCCATTTCGGCGAGGGCGACGATGCCGGTGGAGACGAGAAAGGCTTCCATGGATTCTCGGGGTCGGGCCGACTGTTGCAGGAACCATTGACCGCACCGCATCTCCGGCCCGACCCCGTGACAGGGACGTGGAGGCTGTGCAGTCAAAGGTCTCGCCAGGTCTTTGAACCGCTTGCGCCATGTCCGCCGCTGGCAGGACAAGTCTGTTGACGCAAGCCCCTCTCGAATCGAAGGGCGGCTACTCCCCAATGACAGTCGACATTGTAAGGGAATCTACGGCCCAATATTGGCGCGATTATTGCTTTGTTTTGGTGCATGGCTGTGAAAATGGCCAGAAACGCACCAACTAGGTTCAATTATTCAAAGAGGAAATTATGGAAGCACTCAAACAGGGCGCGGACGCTTTGTTCATACTGCTCGGCGCCATCATGGTTCTTGCCATGCATGCCGGATTTGCGTTTCTGGAACTCGGCACCGTCCGCAAGAAGAACCAGGTCAATGCGCTGGTCAAGATCCTCGTTGATTTTTCTGTCTCGACGGTCATGTATTTCATGGTGGGCTATGCGGTCGCTTATGGCACCAGCTTTTTTGTCGGCGCTGAACAACTGGCCACAAAAAATGGCTACGAACTGGTCAAGTTCTTTTTTCTGCTGACTTTCGCGGCCGCCATCCCCGCGATCATCTCGGGCGGCATCGCCGAGCGCGCCAAGTTCTGGCCACAGCTGGTGGCAACTGCAGTCATCGTTGGCTTTGTCTATCCCTTTTTCGAAGGCATCGTCTGGAACCAGCATTTTGGGGTTCAGGCGTGGATCAAATCAGCCACCGGAGAGGAGTTCCACGATTTTGCCGGGTCGATCGTGGTGCACGCCGTCGGGGGATGGATCGCGTTGCCGGCAGTCATCTTGTTAGGTGCGCGCAGCAATCGCTACCGCAAGGACGGGGCCGTTTCCGCGCACCCGCCTTCCAATATCCCCTTCCTGGCCCTGGGCGCATGGGTGCTGACGGTCGGCTGGTTCGGCTTCAACGTCATGAGCGCGCAGACGCTGGACAAGATCTCCGGCCTGGTCGCCGTCAATTCGCTCATGGCCATGGTTGGCGGGACCCTGGCGGCGCTTGTCGCCGGCAAGAATGACCCCGGCTTCGTGCACAACGGGCCGCTGGCCGGACTGGTGGCCGTCTGCGCCGGCTCGGACCTCATGCACCCTTTGGGCGCTCTGGTGGTCGGTGCGGTGGCGGGTACCCTGTTTGTTGTGATGTTCACCCTGACGCAGAACAAGTGGAAGATCGACGACGTGCTCGGTGTATGGCCGCTGCATGGTTTGTGCGGCGCCTGGGGCGGCATCGCGGCGGGGATTTTCGGCGCGAAGGCGCTGGGTGGGCTGGGCGGCATCAGCTTCGCAGGGCAGCTGATCGGGACGGCCATGGGCGTTGGCTGGGCGCTGCTCAGTGGCCTCGTGGTCTATGGGGTACTCAAGGCGACGATGGGACTTCGACTGAGGCAGGAGGAGGAATACGACGGAGCCGACATGACCATCCACAAGATCAGCGCCACGCCCGACCGGGAGGTCAGCTGGTAGGGGCGTGCCCTGATCAGCGCCGGGAAGGCGCATAGGCCTGTTGCCTGCCTGCCTGCCTGGCTTGCTTCGCCCTGAGCGCCGCGTTTGCAAAACGCCGGGGGTAGCATGTTTTCCAGATGTGGCGCATAATG
>Ga0209254_10002950_pt1 | contig 15536 bp, 10 predicted proteins | sample FrelakmetDIP11DI_FD_187148 | JGI IMG/M metagenome (GOLD analysis project Ga0209254, IMG submission 187148) | Freshwater lake sediment microbial communities from the University of Notre Dame, USA, for methane emissions studies - DIP11 DI (SPAdes)... | ecosystem: Environmental > Aquatic >...
CTCCCGCGCGATCGGCGCGACGCTGGACAAGCCGGGCGAGACGGACTGGTACCGCATGGACCTGCGGGCCGGCGACGACCTCGTCGTCCAGGTCACCGCTCCCGACGCCGCAGGCGGCATCCCGACGTCGTTCGCCGTGCTGGGCCCGGGCCTGCCGGCCCCCGCGGACGACGCCGCCGGCGCGCTCGCGACCGCGGCAGGGGCCGATGGCGCCCTGACCCATGAGGCCGAGGGTGGTGAGCGCGAGGTCCACGGCGGACTCGGCTTCATCGCCTGGGGCGGCCTCCGGACGACGGCCCCCGCGGACGGGACCTACTGGGTGGCCGTCCGCGCAACCGAGGACGGCGCCACCGGCAAGTACGTCCTCGCGCCCGGCGTGCGCGAGGAGTTCGGGGCGGCGGCCGTGGGCGGGATGGCGGACCTCGTCGCGTTCTTCAACGCCCCGTGGCCGCAGGAGCCGGGTTCCGCGGCACCCACGGCCGGCGCCGACTTCGTGGTCATCACGGTCGTGCTCGTCGTGACCGGTCTTGTCGTGGGCAGCGTGCTGGTCGCCGGGCTGCGGCGGCGGCATCCATCCCGACCACCCTCCTGACACCAGACGGTCCCGGGCCTCGCGGATCGGGGTCGGCGGCACGCTCCCCGGCGAATGGTTCCCAACCGGCGTCCCCGTCGGCTGCGACGCGGGTCAGCGCTAGCGTCTGTGGAACAGTTGCACCAGGTACGGCAGCCCAGCGACCAGCGCGCCGACCACCACCGAGACGGCGACCGAGACCACCCGGGTGCGGTCGAACGCCTCACCGGCGCGAGCCTGCCGCGCAGCGGCGTCGGCGTCGACCGGGCGGACTGTGACGCGCGCATAGGCGAGCAGGCGCTGCTCGACCAATCGCTCGATCATGGCCGCGTCGGACCCGGGCGGATGCGGACCGCCGACCACGGCCGTCAGCCGTTCGAACCGCACCGCCACGGGTGGCCTGGAGCGCCGGTTCATCCGGGTCAGCTCGGCTATCGAGAATCCGGCGAGGTGGCGGAGCGCCAGGAGGGCGCGGTCCCCGGGGTCGATCCGGGCGAGCGCCCGATCGAGCCCGCCATCGGCCTCGCGGTCGGAGAGTCCGCCATCGGCCTCGCGGTCGGCGAGACCGCCTGGCTCGGCGGGCTCGGCCGTCCCCGGTGTGCCGTTGCACATCGCGACCATGACGGCCTCGGTAGCGACGAGCGAGCACAGCCAGGGCCCGAGACCGCCAGGCGTCCGCCTGCTGCCCAGCCCGTGCCACGCGGCCGACCAGGCCGCGCGCGTGGCTCCAACCGCGGAGTCGAGGTCGCCGGTGATCACGAAGGCAACCCGGGTCATGTCCTCGTTGTGGAGCCGGACGATGCGGGCGAAGGCCGCCAGGTCGCCCTGTGCGGCGCGGCGGATCAGCTCCTCGGGGGAAGTCTGGGCGGCCTCGGGACGCGAGCCAGTCATGCCCTGGTATTCGCAGGGGCGGCAGGCTCCGGATTGGGAGACGCCCCTCACGAAGCACGCGACCGTCGGCGAGCCCGGTCGTGGCGCCAACGTACCCCGGCGAGCGCATCGGCCCCGATACCTTGACGGGAAGTCGTGTCTCAGCTGGTCGGCAGCCGTGCCCTCAACCTCGCCGGGATCACCGTCGGCCGGCGCGTCAGCCAGACCCCCAGGACGATGAGCGCCCCGCCCGCGACCTGGACGATCCCCACCGGCTCGGCGAGGAAGACCGCACCCATGGCCACTGCGCAGGCCGGCGTCAGGAACTGCATCAGGGATACCCGCGTAGGCCCGACCAGTCGGATCGCGTGGAACACCACCACGTTGGCCACCCCCACCGCGAACACACCCGAGAACAGCACTGCTGCGATCGCGGCGGGCGTGATCGCGACGGGTGGGGTCGTGAGCACCTCCCACGCTCCGAACGGGAGCAGCAACAGTGCGCCGCCGAACACGGACCACGCCGCGGTCTGCAGCGGGTCGACATGGCGCAGCATGCGGGCGCCCAGCAGCGTGTAGACAGGCCAGATCACCGCCGCAGTGAGCGTGAGCAGGTCGCCGACCAGGGAGGCGCCGAAGGACAGCCCATGGCCGGCTGCGATCACCACCACTACACCCGCGAACGCCGTGAGGGCGCCTGCCAGCTTCGGGCCGGTGAGCCGATCCATGCCGACGGCGCCGGCAAGCAGGGCGGTGAGCACCGGAGCGACCGCGATCAGCAGCGCGGACTCGCCCGCCGTGATCCGCATGAGCCCCAGCGACCAGACCACCTGGTAGCAGCCGAACCCCAGCATGCCGAGCCCGATCAGCGGCCACCCGAGCCGCCCGGGCCATCGGATCGCGCCCGTCCTCCAGCGGACCAGGAGAAACAGGGTCAGGGCGGCGACCACGAAGCGCGCGGACGTGACGGTCAGCGGGCCGAGCACGGTGAACGCTGCCTTGAGGACGACGAAGTTCGCCGCCCAGACCAGGACAACGGCGAGGACACCGACCTCGGCCCGCCGCCAGTTCCGCGCCTCGACGCGCGCGGAACGCTCGGACGGAGACGCGGAGACGCCCGCCGGATCGGCGGGCGTCGGACGCTGGTTGGAGGGTTCGACGGGCTCGGGGTCCGCCGGGGAGGACGGCGCGATCAGGCGCCTTCCTGCTCGAGCTCCAACGCCTCCTCGTCGTCCTCCTCGGTGAGCTTCAGCCAGACGAAGAGTCCGGCCAGCACGACCATGGGGATGACGATCAGTGCGCCCAGGGTGACCCCGAGCGCGACGGCAACGGTCCGCAGCGCCTTCATGGGCTTGGGCCTCCTTGCTACGACGAATCGATGTTGATTGTGCCCTGTACGGGGCGCCCTGTCACGAGCCGGAGCCGGCCTGGCCTGCGCGATGCGTCGGACCCTGGGCCACCAGCGACGAGACGTCGTCGCGGGTGAACTCCGCAAGCTGGTGATGGGCGCCCGCCTGGCCGGCCATGAGGAGACGGACCACGTAGGCCCCCTCCTGCTCGAACAGGAACACGTCCTTCGGCTTCTGCTCGTCGATCCAGCGTCCGATCACGCGTAGCGCGCCCTCGTGACCCAGGTTCGTGCCTTGCGGCGACTCTCCGTCCCCGCGGCGTGTCGCAGCCTCCTCCATGAACCTGGCGATGTCGTCGTCGACGAAGGTGAGGGTCTCCTTGGCCTGCGTCCCGACCGACTCGGACCACGCCGACGTCGAACCACCGGCCATCACGAGACCCTGGACGACGAAACCGTCGGGCACCTCGAGCAGCAGGACGTCCCGCATGCCGCGGGCATCGAGAAAGGCGCCGATCGACCGGAAGACCTCCTCGAAGTCCTGCCGCGGGCTCCCCTCGTAGATCCGCATGGCTGCTCCTCGCTGCGCCGCCCACCCCCGGGCGTTGACCGGGTGCCGCGAACCGGTGGTCCGGTCGAGCAGGCCCCGATCCCTTGGCACGTCGTTCGCTGGACCGGAAGATCACGGTCATGGCGAGTGTAGACAGCGCCCCGGCTACAAACAAGGCGCAGGCGGTCGATTGTGCGTCCGGGGCCACAGATCCGGTGACCGCGGTCCACGCGGAGCCGGCGCCGGCGGTGAAGGAGAGCCCGTCGAGGAGCACGGCCGGGCGCACTCGGGCGATCCACCACGTGTCCGGGTTCACGAGGCCCGGCACCAGGACCCGGAGCGCAGCACCGCGAGCCGGAACACCGTGACGGTGATGGGGAAACGGCGCTCCCGCGAAGCATCACGCCCACGGCGATGATCGAGGCCGGCCGGTCGGCACGCGAGGGCCGGAGGGGCCAGATGGGGTGTGGCGCGACAGTCCACGACATCGGGCTGCGGCGACACTCGGCGGCCGCGTCGGACCTGTTCGTGGCCTCTCGCGCCACGATGGCGCCCTGAACCTGCCGACACCGGCCCGCCAGCCCGGTTTCGTGGCGCACCAGACAACGCGGCAGCCGAGCCGGACGTGTTCGTGGTCTCTCGCGCCACCATGGCGCTCTGCAGATGCCAAGACTGGCCCGGCAGTGTGGATTCGTGGCGCGCCAGACAACGGGCGGCGATCCTGCCCGCACTCACGCCGGCCCGCCGGGGATGTCAGCCCCCGAGCGACCTCAGCGCCCGAGCGCCCCGGCCAGATCGCCCGCGACGCGTGCGTTGTTGAGGATCAGCGAGGTGTTGGCCACGACGGACGCGCCGCCCGTGATCGCCGCCACGCGTGCCAGGAGCCACGGGGTCACGGCCGGGCCGGTGATCCCGGCCTCCTCGGCCTCGCGGATCGCCCGGGCGATGGCCTCGCGGGCCACGTCGTCCGGGAGCGCGTCCGCCTCGGGCACCGGCGTGCAGAGGAGGACGCCGGAGCCGAGTCCCAGCGACAGGTGCGCCCGCACGACGGCCGCCGCGGCCGCGATGTCGGGCACGGACTGGGGGGCCGGGATGCCGCTGCCGCGCGAGTAGAACCCGGGCAGCTCGTCCGTCCCCACCGCCAGGACCGGGACGCCCTGCGTCTCGAGGTACTCGAGGGTCAGCGGCACGTCCAGGATCGCCTTCGGGCCCGCGCACACGACGGTCACCGGGGTGCGCGCCAGCTCGCCGAGGTCGGCAGAGATGTCGAAGCTCGGCCGCTCACCGCCCAGGGCGCCGCGGTGGACCCCGCCGATGCCGCCGGTCGCGAAGACGCGGATGCCGACGGCGTGGGCGACGATCATCGTGGCCGAGACGGTCGTGGCGCCCCAGCCGCCCCAGGCGATGGCGGCGCCGAGGGTCGGGCGCGCGACCTTGCGCACCGATCCGGGCGGCGCCGTCGCCAGTTCCTCGAGCTGGTCTCCCGACAGCCCGACCAGGAGCCGGCCCGCGTGGAGGGCCACGGTCGCGGGCACGGCGCCGGCGGACCGGACGGCCAGCTCGGACGCGGCGGCCACCTCGATGTTGCGAGGGTGGGCGAAGCCGTGGGTGATGAGCGTCGACTCGAGAGCGACGACGGGACGGCCGTCGCGCAGGGCGTCGGCGACCTCGGGGGTGATGGCGATGCGGTCGGGGCTGAGCATGGCGGGAGGGTACGTCCGCGGTGCGCGGCGTGCATCCGGCGATGACGGCGCCGCGCCGCCGGAGATAGGCTCAACCCATGGCCGAACGAATGCGCCGGGCTCCCCGGCTCCCCACCCCCGAGACGCTCCGCCGGCAGGTGGTCCTCGAAGAGCATGACCTGGCGCCGGACGGGTCGTTCGCCGTGGTCTCGCGGCGGGTCGTGGAGGGGGAGCACTACACGTCCAGCCTGTGGCTGGTGCCGATCCCGCCGGACGGCCCCGGCCGGCGCCCGGTCCCTCGACGCATCACCCACGGCAGGGTGCGCGACACCCGGCCCGCCATCTCCCCGGACGGCCAGCGCGTGGCGTTCAGCCGGGAGAACCCCGGTGACGACGACGCCCCGGCCTCGCTCGGGGTCCTGGACCTCGACGGCGGGGAGCCGCTGATGCTGCCCACCGGCGACCTGTCGGTCCGCGAGCTCGCGTGGTCGCCGGACAGCCGGCGGATCGCGTTCACCGCCAGGACCGACCCGCAGCGGTTCATCGTCGGACCCGTGCCCAAGACGGGCGAGCCTCGCTCGCGCCGCGTGACGACGTTGGACTGGCGCTGGGACGAGACCGGCTACATCGACCGGGTAAGGCAGGTGCACGTGGTTCCGGCAAACGGACGCGGCCGGGCACGCCGCGTCACGAGCCTCGCGGGCGGCGTCTCGGAGATCGCCTGGCGCCCGGACGGCAAGGCCGTCGCATTCACGGCCGACCCCAGGGAGCACGCGGATCGCCGACCGAGGTCCTCGATCTGGGAGGTGGCGCTCGCGGGCGGTGAGCCCCGCGAGATCCTGGCCCTCGCGGGGCCTGTTGGACGACCCGCGTACTCGCCGGACGGTCGCTGGATCGCCGGGGTCGGCGTGGACGACCCGGACTTCTTCGACGACGTCTCCCCCACCCTGTTCGTGGGTCCGGCCGACGGATCGTCCGGGGCGGTCGCCCTGGCCCCGGACCTTGACCGGCCGGTGGGCAACTGGGCGGACACGGACCTGACCGGCTGGATGATGGACAGCCGCCCGGGACCCGCGTGGGATGGTCCGGAAGCGGTGGTGGCCCTGGTCACGGACCGCGGGCGGACGCACCCGTGGCGCTTCCCCTTCGACCCGTCGGGCGGCGGGCCGGCCGGCGATCCGGTCCGCCTGGTGGAGGGCGACACCATGGCCAACACCCTGGCCGTCGGCGGCGGGCGGGTGACGGTCACCGCCACCGTGGGGCGGCGGCCACCGGAGCTGTGCCTGGTCACGGACGAAGGTTCGCTGCGCCCGTTGACCACGATGGGCTCCTCCTGGATCGATCGCCTCGCGTGGCCGGAGATGCGCGTCGTGGAGGCGCCGGGCACGGGCGGCACGATCGAGACCTGGATCGCATCGCCGGCCGGCGCGCCGGACGACCCGCTGCCCACCGTCGTGGACATCCACGGTGGCCCGCTCGGGGCCTGGACCTCCGCGCCGTCGCTCGAGGTCGTCCTGCTCTGCGCCCGCGGCTACCGCGTGGTGCTGCCGAACATCCGCGGCTCCGCGTCCTACGGCACCGGGTGGATCGCGCCGCAGCTCGGCGAGTGGGGCGGGCCGGACGCGGACGACGTGCGCGCGGCCCTGGACCATGTCGTCGCCCTCGGCCTGGCGGACCCCGACCGGCTTGGCGCGCTCGGCCTCTCGTACGGCGGCTTCATGGTGAACTGGCTGGTCGGGACCACGGACCGGTTCCGCGCCGCGGTCTCCGAGAACGGCGTGACGAACCAGGTCTCGGCCTGGGCCCACAGCGACAGCGGCCCCGAATACTGCCGCGCCGCCCGCATGGGCGACCCGACCACGCCGGAGGGCGTCGCGCGGCTCTGGCGCCAGTCGCCGCTGCGGAACATCGCCAGCGTCCGGACGCCATTGCTCATGCTCCAGTCGGAGGACGACCGGCGCTGCCCGGCCGCGGACAACGAGCAGCTCTTCGTCGCACTCCGCTGGCTCGGCCGCGAGGTGGAGTACGTCCTCTACCCGGAGGAGTTCCACGTGATCCAGGCGACAGGCCGCATCGACCGCCGCATCGACCGGATGACCCGGATGCTCGACTGGTTCGACCGCTTCGTGCGGGCCCAGGTGTGATTCCGGTGGTGGTCGAGATCAAAGCCCTCGCCTGTGAGCGCCCGCGCGATGCGGGGCTGCCGCTCGCGCGCCTGTCCATTGACGACATCGCCCGCGAGGCGGTCGCCGCGAGATCGTCGAGTCGATCAGCCTGACGAGCGTCTGGCGCTGGCTGCGAGGACGCCCTGCGGCCGTGGACGTACCGGAGCTGGCTGTTTCCGCACGATCCCGACTTCGAGCGCAAGGCGGGGGTCATCCTCGACCTCTATCGCGGGCGCTTCGAGGGCACGCCGCTGCGACCCGGCGAGTGGCGCGGGTCCCTCCGGGCCGCCCACCGGGGCCCGGGCGGGCGGACTTCGCCTCGCTCGACGAGCTCGCAGCCACGCTCCTCGCCTTCGGCCGGCGGTACGGCGCGATCGCCACGCGTTCGAGTGGCGATTCACCCGGCTCGACCTGCACCGCGTCCTGGCCGCCTTGACCCCGCCGGCCCGGGTGGCGCGAGCATCACATCGCGCGACCTGCGAATCGGTGCACCAGCCCGGGGCCTCAGTGTCGGCGCCGGCCCGTCAGCGCTACCAGCTCAGGTGCCCGTCGAGGGTCGCCTGCTGCTCGCCGTACGAGATGCCGTTCTCGAGGGCCGTCCGGGCGTGATGGGCCGTGACCGTGAAGGTCGCGCTCGCGTCCGCGAAGCGACCGGTGCCGCCGGTCGCCTTGTAGTCGATGGCCAGCGTGATGTGCGTGGCGTCGGTGCGGACGCCGGTACCCACGGCGGTTCCGTACAGCTGGTCGCCGTTGGCAGCCGTCAGCGTCCACGTGCCCGAGTAGCTGAGGGTCGTGGGTCCGGTGAAAGCGACCTGGGCCTGCTGCTCGAGATTCGAGATCCCGAAGTGGCTGGCCTCTCCAGTCCAGGCCGAATGGAACTCGCCGGTCGCGAGGTTGTGGGCGCTCGAACCGGCGAACGATCCCGTGAATGGCAGATCGCTGCCGCCGACCGAGGCCTGGGCGGGGCCGGGACCGAGCAAGCCGAATGCCGATAGCAAACCTAGTTCCGAGGCGAGACCCGCGAGGAGAAACACCCCGAGCATGATCAAGCTCCTCTTTGTCGGTCACTCTCGCCGGCTGCGGTCGCATGCTGGTGGACGTCCAGTCACGCGGCCCCCGGCTGACCGAGGGCCGCGTGACTCGTGACCGAGAAACGGCCTAGTACGGGGCGTAGTACGCGACGATGCTCCAGGTGTAGAGGCCATCGCTGTACGTGACGGTGACGTTGCCCGACTCGGCGGTGCGGTAGCACACCTCGGGAAACAGATCGACGCACACGGGGGAGCCCGGTGCCACGAAGGCCGCCTCGTAGTCGCTGGCCCAGAGGAAATCCTCCCAGTTGTCACCGGTGAACGGGACGATCTTGTAGGACCCGACCGGGAACTCCTCGAAGACCGTCGTGCATGTCTCGGTGTCCTTGACGAACGCGTTCGGGCCGGACCGGACGATCCGATTACCCGTGCAGTAGACCTGCGGACCCTCCCCAAAGTTCGACGGGTATGACACGGCGAAGTGGGTGACCGTCGCGCCGTTGCCGGCGAACGCGACGCCCGCGGCCAGAAAGACGGTCGCCAGGGCGAGCACAACGGCTCGACGCAGATGAGAGACCATGGTCAAGCCTCCTTTCGCAGGTCACTCTCGCCGGCTGCGGTCGCAAGCTGGTCAACGTCCAGTTACATCGGAGCCGGGAGCGGCCGCTTACCGTCGGCTGCCGCGCGAGGCCGAGACGCTTTGAGGCCCGACGCCACGCCGATCGAGCGCGCTCGACAGCGTTCAGACGGCCGCGGCGTCGAACGTCCTCAGGCGGGCGCGCACCTGGCGGGCCATGGCCACGTTCTTCTTGCGCTCGTACCGATCGAGGGCCTCGTCGAATGCGCCAGCGGCCTCGCTGGTCTTGCCCGCGGCGCGCAGCACCTCCGCGAGGTCGCAGAGCGCCTCGGCTTGGAAATCGAGCGAATCCGTCTGCTCGCCCATCGCGACGGCCTCGCGGGCGAGCACCTCTGCCTCCGCGAATTCCCCACGGTGGGCGTGGACCAGCGCCTGCACCTCCCGCCAGGCCATCTGGGTCAGGAGGTCGCGCTCGTCGCCGAGCTCGCGGCCGAGCCGTGCGAGCGGCTCGGCCTCGCCGTACCGTCCGAGCGCGCACAGCGAGCGGCCGAGCACCGGCGCAAAGGTCGACAGGTAAGCGCGTTCCCCTCGTTCTTCGAACTCGTTGCACACGGCGCGCAGGTAGCGTGCCGCGGTCTCGTGGTCGCCCTCGAGAGTCGCGATCGCCGCCGCCATTGCTTCACCCGGCCCGCGCCCGATCTCGCGCATGCGCTCGCACAGCTCGCGCGGGCTCGGCCGTGCCTCCTCGAAGCGATCGAGCATGGCGAGCAGGAACGCGCGAAACATCAGCAACCACGGGGGCGGGTTCTCCCGCAGGAGCGCGTCCAGCGCACGCAGCGCCTCGTCGGCCGGCCGTGGCCCGTACGCGAGTGCCATTCCGAGGTCCTCGAGCGCGTCGCCCGGGCGCTGCCCGCCGAGTCCGGCATGCCGGAGCGCCTGCCCGCACGCCTCGGCCATCTCCTCGAAGCGGCCGCGCGTGTTCGCGACCTCGAAGCCGAGCGCCTCCCAGACGTGGGCGAGGCCGGCGTGGTCTCCGACTCCCTCGAGCAACGGCAGGGCCGCGCGAGCGAGCGCCTCGAGCTCGTCTACATCGACCTCGCTCGTCCGCAGGCGGTGGTACGCGCAGGCGACGCGGGCCAGCGCCTCGCCGGGCTCGTCGCTTGCTGCCTGTGCCTGTGCGGCTGCGGTCTCGGCGATCGTCACTGCTCGCCGCGGAGCGACGATGCCGACGGCGTAGGCGAGGTCGACCTCCAGGTGGACGTCACGCCGGATCGGCCGGGTCAGCTCCAGGGCGCGACCGAGCAGCGAGGCGGCGGCGCCGTGGTCACCGCGCCAGAGCGCCCGGCGGCCGGCAGCCATGAGGCGCTCGCCCGCCCGCTCGGCGAGGTCGTCGTCCGGCTGTCCCAGCTCCTGCCTGTAACGGGCAGCCTGCTCCAGGTGGTAGCCGAGCAGCTCGTCCGACTCGGCCAGGGTGGTGCCGCGGCCGTCGAGCCACGCGGCGAATCGTTCGTGCAGCTGGGCGCGAAGCTCCTTGGGGATCGATCGGTAGACGGCGTCGTGGACGAGCACGTGCACGAAGCGGAAGCCGTCCTCGCCCGCGAGGTCGGCCGGCTGCGGACGGACGAGGTTGCGCCGGATCGCACTGAGCAGGTGCGCCCCCGCCTCCGCCTGCTCCTCCGCGGGAAGCAGGGCGGTGACGGCACCACGGTGAAACACCACCCCCTCGACCGCGGCTCGTTCGAGCACGTCTCGCTCCGCCGTCGAGAGCCGGTCGAGGCGGGCGGCGAGCAACGCCTCGATCGTCGACGGTGAGACGAGCGCCTCGGCCGGTCCGCCGCCTTCGGCCTGGTGGGCGAGCAGCTGCTCGATGAACAGCGGGTTCCCGGCGGCGGCATCCGCGAGCCGCGCCACCCTCGACTCGTTCAGCCCCCAGCGCGCGGCGGCCTGGTCGAACAGCGCTCGCGCTTCTCGCTCGGAGAGCGCCCTGACGGGCAGGATCTGCGCGTTCGGGCGGGGAAGCGCCCAGGCCGAACAGCTGTCGAGCAACTCATCCCGCGCTGCCGCGAGGAGCAGGATCGGCGCGCCGCTCGAGCAGGTCGCCAGGTACTCGACGAGTTGCAGGAACGTCGGCTCCGCCCAGTGCAGGTCGTCGAGCACGACCACCAGGGGCCTCTCGCGGCCGAGGGCCTCGAACAGCCGCCGAGTCGCCCACTGCGCTTCCTCGACCGACACGATCGGGTCGGCGGCGCCGATCGTCCCGAGGATGAGCTCCCGGACCTGTCCAGCCTGGTCGTCGGAGGCAAGCCGCTCGGCGAGCGCGTCGGGGCCGCCGAGCTGCCGCACGATCCCCACCAGCGGCCAGTAGGTGATCCCCTGCCCGTACGGCAGGCAGCGGTCGCCAAGCACACGTACCTCGCCTGCCAGCGTCGAGGTGAACTCGGCCAGGAGGCGCGTCTTGCCGATCCCCGGCTCCCCGACGACGGTCACCAGACGGCAGCTTCGCTCGACGACCGCCTGCTCGAACTCCGCCCGCAGTACCTTCAGCTCGGCGACACGGCCGACGAAGTCGAAAACGAGCGCAGGGCGGCTGACCTCCTCCGCGTCCGCCGCGAGCCTCTGGAAACGGAACGCCTGCACCGGCTCGGCCTGCCCGCGAACCGCAACTGGCGCGTGCGGCTCGGCCTCGACCGCCGGCGCCGACACGCGCACCGTCTCCGGCCCGATCAGGATCTCACCCGCCGGCGCGACCTGCGCCAGCTCGGCCGCGAGGCTGACGGCCGGCCCAGTGACGGACGGCTCCGTCGTGCCGGTCAGTACCGGCCCGGTGTCAACGCCCACCCGCAGCTCGAGCGTGGCGGCACGCTCACGCGTCAGCACCTCGGCCAGCGAACCGGCGGCGTCGCGCATCTCGGCCGCCGCCCGCACCGCTCGCAGCGCGTCGTCTTCGTGGACCGCCGGCACGCCGAAGATCCCGAGGGTCGCGTCGCCGCCGAGTCGCTCGACCCGTCCCCCGTGCCGCTCGATCGCCGCCTTGAGCACCGCGAAGTACCGGTCCTGCGCGAGGCGGAGCGATTCGACGTCAGGCTGGTCTCGCTGCGCGACCGGCGCGACCTTGGCGACGAGCACCGAGACCGTCTTGCGCTGCCGCCTTGTCGGGCTGACGGGCGCGCCGGCTGGCGACGGCGGAGGCGCGCCGGCCGCAGGCGCGATCGCCGGTGGCGCGATCGCCGGTGGCTCGAGCTCGCCATCCTGACGCAGGATCGCCCGCTCCAGCCGCTCCAAATTCGCACCGGGCTCGATGCCGAGCTCGTCGACCAGGAGGCGCCTCGTCGTGTGGTAGACCTCGAGCGCTCTGGCCTGCCTGCCCGAGCGATAGAGGGCGACCATCAGCTGGGCACACACGCGCTCGTTCAGCGGGTTCCGGCGAACGAGCAACTCCAGCTCCGCCACGAGCTCCGCATGCCTGCCAAGCAAGAGGTCGGCGTCGATCCTCAAACCCAGCGCCGCGAGCCGCAACTCCTGGAGGCGCCACGACTCTGCCTCCGCGAACGGCTCTGTGTCGAGGTCGCTCAGCGGCTCGCCGCGCCACTCGGCGGATGCGCCGCGAAGGATGTCGGCGGCGTCGGCCACCGCTCCCGCGGCGAGGGCCCGGCCACCCTCCTCGAGCGCACGCTCGAATCGCTTCAGGTCGATCCGTGCGGGGTCGACTCGGAGGACGTACCCCCCTGCCGCCGTGCCGAGCATCGGCGCCTCGTCCGCACCGAGGACCCGGAGTGCCTTGCGCAGGCGGGACACGTACACGACGATCGAATGCGCCGCACTCGCCGGTGGTCGCTCGCCCCACAGCTCGTCGATCAGGAAGTCGTGCGACACGACCTCGTTCGCGTGCAACACCAGGAGCGCGAGCAGCGCCCGCTGCTTCACACCACCGAGCTCGATCGCGCGCCCGTCGACCACGACCTCCACCGGGCCGAGCAGCCGGAAATCAGCGCCGCCCGGAGGTCGTCCTTCGCGTCGCGTCTCGGTCACCATGCCCGACCGACCATCGCTTCGCTCGCGTCCCATCTCGGTACGAACGGGCTCAGCCTCTCGCCTCCCGCGATGGGGGCAGACTAGGCCACCGCACGCCTGTCGGCTAGGGCCTAAAACCCCGGCTCGCGGGCGAAAGGCCGGGACGTCCGGTGGCTCCCTGGTAGGAGACACTCGACACCAGCGCAAACGAGCCGCCGACGACCCCGCAGGTGTCAACGCGGCCCCAGCCAGGGGCGAGACGACATCGGCACGCCACTTCTGGCCCCTGGTGGGGGTCGAGAGGCGTCGTGGGCACCTCGAGGCTCAGGAGAAGCTGATCTCCCCCGGCGGGTTCGACAGGTGGCGCAGGGCGAGCCGGTTGCCCGCGACTGCCCCACGCCGCAGGGCCGCCGGCTGGTCGAGGCCGCGACGTCGTGCCTCGAGCCAGGCGGCCAGGAAGCCGGCGTTGAACGCGTCCCCGGCCCCGGTCGTATCGGCGGCCTTGACCGGCCTGGTGGCGACCTCGAACCGGACGATCTCCTCGCCCGCCCGGAGCAGCACGATGGCGCCCTTGCGGCCGCGCTTGACGATGGCGATCGGCGCCAGGTCCAGCAGGCCCTCCTCACGCCTGGGGCCCATGAGCGCCTTCGCCTCGTCGCGGGTGGCGAACAGCAGGTCCGGGGCGGCCTCGCGGATCAGCGCCAGGGCGGCGCGGCGGCCCCTGGCGAGGAGCGGTCCGCTCGACGAGAGATCCACCGTCACCAGGGCGCCCGCTTCGCGGGCCAGGCGGATCGCGACCATGCCGGCCCGGCCCAGCGGCTGGTCCAGGAGCGAGTAGGCCGGGAGATGGACGAGCTCGGCACCCGCGAACCAGGCGGGACGCAGGTCCTCCGGCCGCAGCCGCAGCGCCGCACCGCGGTCGGTCACGAAGGAACGCTCGCCGCCCGCCTCCACGAACACGCCGATCCGCCCGGTGCGAGCGCCCGCGATCCGGGTGGCCCTGACCGTCACGCCGTCCGCGGCCAGCACGGCCACGAGGGCCCGGCCGGGCGCGTCCCGGCCCACCGAGCAGACCAGCGAGGTCTTCGCGCCGATCCGCCCAAGCCAGCGCGCCGTCGAGGCGGCCGAACCCCCCTGGCGCAGGAGGACGTGCCCGGTGACGTCCGTGCCGCGCGCGAGGTCCCGGTCGGCGGCCAGCACGACGTCCATCACGAGGTCGCCGACCACCACCACGCGCGCGTGATGGGGCGCCGGCCGGCGGTGCGGACGGGAGCCGGCCTCGGGGATGCGGCGAGGATCGGGCAGGGCCGGCAGGGCGGGCATGGAGCCGAGGATACGCCGCGCAGCGCGGTACGATGGCACCTCGCGGCGCGACTCGCCGCACCGTGCGCGCCGCCACGGGACGCGCCGGTCCAACCCGCGTCGCGAGCACCCGGAGACAGCGATGACCAGCCCCTCGGACAGCCTCGACCTGCTGGCCGTCAACACGATCCGCACCCTCTCGATCGACGGCGTCCAGCAGGCGAACTCCGGGCACCCGGGCGCTCCCATGGGCGCCGCGGCGATGGCCTATGCGCTCTGGACCCGCCACCTGCGCCACGCCCCCACGCAGCCCGCCTGGCCGGACCGCGACCGGTTCGTGCTGTCTGCCGGCCACGCGTCGATGCTGCTCTACTCGCTGCTCCACCTGACCGGCTACGCGGTCTCGCTCGCGGACCTGGAGTCCTTCCGCCAGTGGGGCTCCATCACCCCGGGCCACCCGGAGTACGGCATGACGCCGGGCGTCGAGGCCACCACCGGCCCCCTGGGCCAGGGCCTCGTCAACGGCGTGGGCATGGCCATCGCGGAGCGGCGCCTGGCGGAGGAGTTCAACCGTCCCGGCCACCAGGTCATCGACCATCGCACCTACGTCATCTGCTCCGACGGCGACCTCCAGGAGGGGATCACGGCGGAGGCGAGCTCGCTCGCAGGCCACCTGCGGCTGGGCAAGCTGATCGCCCTCTACGACGACAACCGGATCCAGCTCGATGGCCCCACGGCCTGGACGTTCACCGAGGACGTGCTCGCCCGCTACGCCGCCTACGGCTGGCACACCCAGCGGATCGAGGACGGCAACGACGTGGCGGCGATCTCCACCGCCATCTCCGCCGCCGAGGCGGACGACCGCCCCTCGATCATCGCCGTCCACACCCACATCGGCTTCGGCAGCCCGAACAAGCAGGACAGCCAGAAGAGCCACGGCGCCCCGCTCGGCCCCGACGAGGTCCGCCTCACCAAGGAGGCCTACGGCTGGGACCCGGACAAGACGTTCTTCGTCCCGGAGGAGGCGGGCGAGCTGTTCCGCCGTGCCGTCCCCGCGGGCGAGGCGCTGGTGGCCGACTGGGAGGCGCGCGTCGCCGCCTACGCCGCGGCCTTTCCGGCCGAGGCTGCGGAGCTCCGCCGTCGCATCTCGGGCACCCTGCCGGCCGGCTGGGACCAGGCCCTCCCGGCCTACGGGACCGGCTCCGAGGTCGCCACCCGGAACGCCAGCCAGGACGCGATCCAGGCGCTGGCCGCCGCCCTGCCGGAGCTCTTCGGCGGGTCGGCCGACCTGTCGGAGTCCAACCTGACCGACGTCAAGGCGCTGGGCCACGACCACTTCTCCGCGGACCAGGCAGGGCGCAACATCCGCTTCGGCGTCCGGGAGCACGCGATGGGCGGCATCGCCAACGGCATCGCCTACCACGGCGGG
>Ga0209254_10002951_pt1 | contig 15535 bp, 16 predicted proteins | sample FrelakmetDIP11DI_FD_187148 | JGI IMG/M metagenome (GOLD analysis project Ga0209254, IMG submission 187148) | Freshwater lake sediment microbial communities from the University of Notre Dame, USA, for methane emissions studies - DIP11 DI (SPAdes)... | ecosystem: Environmental > Aquatic >...
AGCGTGGCATCGGCTGCCTGTCCCGCGGGCGTGAGGCTGAAGGCCGTTTCGCCCTCCGACGTGCCGCGTCCTTCCCGCAGGGCCAGCGGAATCGCGGTGGCAAACACCTCTCCCGGCGGGTGCTGGTAATAGGCGGAGGCCCAGCTGAGGAGGCGCTGCAGGTCGTCGGGCAGGAGCGGTTCCTGGTCGAGCACGGACTCGATACGCCTGAGGCGGGAAGCCGGCAGGTCACTGCTGGACTTGAGTCCCATCACCAGGCCCACCCGGGTGCCGCGGCCGAAGGGCACCCGCACACGGACACCCGATTGTAGCGGGAGATCGCCGTTGGCCGGGGCCAGGTAGTCGAACAGGCCCATGAGGGGGGCCGGCACGGCCACCTCCAGGATCACCGTCGGGGTCACCGGGCCGGGCACGGGAGTTGTCCACAGATCCTGTGGATAAGTCTGTGCATGAGATGGGTCAAACAGCTCCCTCGGCCGGGCTCAGCAACCATTATGACAACCTGATCATTTTTTGACCGATCAATATTATTAATTAAATTCAATAGTTTATGGGCTAGTTCTCATGTGCACACCGCAATGAACACGCTAACTGGTCCCTGGCCGGGGGAAATGTGCATAAGTTCAGCCGCAGCGACGCTTCCGGGACGAATACCGGGAGGTTTGTCAACCCCAATTCGCCTCGCCCGTTCTACCTGCCTGAAGCACGGGAGATTGCGGCAGTATGCGGAATCGGGACGCGGTCGTGGCCCTGGCACCGGCCCGCGCAGACGGGTGGCACCCGCGCAGGGAGGGAGCGGCGCTGGACGAGAGTCGGGCCATGGAGCGGTTCCTCGCCGAGGTGGAGCGGCGTGCCCTGCGGATCGCCGTCCTGTCGGTTGGTGACCGGGACGAGGCGCTGGATATCGTGCAGGACGCGATGTTCAAGCTGGTGCGCAACTATGGTGGCCGCCCCAGCGGGGAGTGGCGGCCCCTGTTCTTCCGCATTCTAGCCAACCGGATCACGGACCAGCAGCGCCGGCAGACCGTGCGCCAGCGCGTGATCGCCTGGCTGGCTCCAGCGGGGGACGCTGACGACAGCGACCCGCTTGCCGAGCTGCCGGACACGCGCCCCGTGGCGCCCGATGAGGTGCTGGGCAGGGCCGAGGCCATGGCGGCTCTGGAAGCTGCGGTCGGCAAGCTGCCCGGACGGCAGCGCCAGGCCTTCCTGCTGCGGAGCCTGGAAGGTCTCGATGTCGCGGAGACTGCCGCGGCCATGCGCTGCAGCGAGGGCAGCGTGAAGACACACTACTCGCGGGCCGTGCACAGCCTGCGCAGCGTACTGGGAGATCACTGGCCATGACTGAACAGGATGCCGACCGAGCCGCCACCCGGAAAGGCGACGATGCCTTTGTGAAGACTGCCGGCGAGCTGCTGCGCCGGAGTGCGGACGACATCAATGCGGCCACCGCGTCCCGGCTGAACCGGGCTCGCCAGGCCGCACTCGCGGACCTGCCACGCCGGCGACGGCGCGCACCCTGGCTGGCGCCGGCCTTGTCCACGGCCGCCGTCGGCACCCTGGCTGTCGGTCTCTGGCTGACCCGCGGCGGGAGTCCCGAGCTGCCCGCCACTGCCACGCCGGCCGTGGAGTCTGCGGCGGACCTGGACCTGCTGCTGGCGACCGACAGCCTGGAGATGCTCGAGGACCTGGAGTTCTACGCCTGGCTCGACGCGGACCTTAGCGCTGCCGAACTGCGTGCCGAGCTTGAGTCTGCAGGCTGACGTGATGCGCGCTGCACCGGGCTTGTGGCTTGCCGTCCTGGGACTTGCCCTGGGTGCCGGCGCGGAGCAGGACGACGAGCTGCTCGCGCTCCTGGACTTCCTCGGTGACGAAGCGACCGCGAGCGAGGAGTGGAACGGATTTTTTGACAGCCTGCCGGCGCGGCTGCCCGAACGTCCTGGCGAGACGATTCCGCCGGCCACGGGCCCGGCCGCGGCAGAGGAGGCCAAACCATGAGTGAATTCCCGCGAAGCAGCAGTCACCGTAGTGGCGGTGTGCTGGCAGGCGTTCTGCTAGCCCTTCTGGCACTGACCAGCATTCCTGCGCAGGGCGACGAGTCCCCCGACGGGACGGGCGTTGCCTGGGACCAGCTGCCGGCCGAGCAGCAGGAGGTCCTCAGCCGCTTCGAATCCCGCTGGGCCGAACTGCCCCCGGAACGGCAGTCCCGCCTGGCCGTTGGCTCGGCCCGGTGGAGCACGATGGCGCCAGAAGAGCGGGCCGCGGCCCAGGAGCGCTTCGGCCGCTGGCGTGGCCTGACGCCGGAACAGCGCGGGATGGTCCGCGAACAGTTCCAGCGTTACCAGCAGATGAGCCCCGAGGAGCAGGCGCAGGTCCGCCGGAACTTCCAGCGGTTCCGGCAGATGACGCCGGAACAGCGGCAGAAGATGCAGCAGGGCTGGCGCCAGCTGACCCCGCAACAGCGCCAGAGATTGCTGGACCAGCACCGCACCATGCGCCCCGGAGCCCCGCCGCCCCGCCCCGCCCCTGGCAAGGCACCGAACCGGTAGGAGCGCCTTCAGGCGCGATCGCTATCGATCGCGCCTGAAGGCGCTCCTACAGCGGCCGGCGTCGACGGCCCGCCGGGATGTGACACCGGAAATTTGATTTTTGGTCCGGAACCCGCAATATACGGGCGCGGCAGGGCCGACCCAGACATGTTGTACCTCCACGAAGAAGTCAGCGATTTCTCGCAGCAGGTCCTGCGGACGGACGCGGCTGGCATGCCGCTCGAGTGGATCGACTACCGGGACGCCGTCCGGCTGTACTACCTGGGCCAGGTTGCCTACAGCTGCGGCTCGCCGCTGTTTCGCGTGCACGGCGGTGTGAACGCCCGCAGCCGCAAGCAGAGCTGCATCGAAGTGAACTCGATCGTGGCCACGGTCGGCCGTTCCCCGGACGTGGCGGAACTCATGGACTGCTACGTGCCGCCGCTGAACAACAAGACCCTGTTCCGGCGCGATTCCAACGTCTGCCTGTATTGCGCCCACCAGTTTCCCGTACGGGATCTCACCCGGGATCATGTGCGGCCCCTGTCGAAGGGCGGCGGCGACACCTGGAACAACGTGGTCACCGCCTGTCGCCGCTGCAACAACCACAAGGGCGGGCACACGCCCGAGCAGGCCGGCATGCAACTCGTCGCGGTGCCCTTTACCCCGACCTACGCTGAGTACATCTACCTGAAGGGCCGCCGGGTGCTGGCGGACCAGATGGAGTTCCTGCTGGCGCACATTCCCCGCACGAGCCCGCTGCACCAGCGGCTTGCGTCCAGCCTGAAGACTGCTTCTTCTTAACCCCGTTTCCGGGGTTCGGGCGTTTACAGACTCAGGGGCCGCCCTGTCGGGCGGCGGAGTCGAACGCCGTGAACAAGAATCTTCTGTGCCTTGTCCTGCCGTCCCTGCTGCTCATGGCCTGCAGCCTCAACGAGGAACAAGAGTCGCCTCCCCCTCCCGTAGGAGCGGCTTCAGCCGCTCCTACCGCTGAATTGGGCTCAAGGAGGCTGTCTCTCTACGAGGCCCAGGACATGGCGATGGCTCCGGCGCCGCCTCCCTGCTGCTGGCCAGTCCTCAGCCCCGAGGATCGGGAGAACTATGCGCACCTCGCCGAGAACCCGGTGCAGCTGGCCAGCGAGCAGCCCGTGTCCACCTTCAGCATCGACGTGGACACCGGCTCCTACGCCAACGTCAGGCGCTTCCTGAACGACGGTGCCCTGCCGCCGGAGGACGCCGTCCGGGTCGAGGAGCTGATCAACTACTTCGGCTACGACTACCCGCTGCCGGCGAGCCGTGACCGGCCCTTCTCCGTGACCACGGTCCTGGCGCCGGCACCCTGGAACCGGGACAAGGTGCTCATGCAGGTGGGGCTCAAGGGCTACGAGATTCCCGCGGAGCGCCGGGCGCCGGCCAACCTGGTGTTCCTCATCGATGTGTCGGGCTCCATGCAGGACCCGGACAAGCTGCCCCTGCTCAGGAACGCGTTCCGGCTGCTCACCAGCCAGCTGAAGGCCGCCGACCGGGTGGCGCTGGTGGTCTACGCGGGCGCCGCCGGCACAGTGCTGGAACCGACGCCCGGCAACGAGCAGGCCAGGATTCGCGCCGCGCTGGACCGGCTGCAGGCCGGCGGCAGCACCAATGGCGCCGGCGGCATCCGCCTGGCCTACGACCTGGCGCGGCAGTCCTTCATCCCGGGCGGCATCAACCGCATCGTCCTGGCCACGGACGGCGACTTCAACGTGGGCACCACCGACTTCGACGAGCTGATCGACATCGTCGAGCGGGAACGGGATGGCGGGGTGTCCCTCACCACCCTCGGCTTCGGCACCGGCAACTACAATGACGACCTGCTGGAGCGGCTGGCCGACGCGGGGAACGGCAACCACGCCTATATCGACACGCTGAACGAGGGCCGAAAGGTCCTCGTCGAGCAGCTCTCCGGAACGCTCCAGACCATCGCCAGGGACGTGAAGATGCAGGTGGAGTTCAATCCCGCCGCCGTGGCCGAGTACCGGCTGATCGGCTACGAAAACCGGGTCCTCCGCCGGGAAGACTTCAACAACGACCGTGTGGATGCGGGTGACATCGGCGCCGGGCACACGGTGACTGCCCTTTACGAGCTCACGCTAACCGGCAGCCCGGCCCGACTCATGGACCCGCTGCGCTATGGCGGGGCGGCAGTGCCGCCGGCGCCGGGCAGCAACCTGGCCGCGGAACTGGCCCACGTCCGGCTGCGTTACAAGGCACCGGAGAGCGACAAGAGCCTGCTCATCGAGCAGCTCGTGCACCGCACCGATGTGAGTCCCCTGGCCAACCTGCCTGCCAGCCAGTCCCGTGACCTGCAGTTCGCCGCCGCCGTCGCCGCCTTCGGCCAGAAGCTCCGGGGCGGCGACTACCTGGGCCAGTTCGGTTACGACGCCATCGCGCGGCTCGCCGCCGGTGCCCGGGGCGACGATCCCGGCGGCTATCGCGGCGAGTTCGTCTCGCTCGTGAAGCTGGCCGACAGCGTCGCGCTGGCGGCCGCCGGTCACAAGGTGGCACCGGATGGCGCCGCTGAAGGGCCCCAGGTGCGACGCTAGTCACAGCGGAACCGTTCACCCGCCGGGCCGGCTGGCATATGCTGCCGGCCATGGCGGGAGGAACCGAAGACGCACAGCTGATGACCCGGTACGCGACCGGCGACGTCGCCGCGTTCGAGACCCTGTACAGCCGCCACAAGGGCCCCCTCTACCGGTACTTCCTCCGTCAGTGCGGGGATCCCGAGCTGGCGGCAGAGTTGTTCCAGGAAGTCTGGGTCCGGATCATCAAGGCGCGGGAGCGCTACGAGCCCAGGGCACGTTTCACGACTTACATGTACCAGATCGGGCACAACTGCCTCGTCGATCACTACCGCAAGAGTGGCCGGTCCCTGACCGACGGCAGCGGCGAGGCACCGATCGAGCAGATCCCGGATCCCCTCGCCGAGGAGCTGGATCCCGCTTTCGCCTCTGCCCGCTGGTCCCTGGTGGACTGGGAGCAGGGCCCGGCCGATTCGGCCCCCGGGCCGGAGGCCGCGAACTCTGTGGCCCAGCGCGCCGCCCGGCTCTGGTCCGCGCTGGAAGCACTTCCGCCCGAGCAGCGCGAGGCATTTCTCCTGCATGAGGAAGGCGAGATGGGTCTCGCCGAGATTGCCGCGGTGACCGGCGCGAATGCGGAGACCGTGAAGAGTCGCCTGCGTTACGCGGTGAAGAAGCTTCGCGGCGCGCTCGGCGACCTGGCGCCCGCGAGTTCCCGGGAGGCGCTGTCATGAGCAACGGCAACACACCGCGGGATGAGGCGGAGCTTGAGAATTTCCTTGCGCGCCAGTCGCCGCTGTCGACCGCCTACGATGCCATCGACCCGGTGCACCCGCCCGAGGTGCTCGACGCGAAGATCCTTGCCATCGCCAAGGGCGCGACCGCGAAGCCTGTGCAGGCCGGAGCTGACAAGCCGCCCGCTCCGAAGCCAGCCGCCGCGTCCGCACCGCTACCTGCCGCAAAAGCACCACCCGCCCGCGCGACCGCCGCTGATGCGGAAGATGACGACGAGGATGACGCACCCCCCGCCCGCCGCCCGCGCTGGCTGGTCCCGGCGGCACTGGCCGCCAGCGTCCTCGTGGCCGTGGGCGTTGGTATCAGCATGCTGGACCCGGCCCCCTCCGACACCGCTGCCGATCCGGGGGCCACGAACCCGCTGGGCTCATTGTTTGCGAAGCGCGCGCGTGAGCGCCGCGAGGCGGAAAAGGCCGCGGCGGAAGTTGCCGCTGCAGACAGCCAGGAAGCCGAGGTCGAGCTGGCACCACTGCCACCACCGCCCGTGTTCGAACCCGAGGGTCCCCAGGTCGAAGACCTGGACACGGCCATTGCCATGATCCGCAGGGAGCTGGTGCTGGCAAACCAGATGGCCGCCATGGCCGAGGAGGCGCGGTCGGGGGATCAGGCGCTACAGCCCGACGACATGACAACCCGCGCGGCCGCTGCCCCAGTCGATGCAATGGGCACTGCGGGCGTCATCCAGCCCAGGAACCGGCGCCTGGCAAAGATTCTCGAACTCTACGACGGCGGCAATCCCGACCTGGCTGCCGCCTCGCTCGAGATCTTCCTGCGCGACTTCGAGGACGACCCCATCAGCCAGCGCATCGTCGATGCCCAGCCAAAGCCGACCGACGTAGCCGTGGAATGAGCATGACCAACATCGAGTCCGTCCTCCACGAGTCCCGAAAGTTCGCTCCTCCCGCCGCGTTCACCGCCGCCGCCCGCATCCAGCCGGCCGACTTCGCGGCCCTCCGGGCCGAGGCGGAGCGGGACTACGTGGCCTACTGGGGGCGCCTGGCGAGCGAGGAGCTGCGCTGGCACGTGCCCTTCAGCCGGATACTGGACGACTCGAAGGCTCCTAACTTCCGCTGGTTCACGGACGGCGAGATCAACGCCTCCTTCAATTGCCTCGATATCCACCTGGGCGTGCGCGGCGACAAGCCCGCCATCATCTTCGAGGGCGAGCATGGCGACAGCCGCACGCTCACCTACCGGCAGCTGACTGCCGAGGTCTGCCAGCTGGCCAATGCCCTGAAGTCGCTGGGCGTGTGGCCCGGCGACCGGGTGGTCATCTACATGCCGATGGTGCCGGAGGCGGTGATCGCCATGCAGGCCTGTGCCCGCATCGGCGCCACGCACTCGGTCGTCTTCGGCGGTTTCTCCGCACACTCGCTCCGGGACCGGATCGTGGACGCCGGCGCGAAGCTGGTCATCACCGCGGACGGTGGCTGGCGGGGCGGCAAGGTCGTGGAACTCAAGCAGGCCGTGGACGAGGCATTGGCCGGCGGCTGCGACACGGTCGAGAAGGTCATCGTGCTGAAGCGCACGGAGCAGTCCGTGGCCATGGTCAAGGGCCGGGATATCTGGTGGTCCGACGTGGTGAGTGGCCAGGAAACGGCGTGCGAACCGGCCTGGGTGAATGCCGAGCACCCGCTCTACCTGCTCTATACCTCCGGCTCCACCGGCAAGCCCAAGGGTATCCAGCATTCGACGGCTGGCTACCTCCTGAATGCCAAGCTCACGGCCCAGTGGATCTTCGACTTCCGGGAGGACGACATCTTCTGGTGCACGGCGGACGTGGGCTGGGTCACGGGCCACACCTACGTGTGCTACGGGCCGCTGGCGGCGGGCGCGACCGTCGTCATGTACGAGGGCGCGCCGCTGTATCCCGACGGCGGCCGCTTCTGGAGCATCTGTGAGCGGCTGGGCGTCACCATCTTCTACACCGCGCCCACGGCGATCCGGGCGCTGATGAAGCTCGGCGACGAGATCCCGAACCAGTTCGACCTGTCGAAGCTGCGCCTTCTCGGCACGGTGGGCGAGCCCATCAATCCCGAGGCCTGGATCTGGTACCACACGGTCATCGGCAAGACGCGCTGCCCCATCGTGGACACCTGGTGGCAGACGGAGACCGGCGCGACGATGGCGAGCCCGCTGCCCGGCGTGACGGCCACCAAGCCCGGCTCCTGCACACTGCCCATCCCCGGCATCGACATGGCGATCGTGGACGAGGACGGCGACCCCGTGACCAACCCGGACCAGGGCGGCTGGCTGGTGGTGCGCAAGCCCTGGCCCTCGATGCTGCGCACGATCTGGGGCGACAACGAGCGCTACCTCGCGACCTACTGGGCGAAGTTCGACAACCGCTACTACGTGGCGGGCGACACGGCCTACCGGGATGCGGACGGCTACTTCTGGGTCCTCGGCCGGGCCGATGATGTACTGAAGGTGTCAGGCCACCGGCTCGGCACGGCGGAAGTGGAGAGCGCGTTCGTGGCGCACCCGCGGGTGGCCGAGGCGGCGGTGGTGAGCCGGCACCACGAGATCAAGGGCGAGTCGATCTTTGCCTACGTGGTGCTGAAGGGCCAGCGACCCACGGGCCACGACGCGGAGAAGCTGGCCAGTGAACTGCGTGAGTTCGTCGGCAAGGAACTCGGCGCCATCGCGAAGCCCGACGACATCCGCTTCGCCGACAACCTGCCCAAGACGCGATCAGGGAAGATCATGCGCCGGCTCCTGCGTGCCATCGCCCGGGGCGAGCCGATCACCCAGGATGTTTCGACGCTGGAGAATCCGGCGATCGTGGAGCAGTTGCGGGGCGGGGAGTAGCCAGCTAGGGGGCTCGACGCCGGCGCCACGAGTACAACCCGCGGAAAGTAGTTCCCTTAGCGCCGCGCGCTCCGGGTGATGCTGCCGCAGCCCATCGCTGCTTCGGAAAGACGAAGCAGATTCAAATGGAGAAGCGCCGCGGCACTAACGTTGGGCTCAAGCGGGTAAGTACGTCGCCCAGAGTGATGCAAGTGACGTAGGCAAGTGCGAGAACTCCGGCAATAGCCGTCTCTGGAGCAGATAGCTGAAGCACGGCCCGGCGCTGACGGATTCCACAGAATGCCCGCTTCAGCCAGCTTCGCGCTGCCCAGTATGTACGTCGCCACGGAAGACGCCGTACCCCGACCGTGCGGAGCCCAATGACAACGTTGTCGTGCCCATCGCACATGGCCCGTCGGATGAAGTGCCGCAAGCCATTCGGGGGCGGATGACTGCAGCGAGAGCTACGCTGCAGAAAGATCCCAGCTCTGCGACCACGCAGCTCGCGAATCAACATGCCGGCCTACCCCCGAAACTGGCCCACCGTTGGATACTGCGATGACTGAAATACGGAGCTCCGGAATGCGATATTGTTTCCAAATAGACCGTCTGCCGACGCAAGCCCTTCGTCGCTCGAACGCGGTGGGAAAAACCAGAATGCCGCGAATGCTCTTGAATAAAGTGTATCGGGTGAAATGTATGTCGAACCGCCGACGACGTCGACAACCGAATCGTCAAACGCAGCCAACAGCTGCTCCAGCCAACGGGGCTCTGGAATTACATCGCTGTCGAGGAATACCAGGATCTCTCCGCGCGCAGCAGCGGCACCCTCATTCTTCTTCTCGTAATATCGTTTAGCCTTGACGCCGATTACACGCACCGCAGCGGCGTGTGAGCCGAACACGGAGGCCAGGACGGCCGTGAGTGCTCCAGTGATCACATCGTTGCCGGCATCACGCACGAGAATGATCTCGCCGTGAGTGCCCAGCGATTCGAGAGCCGCCATCTGCATGGAAGGCAGCGCAGCATCTCGGTCGCTCGCGAGGAATCCGCGAGCAGTACGTTCTCCCACTCGATGATGACCGAATAGGCGAACTCAATCGCAGAATGCTTGATTACCGGGCTTGATTCCATTGACCGCTCTCGCCTCAATCAATCGGCCCCGTTTGCTCAGCTTTCACGCTACCACGCATCCAGACTCGATCAACGGCCGTATTTGGAACGTGGGCTGAGGAGTACCTCTACACCTTCCGGCTGACGAAGCACCCGGCGGCCGCCCGGCGCGCTCTGGTGGTCATCTGCAAGCCACTTGAGTTCTCTGAGGGGAACGGCCTACCGGCTCGGCACCGTGGAATATGAAGCCGATGCACAACCCGCCCCACCCTGGCGAGCCCTTGGGGCTCACGGTCACTGAGGTGGCGGCAGCACCGCCAAGATGGCTCTGCGTCTTGGCAAGGCCGTCGACATCACGCCGGAGAGTTGGCTGAATCACCAGATACAGCATGATCTGTGGGTCGTCAGGCCGTCGAAGAAGAAGCTGCAGGTCCACAAACTGGTGGCCTGAGAATCCAAGTTCGCGCCGCCCGAAAGGCGCTCCGGAGGGCTTCACGCTCGTTCCTGGGAACCCCTGGCAGTAAGTACTTATACGTATGCGGTGGCCAATCGACCCGGGGTGCCAGAACGGTGTGGACAAGATAATCAGCATGATGGGCGCGCCACGCTGAGCCTCATGGACCCTGAGCATGATGCACAAGGCCGCAGAGCGATGGACAGGCGCAGCAATTAGGTCTAATCATCGCCAAGACCAGCTTGATGGGCTCGGCCTGGCGCGCTGGCAAACTGGACTGTTTTTCCACGTGAGGGTCAGGCAATGAAAACCAGAAGAAGCCTCCCGATGGCCGCGGTCGTTTCACTCTTCGCGCTCCCTCTGTCCGCCGCCACAGTTCCTTATTTTGAAGACTTCGAAGGCTACGCACTCGGTAACACGGCCGTTACCAATTTTACGGAAGTCTCTGCGCTCGACTGGACCATCGTCGGAGGGAGCTACTCCGGCCAGGCCTACAACGATGCGTTATCGGTGTTTTCGCCGGGCATCGGTTCAGCTTCGGGTCAGGGGTCATCATCCGGCATCTCCCTGCCGTCCCTGTCGGGATCTTCATTCCAGATAGCGACGACGTTCCGGATCAATTCGCTGACGGTCACAGGCAGCGATGTCACGAACACGGCCAATATCGGACTGTTTGCGCGCGCTGCCGACGCATCCCCGGCCTCGACGAGTGCCGACCGCTACCAGGTGTCCTACGTCCTCGACGATGACGGCGCAGGCCACGCTACCGGTCGCTTGTGGCTGCGGGAGCTCAACCTGTTTTTCGGTGACAGTCTCAACGCGACCTCGGGCGCGGGACTGGCCGTCACCGTCGGCGACATCTATAGCCTGACGCTGACGGGAACTGATTCCGGCGGCTCGGTGGCGCTGCTCGCGACTCTCACGAATACGATTACCTTGGGTTCGATCTCTGTGTCCGCGACGGACAGCTCCAATCTGCTGGGCGGAGCGAACTTTGGCTATATCAACGCGTTGCGTGTTGCGAATGGCGGCACGGTTGCGTTGAATGCCGACTTCGACAACTTCAGCGCGGTGGTGCCAATGCCGGGTGCCGCGTGGCTGATGGTGTCCGCGCTCGGACTGCTCGGGCTCACACGCCGCCGCGGTCAGTAAATGGTGAGCGAATCATCTCAGGCTGGATCTGTTCGGTAGCCACGCCTAGCCGGATCAGCAGAACTTTCAGTACTGGCCACCGCGCCGTACAGCGGCAGGTGCGTACTGATCACCCCGGCAGGGCGGGGCACCCACGGTGCCAGAGCTGCTCTTGGAAGTGGGAAAACGCACTGGGCAAAGTGGCTCTGGTTCTGGGCGGTGCCCGAGTCGTACTATCGTCACAGCTTTGATCGCACAGCTGACTGACATTCACAATGACAGATGACGATATTCCGCCACCAGACGCCGAGGCCGTCCGTACCCTCCTGAAGCAGGTTCTCGATCCTGAGGTCGGCATGAACATCGTCGACCTCGGCCTGGTGTACGACGTTCGCCCTGCTGCCGGGCACATCGAGGTCGACATCACCATGACCACGCCCTCCTGCCCGATGGGCGACATGATCGTCGAGGAGGCGCGCAGCGTGGTCAGTGCCGCCGTACCCTCGGGCACCGAGGTCCAGGTCAATCTGGTCTGGGACCCGCCCTGGGATGCCGCGATGATGAGCGAGCACGCGCGGAAGCATTTCGGCTGGGAATGAGCAGCGATCTGCCGCGCCCCGGGCGGGTGCCGCTCCTCATACTTGGCATGCTCGCGCTCGGTGCGGGCATCCTTGCCGGCCTCATCCGCATCGGCGTGAGCGCCCCGCCGCCGGGCGCCGCCTCGGTGCTCGACCATGGGCCCCTCATGATCGGTGCTTTTTTCAGCACCGTGATCAGCCTCGAACGCGCGGTGGCGCTGGGCGCACGCTGGGCCTACCTGGCGCCACTGTGCGCGGGCCTGGGCGGACTGGCGCTGATCGGCGGCCTGCCCGGGCAGGTGGCTGCCGCACTTGCCAGTGCGGGCAGCCTCCTGCTGCTGCTGGGTTCGATTCAGGTGTATCGGCGGCAGCGAGCGCTGCACACCCTGACGCTGGCGCTCGGCGCTGCTGCCCTGTGCGGTGGCAACGTGCTGTGGCTCGCGGGGGCAGGGATCAGCGCGGCCGTACCGTCGTGGATCAGCTTCCTGGTGCTGACCATCGCCGGTGAGCGCCTGGAACTGTCGCGTTTTCTGCCGCCTTCGATGGTGGCGCGCCAGGTGTTCGCGGTAATCGTCACCGTCATTCTGGTCGGCACTCTGCCCATTCCGGGTGGTCCTGGCGCCGCGCGGCTGCTGTTTCCCGTCGGGCTGCTTGCCCTGGCGCTATGGCTGCTGCGCCAGGACATCGCGCGACGCACAGTGCGCGAGCGCGCCCTGACGCGCTTCATTGCCGTGTGCCTGCTGACGGGTTACGGATGGCTTGCCGTCGGGGCACTGTGCCTGCTCGCCGCTGGCGGAGTCCTGCCCGGCACCATCGGCTACGACGCCGGCTTGCACGCGGTGCTGCTCGGCTTCTTGTTCGCCATGGTGTTCGGCCACGCCCCGATCATCTTTCCAGCCATCCTTGGCGTGCGGCTGCCCTATCACCCGCTTCTTTACCTGCCGCTGGTGGTGCTGCATTTCTCAGTGGCACTGCGCGTTATCGCGACACTGGCCGGCCTGCCGACACTGCGCAGCGCAGGTGGACTCCTCAATGCCGTGGCCCTGGCACTGTTCGTGGCCGGCACGCTGGCCTCGGTGATTCGTGGTGCGCGGGAGCCGCGCGGCTCCACGGGACGCTAGCGGGGCTGGGACACTAGCCAGGCCGGCGCAGCATTTTCTCGATCTCGCCCGAATGCAGTTCTTCGGCCGCGATCTGCGTGCGCGCGTATTCCTCGAGCATGATCGAGCTGCCTTCAACCAGGACTAGGAGTTCCCGGTACAGGCCCTGGGCGCGGCGTTCGTGGTCCAGCGATTCACGCAGGATGTCGCCGACGTCGTGCTTGTGGCTTTCCAGCAGCTGGCCGATCGCCAGGGACGGGTGCCCGCCGAGGTGCGTGATCATTTCACCCGCCTGGCGGGCGTGCAGCAGCGACTCACTGGCCTGGGACTCGATCCAGGAAATGATCGGGATGCGGTTGTAGCCGAAGACCATGAATGAGTAGTGCGTATAACGAACCACCCCGGCCAGCTCAGCCTCCAGGATCTGGTTGAGAATGCCAACGACAGCCTTGGGGTCTGGGTCCTGTTTGCTCATACCGGCCTGCTCACTTCACTGCTGATGACTACCGCCCAAGTCTAGCGAGGCGTGGCAGGGAAGTGACTAGGGATGATTACCTATGCGCCGCCGCTGACGCGCCGTGCATGTGCCGCCTCACCGGGCCGGTATCGACAGCAACCGGGACAGGCTGCGGCGCTGGCAGACCAGGTCGGTGAGCGTGTACTTGGCCAGGACCGCGTAGAAGGCATCGATCGCCTCGCTGAGCACCTTGCGCAGCTGGCAGGCCGGGGTGATCACGCAGGTGTTGTTCTCCCGGTCAAAGCACTCGGCAGCCAGCGAATCGGCCTCGGTGAGGCGCACGACGGCACCGACGTTGATCGCTTCCGGCGGCCGCGCCAGCATCAGGCCCCCGCCCTTGCCACGCGCGTTGGCGAGAAAGCCGTGCTTGCCGAGGAAATGCACCACCTTCATCAGATGGCTTTCTGACACGTCAAATGCGGTGGCAATCTCGGCGATGGTACTGCGCCGGTCCGGCCGGATGGCCAGGTAAATCAGCACGCGCAGGCTGTAATCAGTAAATACCGTGAGCCGCATGCCGGTCTCCCTTGAACCAGGAGGCGCCCGGCCAGCAGCCGGGCCCCCAACCATTATGCCCGAGGGATCAGGCGGTATTGAGTTCGTCTACTGCGGGGCAGTGGCATCGGCGTCATCGCCGTTGCCCAGGTACACGGCGTATTCCAGGCCGTCACCAAAGCCAAGGGTGACGGAATGAAAGCCGTTGTCGGCAGAGTGCAGGTAGTCGAGGAACTCCGTCAGGCTCGAACGGAAGCTGCGGATGTTATCCGCCAGCAGCACGGCACCTGGCGCCAGGCGGGGTTGCAACTGCCTGAGAAGAGGCAAGTACAGCACTTTCCAGCCGTCCATGAACACCATGTCGACCGGTCCGGGCACGTCCCGCAGGGTCTGCATGGCATCCCCAAGCCGGACCTCGGCGAAGTCGCCCAATCCCGCCTCCGCGAGATTCGCGGCTGCCCTGGCCTGCTTGGCTGGCTCGATCTCGCTGCCAATCACGCGACCGCCGCCGTTGTCACGCACGGCCGCAGCCAGATAAATAGTGGAAATACCGAACGAAGTGCCGAACTCCACGATCGTCCGGGCGCCGATGGCCCGTGCCGTGATGTAGAGGAACTCGCCCTTCTCCGGGGAGACCGGCATGTAGATGTCGCGAGCCACGCTCGGGGTGATGACCTCATGCATCTTCCGGCCACCGAGCACTCCGGCGAGGTAGCGGGGCGTGATGCCGAGAAACTTCACCCAGTCGCCGCGCGCCTCTGCATGCAGCCGCACCAGGGTTCCCCGAACAGGCTCAATCTGCAACGCGCATTGCTTCAGCATCCGGATATCCTAGCGCTTGCCGGCTCCTCGCGCGGGCGCCCTGCATTCGAGGGCCCATCGACGCCGCTTTCCCCGACAAGCACGGCAACACGCTAATGTAAATAAGATAAACACCTTAGGCAGAATCCTGCCCCTTGCCCTTCACTGTGATTGAAGTGAACTGCAGACGGGAAGCTGGGTATCATTGCCCGCCGACGCTGGCGAGTCCCTCCGCCTCGTCGCCACAAACAAGACTGCATTCAGGCTGTTGCCGAGGTTGCCATGTCCCTGACCATCGGAGTCCCGCGGGAAACATTTCCCGGCGAAAAGCGTGTCGCCACCGTTCCCGAAGTCGTCGAGAAGCTGATCAAGCTGGGTTTCACGGTCAGCGTCGAACGCGGGGCCGGTGATGCCGCCAACTTCAGTGACGATACCTACCGCGCGGCGGGGGCGCAGATTGCCGACGGGGCCGCCGCGCTGTGGGCCGGGTCGGACCTGGTCTTCAAGGTGCGGGCACCGGCCACGGACGAGATCCCCTCGATCAAGCCGGGCACGACGCTGGTCAGCTTCGTCTGGCCGGCCCAGAACCCGGAGCTCATGCAGCAGCTCGCCGGCCGCGGTCTCACGGTGCTCGCCATGGACAGCGTGCCGCGCATGTCGCGTGCCCAGAAGATGGAC
>Ga0209254_10002952_pt1 | contig 15534 bp, 14 predicted proteins | sample FrelakmetDIP11DI_FD_187148 | JGI IMG/M metagenome (GOLD analysis project Ga0209254, IMG submission 187148) | Freshwater lake sediment microbial communities from the University of Notre Dame, USA, for methane emissions studies - DIP11 DI (SPAdes)... | ecosystem: Environmental > Aquatic >...
ACGACAACGCCAGCGGCAACGGCGACGACCCCGAGGACTACAGGAACGTGGACTACAACTGGGGCCCCAGCAACCAGGATCGCCCGCACATCTTCGTGACCACGTGGACGTACCGCATTCCGTTCATGCGGGACGACAGGAGCCTCGCGGGCCGCATCGTCGGCGGCTGGGAAGTGTCCGGTCTCGCGCGGTACCAGTCGGGCCAGCCGCTTACCATCACGGCCAACACGGCCATCGGCGGCCGGCGCGCCGACGTCGTCGAGGGCGTCGACCCGTACGTTCCCGAGGACCAGCGCAGCACGCTGGTGCCGGGGTCGGTCATGTGGCTCAACCCGGCGGCCTTCGTCGCGGCGCCGGCCGGCCGCCGCGGCAACAGCCTCCGCGGCGCGTACAGGGCGCCGACGTACTCCCTCTGGGACATCACCGTGCGCAAGCAGATCCCACTCAGGGGGTCGGTCAGGGCGCAGATCGAGGCGACCCTGTACAACGCGTTCAACGGGCTCAACTACCGCGCGCCCGGCACCAACCTGTCGGGCGCCGGGTTCGGGTCGGTCACCTCGGTCGCGCCGCCGCGCCAGATCCAGCTCGGCTTCCGCGTCAACTTTTAAGGGGACGGCTGGGGTCAGACCCGAGTCTGACCCCGGCCCCGACCGCGTGCGATTGGGGTCAGAGTCGGCTCTGACCCCGCCAGCCGTCCGGTCCTGTGTTACCGTAGTGGCGGATGTTCGTTGACGAAGTGGAAATCCGCGTGGCGGCCGGCAACGGCGGCCGCGGGTGCATCGCCTTCCGGCGCGAGAAGTTCGTGCCCAGGGGCGGCCCGAGCGGCGGCGACGGCGGCAACGGCGGCTCCGTCTACTTCGCCGCGAGCCCGCACCTGAACACGCTCTTCAGTTTCCGCTTCCACCCCGAATTCAAGGCCGAACGCGGCGAGCACGGCATGGGCTCGAACATGCACGGCCGCAACGGCAAGCACCTCGTGATCAAGGCGCCGATTGGCACCGTCGTGTACGAAGTGCCCGAAGAAGGCGGCGAGCCGGTCGAGGTGGCCGACCTCATCGAGGCCGGCACGAAGGTGCGCATCGCGGCCGGCGGCCACGGCGGCCGCGGCAACGCCCGGTTCGCCTCGTCGACCAACAGGGCCCCTCGCCGGGCGGACCCCGGCACGCCGGGCGAGGCGAAACACCTGCGGCTGCAGCTCAAGCTGCTGGCCGATGTCGGCCTCGTCGGGTTCCCGAACGCGGGCAAGTCGACGCTCATCTCCCGCATCTCGGCGGCGAAGCCGAAAATCGCCGATTACCCCTTCACCACGCTGACGCCGAACCTCGGTGTCGTCGCTCTCGGCGACGACCGCAGCTTCGTGGTGGCCGACGTGCCCGGCCTCATCGAAGGCGCGCACCGGGGCCTCGGCCTCGGGCACCAGTTTCTCCGGCACCTCGAGCGCACCCGACTGCTGGTGCACATCATCGACGTCTCCGGCCAGTCTGGACGCGACCCGGTGGAGGAATTCAAGACCATCCGGCGCGAGCTCGAGCTCTACCGCCCCGAACTCGCCGGGAAGCCTGCCATCGCCGCCGCGAACAAGATGGATGCGGTGGCCGACCGCGCCCCGATCACGCGGCTGGCCGCTCACCTGCGGCGGCGCGGCATCCCGCTCCACCGGATCTCGGCGGTGACCGGCGACGGCGTGCCCGCGCTGGTCGAGGACATGTGGATTCACCTGCACCCGGCCGCGACGGCCGACTGACAATGGCGCCCCGGACTGGCGTGCTGGGCGGGACGTTCGATCCCATCCACCTGGGGCACCTCGCCGTCGCGAGGCGTGCTGCGGACGCGTTCGGCCTGGGCCGGGTGCTGCTGCTGCCCTCGCGCACGCCGCCGCACCGGCCGGTAGACCCGTCGGCGTCGCTCTTCCACCGTTTCGCCATGGTGGCCCTGGCCGCCGCGGCCGATGACCGGCTCGTTGCGAGCGACCTCGAAATGGGCCGCGCGGGTCCCTCGTACACGGCCGACACGCTTCGCGCCCTCGGCGCGACCGGACTCGGGGCGTGGCAGATTTTCTTCCTCATCGGCGCCGATGCGTTTGCAGAAATTGCCACATGGCGCGAGTACCCGGCGGTGCTCGACCTCGCGCACTTCGTGGTCTGCTCGCGGCCGGGCGCCGCGGCCGCCGCGCTCCCGGCCCGCCTGCCGGACCTGGCGGCGCGCATGATCCCGGTGCCCATCCCGGGGGCTGAAGCCCTCGGGCTACGACACTCCGACGTCACGGAACGCCGGGAAACACGGGTCTTTCTGCTCGACTGCGCGACTCCCGACATCTCGTCCACCAGCATCCGCGCACACGCGCGTGCAGGGCGGCCTCTCGCGGGCCTGGTGCCGCCCGAAGTCGACGACTACATCCGCCGCCACGGTTTGTACGGCGCCGATGACGGCGCCGCTCCCGGAGGCAGGCCCGCGGCCGGCAATTTGCATGACTAACACGACGAGTGCGCGCGCGAAGACCGCCGCCGGCCCCGCCCCCGGCCCGCGGCGGCGGACGAAGGCGGCGGCAGACGGCGGCGAAGCCCGGACGCCGGGGCTGCCGGAAGAACTGACGCTCGCCGCCCGGATGGCCTACGAGAAGAAGGCCGCCGGCGTGGTGACGCTGGACCTGCGCAAGGCGCAGGCGTTCACCGATTTCTTCTTCATCTGCACGGGGCAGAACGCGAGGCAGGTAAAGGCCATCGCCGACGCCATCGAGGCCGCGCTCGCGACGGAAGGGCACAAGGCGGCGCACGTTGAAGGGTATGACCGGGCGAACTGGATCCTGCTCGACTACTTCACCTTCGTCGTCCACGTTTTCGCGCCCGAGGCCCGCGAATTCTACGACATCGAGCGGCTCTGGGGCAGCGCCGGGCGCATCGAGATGCCCGACCCCGCCGCCTGAGCCCCCGGGAGCCCTCGCGCGCGTCGCCGACGCGCTCGTCAGCGTCGTCATCGCGCCGGAGTGCGCCGCGTGCGGCCGGCCCCTCGACGAGCCCACCGCCGGCCCTGTGTGCCGGGCGTGCTGGGCCGCGGTCCACTGTTTCCCGCCGCGCTCCGGCTCCCCCGATCGGGATCGCGTGCGCGCGCACAGGCGCTCCCGCCCCGGGCCGATCGCGAGCGCCGGCGCCGCCGGCCCGTACGAGGGCCGGCTGCGCGACATCATCCACGCTTTCAAGTACGACGGGCGCCGGACACTGGCACGACCGCTCGCGGCGCTGATGCGAGATGCCGGAGGCGAGGTCCTTGACGGCGCGGACGCCGCCGTCCCCGTGCCGCTGCACTGGCTGCGCCGCCGCCGGCGCGGCTTCAACCAGGCCGCGCTGCTCGCCTCCGGCCTCGGGCTCCCCGTCTGTCACGCGCTCCGCCGGTCGCGCCGCACACGCGCCCAGGCCGAGCTCCCAGCCGGCGAGCGCCACGTCAACGTGGCTGGCGCGTTCGCCCTCGCGTGGCCGTACCGATTCCAGTGGCTGGGGCCAGTCACGGCGTTTGCGCGCACGCCGGCGCGCCTCTACGGGCTCACCGTGGTGCTGGTCGATGATGTGAGCACGACTGGCGCCACGCTGGACGCGTGCGCCAGAGTCCTCGTCGCCGCGGGCGTGCGCGACGTCCGCGCGCTTACCGTGGCCCGAGTCGCCGCTCGATCGCGCTAGCGACGTCGGCGGCCACCGCCTCGACGGGGCGCGCCGCGTCGATCACGATCCACAGCAGATCTTCGGCCTGCCGCCGGTAGCTCGCCCGCACGCGCCCGAGCATCGGCAGGTCGCTTTCGAACTTGTCGCGGTTCTCCGCCTTGCGGGCCGCGGCCACCACGGGCTCGATATCGAGGAGCACCGTCACGTCGGGCTGAGGCAGGTAGGCCTGCACGGTCAGCAGCCAGTGCGGATCGAGTCCCTGCGCCTCGCCGTATGCCACGCTCGACGCCAGGTAGCGGTCGCAGATCACCACGCGGCCGGCGGCGAGCCACTCCTGGATCGTCGGCTTCCATTCGTGGCGGTTGGCAATCAGCAGCAACTGGATCGTGTCGGGGCCGAACTCGCGCTCGCCGTGCAGGCCCTTCCAGATTTCCTGGCCGATCGGCGTCGCGTAATCGGGGAACGAGAGCGACTCCACCTGCCGGCCCGATGATTCGAACCGCTCGCGCAGCAACCGGGCCTGCGTTTGCTTGCCGCTCTGATCCAGGCCTTCGAAGACGATGAGGATTCCGGTCATGGGAAGAAGCCAGAAGACAGAATCAAGAAGCAAGAAGCAAGAAGCAAGAAGCAAGAAGTCAGAAGGCCGGACCTCCCGGCAAGAAGGACTAGCGCCTAGCGCCCAGCCCCTAGCGCCTGTCTACTCCTCGTTCCGAAACAGATCCCCAAGCGCCTGCCTCTTCCGGATCACGCGCCAGGCGCCGCCGTCGACGAGCACCTCGGCCGGCATGCGGCGGCGATTGTAGTTCGACGCCATGACGAACCCGTAGGCGCCCGTGTCGAGCACCGCGACGAGGTCATCGACCTCGATTGGCCCGAACTCGCGCTTGTGCCCGAGCGTGTCGCTGGTCTCGCAGAGCGGGCCGACGACTTCATAGTCCTGCAACTCGCCCGCCCGCGGCGCCACGGCGACGATGCGGTGGAAGGCATCGTAGAGCATCGGGCGGATGAGTTCCGTCATGCCCGTGTCGAGGATGATGAACCGCGGGCAGCCGGTGTAGGCCTTCGTGTCGGCCACGCGGCCCACCAGAATCCCCGCCGGCGCCGTGAGGAAGCGGCCCGGCTCGAGCAGCAGGTGGAGGCCCGTCTGGCGCACGGCCGGCAGCACGGCCGACGCGTACTCGGCGGGGCTGCCGTGGGCGCTGCCGTCGTAGCCGATGCCGAGGCCGCCGCCGAGATCGATGTGCTCGAGGCGGAGCCCCGCGTCCCGCACCTCCCTGGCCAGATCGGCGAGGGCCCAGGCCGCGCTGCCCAGCGGCTCGACGTCGAGCATCTGCGATCCGAGGTGGACGTGCAGGCCGACGACCTCGAGCCCCGGTTTGCCGGCCAGGCGGCGCAGCAGGGCCGCGGCGGCTTCGATGGGTACGCCGAACTTGTTGGCGCGCCTCCCGGTCGAGATGTGGGCGTGGGTGTTGGCGTCGATGTCGGGGTTCACGCGCAGCGCGACCCGCGCCTTCACGCCCCGCGCGCGCGCCAGCGCGTCGATGCGGTCCGCCTCGCCGTCGGACTCGATGTTGATCGCCTTCACGCCGAGGGCGACCGCATGGTCGAGTTCGTCGCGCGTCTTGCCGACGCCCGTGAACACGATCATCGACGGGTCGAACCCGGCGCGCAGGGCCGCTTCGATCTCGCCGCCCGAGTTCGCGTCGGCGCCGGTGCCGAGGCCCCGGAGGAGGCGCAGGATGGCCAGCGTCGAGTTCGCCTTCAGCGCGTAGTGCAGCGTGTGCGGGTACTCCTCGAAGACCGACTCGAGCGCGGCCCATGCATCCCGGATGAGGCCGGCGCTGTAGATGTACACCGGCGTTCCGGTGCCGGCGGCCATCTCGGCCACCGGGATGCCGTCGCAGGTGAGCTGTCCGTCACGCTGAGTGAATCCGTTCACGATCATGGCATCTTATCCGAGGCGTCGCGGGTTTGACACCCCCCACCGCTCACGGTATTCTGCGGCGTTACTGCGTCTCGATGACCACGATGGACCCGACCACCACGCCTTCGGAACCCGACACCCTGATTGAGCGCTGCCTGAAGGGCGACGAGCAGGCGTGGGAGCAGATTGTCCGCCAGCACTGGAGGCGGGTGTTCAACGTCGCGTACAAGTTCGTCGGCCGGCACGACGAGGCGGAGGATCTCACGCAGGACGTGTTCCTGAAGGTGTTCAAGTCGCTCGCCACCTTCGACCGGCGCGCGAACTTCCAGACCTGGCTCGTCAGCGTCAGCCGGAACCTCTGCATCGATCACTACCGCAGCGTGCGCAAGGAGCGGGAGACGATCAACCGCGACGTGAACGCCGACGACCTGTCGCCCCAGTCGGTCGAGATCAGCGCGCACGTCGCCCTCGAGCGCCTCGACCTCGCCCAGGAGCTGCGGCGGGCGCTGCAACTGCTGCCCGAGACGCTCCGGACCGCGGTCGTGATGCGCGACATCCAGGAGCTGTCCTACCAGGAGATCGCCGACCGGCTGCAGCTGCCGGAAGGCACCGTGAAGTCGAGGATCAACAGGGGCCGGCACGAACTGGCGCGGCAGATTACGCGTCTCAGAGAGAAGGGCCCGGGCCCGCGAGCGGAAGCCGGACAGGCCGGCCGCCGCTCTGGAGTATAAGCATGAAGCTGACCATCGACCGTGTCCGCGGGATCAATGTGGTCCGTGTCGCCGAGAGCCGCCTGATGTACCCCCTCCTGTCCGATTTCTCGGCCGCCGTGGTGGGCCTGATTGGCGCAGGCGAGACCAAAGTGATCGTGGACCTCGCTCCCGTCGTCTATATCGATAGCGCGACGATCGGGTGCCTGATGGACCTCTACCGTCAGGCGGCGGCGGCCGGCGGGTCGCTGAAACTCGCGGGCGTGCAGAAGCGGGTCGAAACGATGTTGACCATGACCGGGGCGCACAACTTCATCCAGTTGTATGCCGACGAGGCGACCGCGCTGGCTAGTTTCGAGGGGTAGCATGCGGACCATCAAGACCACCACCGGCGCGGAGATTCCCCTCGACGGCGACCTGCTGACCGTCATGGAGACGCTGTACCACGAGGTGACGGCGCGCAGGGAGCTGGAACGGTCGTTCGAGGACATGGCGCGGGAGATTGCCCACCTGGTCGGGCAGCTGACTCCCGAGGAGCGCAACACCTACCTGCAGGAGAGCCTTTTCCTGAACAGCGTCACCTACGAGAACGAGCGGCTCGGCGCGTACATGCGGAAGCTGGCCGGGGGCGCGAACTAGGCGCCCGATGGCGCTCCATCACCTGGCTGCGCGTTTCACCTGCTCCTGGCCCTGGAGCACGCTCGTCATGCTCTGCGACGGCCGCATCGTCTGCGGCTGCGCCGATCCGTACGGGAAGCGAGTCCTGGGCGACACCCGCACCTCGTCGCTCCATGACATCTGGACCGGCCCGACCATCGCCGCGCTGCGCGAGGACCTGAATCTCGGCGGGTCGAAATTCTGCGGCGATTGTCCGCTGAAACTGCCGCTGGCGAAGGGCGAGACCCCGCCCGGGCGCGGCCTCGACGTGCCGCCCCAGCCCTCGCGGCTCTACGTCGAGTGCACGGCCGCGTGCAACATCTCGTGCCTCCAGGCCTGCTGCGCACCGGAGACGGGCATCACGCGCACGCGCCAGGCCGGCATGCTCGACGTGGGTCTTTTCACGCGCGTCATCGACGAGGCGGGGCCCTCGCTCGGGCGCGTCGACTTCTTCAACTACGGCGAGGCGTTCCTGCACAAGCGCGCCGTCGAGATGTGCGAGTACGTGAAGGCGACGTTCCCGCACATCTACCTCTACACGAGCACCAACGGCCTGGCGTTCACGGAGGCGTCGGCGCGGCGCCTGGCGCGCTCGGGCATCGACGAGGTGACGTTCTCCATCGACGGCGCATCGCAGGAGACGTACGCGCGCTACCGGCAGCGCGGGCGATTCGACGTCGCCGTGGACAACCTGCGCGCGATGGCGGACGAGAAGCGACAGGCCGGCCGCGACGTGCCCGTCATCAACTGGCGCTATATCCTCTTCGCCTGGAACGACAGCGACGAGGAGATGGGACGCGCGCGGGAGATGGCCGCCGAACTCGGCGCGGATCGGCTGACGTGGGAGATCACGGACCATCCCGAGGACTCTTTCTCGAGGCGATTCGTGCCCGGATCGCCGGACTACGAGCGGATCAGGTACGAGGTCTGGGACACGAACAACCTCGGCAACGCAATCCCCGGCGCGATGCCGCGGGCGCGCATCGAGGTGCCGGGGGCCTTGCCGGGGCTCCCGCTCATCGCGCGCCGCGGACGCACGATCACCGTGAAGACGCGCGTCGACAACCTGTCCGCCCGCCCGTTCCCGCGCGAGGCCAGCTACGGCCGGCGCCTCGTGCGCCTCGGCGCCCAGTTGTGCGACGCAGGCGGCATCGTGCTGAACCGCGACCACGCCCGGGCCTGGCTGCCGCGCACCATCGGCGGCGGCGAACAGGCCGAGGTGCCCATCGACATCCCCGTCCCCACCGAGCCCGGCCGATACCAACTCAAGTTCGACCTCGTCAGCGAGGGCATCGACTGGTTCGAGGCCTGCGGGTCGGAGACGACGATGAAGCCGTTGCGGGTCTGGTAGGCCGCACGAAAAGCGGGCACGCGGCCTGTACAGACCAAGGGCCGCGGTTGCTCATGCCGCGGCCCCGGTCTCTGAAGGAGGAGGAGGGAGGAGTCGACTACCCGGCTTTCACCGGGACCGCCGCCGGCATGAACCCGGCGGCCTGCTCAGGCACCAGTTCCACCACCTTCCACGCGTCGCGCTCTTCGAGAACCCGTTTCGCGAAGGCCGTGTGCAGCGCGTGGCCGGCCCGGTGGGCCACCAGATGCCCGATGATCGGATAGCCCACCAGGGACAGGTCCCCGATGGCATCCAGGATCTTGTGGCGCACGAACTCGTCTTCGTAGCGGAGCTGGTTGTTCAGCACCCCGGTCTCGCTCAACACAATCGCGTTCTCGAGCGACCCGCCCAGCGCGAGACCCTGCTGGCGCAGCAACTCCACCTCGTGCAGGAACCCGAAGGTCCGCGCCGGCGCGAGGTCGTCCACAAACGTCTGCTCGTCAATCCGCAGCGTGTGCGACTGGTGCCGCAGCAGCGGGTGATCGAAGCTGATGCTGTAGGTGACCTTGAAGTAGTCCGACGGGTACAGCGAGATCAGCTTGTCGCCGCGCGACAGCGTGACCGGGCGCAGCACCTTCAGATACCGCCGCGGCGTCGCCAGCGTCCGGAGTCCCGCTTCCTGGATCAGGTAGACAAACGGCGCCGAACTCCCGTCCATCACCGGCACTTCCCGGTGGTCGAGCTCGACAATCGCGTTGTCGAGCCCCATGCAGGTCATCGCCGCCAGCAGGTGCTCGACCGTCTCCACCACCGCGCCGTTGTGAGACAGGCAGGTGGCGTGGTTGGTGCCGCCGACATGCGCCACCGACGCCGGGATGTCGATGCCGAGGTCACTGCGCCGGAACCGGATCCCCGTGTCCGCCGCCGCGGGCTTCAGCGTCAGGGTGACTTTGTGGCCGGAGTGGAGGCCGATACCGGCACAAGCCACCTGGCGTCGAAGGGTCCGTTGAAACGTCATCGTTATCTCGCCGGCTCCCCAGATGAAGCCACCGGGGACAAAGCAATCCCCATACCGGCGACGTCATTCAGGAATACTCTACTCTAAATGTATATCGGACAATATCTTACAGACATTATAGTGACCTTCGACCAGCGGCAGAACGATCGTCTTGTGGCCAAATAGCCACGGCATCTCTGAAACAGAATGTGGCGATTCAGCCACACTCCCCCCATTGTACCATCCTGCGTCCGACACTAACCGGCCGTCCCGGCAGCCGGCAGCACCTTCGCCAGCACCTCCGCCAGCACCTGGCCCGTGTACGACATCCGATTCGCCGCCACGTCCTCGGGCGAGCCCTGCGCCACGATCCGCCCGCCGGCATCGCCCCCGTCGGGCCCGAGGTCGATAAGATGGTCGGCCGTCTTGATGACGTCGAGATTGTGCTCGATCACCACGACGGTATTGCCCTGGTCGACCAGCTTGTTCAGCACGTCCAGCAGTTTCTTCACATCGTCGAAGTGCAGTCCGGTGGTGGGCTCGTCGAGGATGTAGAGCGTGCGCCCGGTGCCCCGCTTCGACAGCTCCTTGGCCAGCTTGACGCGCTGCGCCTCGCCGCCGCTGAGCGTGGTGGCCGACTGGCCGAGCTTGATGTACCCCAGGCCCACGTCCTGCAGCGTGCGCAGCTTGTTGGCCACCGGCGGGAAGTGCTCCACGAGCGGCAGCGCCTGATCCACCGTCAGATCGAGCATCTCGGCGATCGAGCGGCCGCGGTACCGGATCTCGAGCGTCTCGCGGTTGTAGCGGCGGCCCTTGCACTCCTCGCACGTCACGTACACGTCTGGCAGGAAGTTCATCTCGATCGCGATCACGCCGTCGCCCTGGCAGGTTTCGCAGCGCCCGCCCTTGACGTTGAACGAGAAACGGCCGGGCTTGAAGCCGCGCGCGCGCGCCTCGGGCACGAGCGCGAACAGGTCGCGGATGAACGTGAACAGGCCCGTGTACGTGGCCGGGTTCGAGCGGGGCGTCCGGCCGATGGGCGACTGGTCGATCTCGATCACCTTGTCGATGAGCTCGATGCCCTCGATGCGGTCGTGGGGGCCGGGCTCGTCGCTGGCCCGGTACAACACGCGCGCCAGGGCGCGGTACAGGATGTCGTTGACGAGCGTGGACTTGCCCGACCCGCTCACCCCGGTGATGGCGGTCAGCAGGCCCAACGGGATGCGCACGTCGAGGTTCTTGAGGTTGTTCGCCCGCGCGCCGCGGACCACCAGTTCGCCTCGCAGCGGCGTGCGCCGGACCCGGGGCACGTCGATCATCCGCTCGCCCCGGAGGTACTGGCCGGTGAGCGACTCGCGGCCGTGGCGCAGCAGGTCATCCGGCGTGCCCTGGAAGATCACGTGGCCGCCGTGCTCGCCCGCCCCGGGGCCGAGGTCGACGACGTAGTCGGCCGATCGAATCGTCTCTTCGTCGTGCTCGACGACGATCACGGTGTTACCGAGGTCGCGCAAGCGCCTCAGCGTCGTCAGGAGCCGCCGGTTGTCGCGCTGGTGGAGTCCTATGGACGGTTCGTCCAGCACATAGAGCACGCCGCGGAGGCTCGCGCCGATCTGCGTCGCGAGCCGGATGCGCTGGGACTCGCCCCCCGAGAGCGTGGCGGCGCTGCGGCCAAGCGTCAGGTAGCCCACCCCGACGTCCACCAGGAACCGCAGGCGGTCGACGATCTCGCGGCGAATGCGGCCGGCGATGAGCTCCTCGCGCTCCGTGAGCGTCGTCGACTCGAACACCCGGAGCGCGTCGGAGATCGGGAGCGCCACCAGTTGCGGGATGGTGCGCCCCTTCACCTGGACGGCGCGGCTCTCGGGCCGCAGCCGATCGCCGTGGCACGCCTCGCACGGCCTCAGGGACCGGTAGCGCTCGATGTCGGCCTGGTCGATCCAGGTCGCCTGTTCGTAACGCCGGCGCAGGTTCGGGATGATGCCTTCGAAGCCCTTGCCGTACGGGTCCTTCTGGCGCGCGGCCGCAGTCGCGCGTTCGGCCTTCCCCGGCACCGGCGGCCCGTGGAGCAGCAAGTCCTTGGCGCGCTTCGGCAGCTTGGCGAACGGCACCGTGACGTCGATGTCAAAGTGGCGACCCAGGGCGGTCACCGCCTCCGTCACGAGACGTGCGTCGCCCGCGGCCCACGGCGCGATGGCCCCCTGCAACAGCGACAGCGACGCGTCGGGCACGATCCGGCCGGGATCGAAATCCCAGAGCGCGCCCAGGCCCTGGCACGACTGGCAGCCGCCGTGCGGCGAGTTGAACGAGAACGCCCGCGGCGTCATCTCCGGGATACTCAACCCGCAGTTCACGCAGGCCAACGTCCGGGAGAACAGCCGGTCGCTCTGGTCGAGCGTGTTGATGACCACCACGTCCCCGGCGAGGCGGAGGGCGATGTCAATCGAGTCGGTCAGGCGCCGCTCGATGCCCGGCTTGACGATCAGGCGGTCGACGACGATGTCGATCGAGTGGTTGCGGCGCCGCTCGAGGACGATGTCGTCTTCGAGCGAGCGCAACTGGCCGTCGACGCGGGCCTTGAGGAAGCCCCGCTGGCGCCAGGCGGCGAGGTCCTTCTTGAACTCGCCCTTCCGGCCGCGCACCACCGGCGCCAGGACGTTGATGCGGATGTCCTGCGGATACGTCATCACCTGCGCCACGATCTGGTCTGTACCCTGCGAGGTGATGGCGAGGCCGCACGTCGGACAGTGGGCGATGCCGACATTGGCGAAGAGCAGGCGGAGATAGTCGTAGATCTCGGTCACCGTTCCGACCGTCGACCTCGGGTTGGCGCCGGTCGTCTTCTGCTCGATCGAGAGCGCCGGCGACAGGCCCTCGATCGAATCGACGTCCGGCTTCTCCATCTGCTCGAGGAACTGGCGGGCATACGCCGAGAGTGATTCGACGTACCGCCGCTGCCCCTCGGCGTAGATCGTGTCGAAGGCGAGCGACGACTTGCCGGACCCCGACAGCCCCGTGATGACCACGAGCTGGTTGCGCGGCAGATCCACGTCGATCCCTTTCAGGTTGTGGACGCGCGCGCCGCGGACGGAGATCTGGCGATGGGTCATGCTGCAACCGGCCAGGGACTGGGCGCTAGGCGCTAGTCAGCCTTCTGGCTTCTGGCTTCCTGCTTCTGACGCCTTCAAGGGCCGGCAATGTGACTGCGGCCCACTTCGGAGCCTGCCCAAACATGAAATTCTACCACGCGGGGCGCTATAATCGCCGCACCCCGGGTCTCCGCCCGGGGCAGGCTCCCGGCGCGCGCCGGAGCTGGTCCCCCGGGGTCTGCAGCCCGGTCCCCGGGGGGCTACAGCCCGATCCCCCGGGCCACAACGCCGGGAATTCACCTTCGGGGACTGCGATGAGCCGAGCCGTCGGGCGCAACGTCGTTCGAAAGGATGGAGCGGCAAAAACCGCCGGCCTGGCGCAGTATGTCGATGACCTGACGCTGCCGGGCCTGCTCCACGCGCGGACGATCCGGTCCGCCGTTCCCTGCGGCGACATCCTGCGCCTTCGCCTTGGCTTCGACATCGCCGGATTCACCATCGTCGATGCCCGCGACATCCCCGGCCGCAACGTCGTGTCGCTCATCCGCGACGACCAGCCGTGCCTCGCGGAGGGCCAGGTCCGCCATGTCGCGGAGCCGATTCTGCTGCTCGCCCACGAGGACCGGGAGCGGTTGCTCGCCGCCGCTGTCGACATCGAGTACCGCGCGCGGGAGCCCGTCCTCGACCCGGCCCGTTCGCCCCTGGTGTTCAAGCGCGTCGCGATCGGGAAGGGCGACGTCGACGACGGCTTCCGGCGGGCCGACCTCGTGATCGAGGGCGAGTACCGGACCGGCCTCCAGGAGCATCTCTACATCGAGCCCAACGGCATGCTGGCCATCCCAGGGGACGGGGGCATCACCGTGGTAGGTTCGATGCAGTGCCCGTACTACGTGCATCGGGCGCTCGCGGTGCTGCTGGGGATGCCGGAGGACAGGGTCCGCGTCGTGCAGGCGGAGACGGGCGGCGGGTTTGGCGGCAAGGAGGACTATCCGTCGATCGTCGCCGGACACGCGTGCCTCCTGGCGCTGAAGTCGGGCCGGCCGGTGAAGCTGGTCTACGACCGCGCCGAAGACATGCTCGCCACGACCAAGCGTCACCCGTCCATCGTCCGCCACCGCACCGGCGTGACGCGTGACGGCCGCCTGACGGCGATGGACATCGACGTCCTGATGGACGGCGGTGCCTACTGTACGCTCAGTCCGGTCGTCCTGTCGCGCGGGTGCCTGCACGCCACAGGGCCGTACCGTTGCGGCGCCGTTCGCGTCGGCGGCCGTGTCGTCATGACGAACACACCGCCGAACGGCGCGTTCCGCGGGTTCGGCGCGCCACAGACCTTGTTTGCCGCCGAGGTGCAGATGGATCGCGTCGCGGAGGCGGTTGGCATCGACCCCGTGCGGTTCCGCGAGTTGAACGCCTTGCGGCCCGGCGACACGACCGCCACAGGCCAGGTGCTCGGACCCGATACCGCCGCGCTCGACGTGCTGCGCGCCGCCGTCGCGCGCAGCGGGTACCGGCGCAAACGGCGCGACTACCGCGGCACGAACCGCGGCATCGGCCTCTCCCTGTTCTTCCACGGCGCGGGGTTCACCGGCAGCGGCGAGGTGTCGCTGCGCTCGAAAGCCTCGCTGGAACTCACACCGGCCGGCGTGCGGATCCTCGCGGCCAGCACCGAGATCGGCCAGGGCCAGCGCACGGTCCACGCCCAGATCGTGGCCGACGCGCTCGGCCTCCCGTACGATGCCGTCGAGGTGGCCGTCGCCGACACCGCGCGGGTGCCCGATAGCGGGCCAACCGTGGCGTCCCGGACGACGATGGTGGTGGGCGGGTTGCTGAAGCAGTGCGCGGCCGAGATGCGCGCAGGACTCGGCAGGTTGACGCCTGCCGCCTACCTGCGCAGGCACGGACCGCTGGTGGTGACGAAGGAGTACCAGCCGCCGCCCGGACTGGTGTGGGACGACGAGGCGTATCGCGGGTCCGCCTACGGATCGTTCGGGTGGGCCTGCGACGTCATCGAAGTCGAGCGCGATCCGGTGACGGAGGAGATCCGGCCCGTCCGAGTGACCACGGCGCACGACGTCGGCCGGGCCCTCTTCCCGCTCGGCGTGCGCGGACAGATCGAAGGCGGCACCGCGCAGGGACTCGGCTACGCGCTCACCGAGGAAGTGGTGATGCGCGGAGGCGCCATGGCCAACGCCCAGCTCACCAACTACCTCGTGCCGACCACGCTCGATACGCCGCCGATGGACGTGGTGCTGGTGGAGAAGCCCTACGCGCATGGCCCTTACGGGGCCAAAGGCGTGGGCGAGATGCCGTTTGACGGCGTGGCGCCCGCGGTGGTCAACGCGATCAGAAGCCTCGGCATCGATATTCGGGAGGTGCCGGCGACGCCTGAACGGGTCATGGCGGCGGCAAGAGTCGGGACTCCCGCCTTCGCCCGGGAGATCGACAGCGGGCTTCGGCGAGGCAGGCGGAATTCGGGATCCGGGATTCGTGATTCGTCAACCACGCTGCGACGACAGCGACCGACAAGCGCGCGCAAGCCACGGACGGTACCTCGATGACCGCCGCGCATCGTCCCATCGTGTTCACGCTGAACGGGAAGCGGGTGTCGCTGCGCGTGCACCCGCTTAAGCGCCTGCTCGACGCCCTGCGGGAAGACTGCGGGCTGACGGGCACGAAGGAAGGCTGCGGCGAAGGCGAGTGCGGCGCCTGCACGGTGCTCGTCGACGGGCAGGCGGTCAACTCGTGCCTGATGCCAGTGGCCCATGCGGCGGGGACGAAGGTGCTCACGATCGAAGGTTTGAAGGGCCGCCATCCCCTGCAGCGCGCCTTCGCCGGGTCCGGCGGGGCCCAATGTGGCTTCTGCACGCCGGGCATGATCATGGCGGCCGCGGCGCTCGGGCCCCGTCCCACGCTCGACCAGGTGCGCACGGGGCTTGCCGGCAACATCTGCCGGTGCACGGGGTACGAGGGGATTTACAGGGCGATCAAGGACTCGAACAAGGCGCTAGGGGCTAGGCGCTCGGCGCTAGTCGGCCGGAAGACAGGCTCGCCATCCGGATGGAGCCCGGGGGCTTCAGCCCCCGGGTCGCCGAAAGACGCTAAGAGGAGGCCCGCCTCGCCGAAGCCGGCCGGCAGGCCGTTCGGCGAAGGCGGGAGCCGAAGGTGAGAACCGCG
>Ga0209254_10002953_pt1 | contig 15532 bp, 15 predicted proteins | sample FrelakmetDIP11DI_FD_187148 | JGI IMG/M metagenome (GOLD analysis project Ga0209254, IMG submission 187148) | Freshwater lake sediment microbial communities from the University of Notre Dame, USA, for methane emissions studies - DIP11 DI (SPAdes)... | ecosystem: Environmental > Aquatic >...
ACCGAATTCAGTGACAGATATCTTGTTTCCGGAATTCAGGCGGGGGGAATTCGGGGTATTGAGATGTCTGTCACCGATCTAGTCGGGTGCGGACTTCAGCCGGGACGGTCTGGCCGGCCAGCCTGCGGCGGCTCGGCGCCGCCTTTCGCCCGGCGCGCAGGGACGCCGCCCGGAGCGCGCCCTTTTTGGCCTGGGCCATCAGCTCCTTGACCAGCCAGGCGACGATGACGTCCCAGGTCCTGGCCCGGGCGAATTTCAGGCCGCGCTCCCTCATCGTCCGATACAGGGCCCGGTCCTCGATCAGCCTCCGGCACTGCCGGTAGAAGTCCGGGGCGTTTCCCGCGCGAGCGATGAGGCCGGCCTTGGACTGGGCGATGATCTCCTGGCAGCCGCCCCGGTCGGAGACCACGGCCGGGACGCCCGAGGCCAGCGCTTCCAGGACGACGTTGCCGAATGACTCGGTCGGCGAGGGGAAGAGCAGGATGTCGGAATTGGCGTAGGTCCGGCCCAGGTCCTGGCCGTGGAGATACCCGGTGAACACGGCTTCCGGCATCTTGCGTCTCAGCGATCTTTCCGCGGGGCCGCTCCCGGCGATGACGAAGCGGGCCGGCCGTTCGGCGCCGGTGTGGAAATATCGGTAGACGTCGGCCAGGACGCCGATGTCCTTGTAGGCCACCAGGCGTCCGGAGTAGAGGATGACCGTTTTCCGGCCGCCGGCCAGGACCTCCCGGGATTCCTTCTGGCGCAGGCTGGGCCGGTACTGATCAAGGTCGATGCCCCGCGACCAGATCTTGATGTTGTGCAGGCCCCGCCGCCTCAGCTCCCGGGCGGCGATCTCGGTCGGCGCGTAGACCGCATCCATGCGGCGGTAGAAGCTGGTGGCCAGCCGCCAGCCGGTCGGCGTCAGGAACCCGATGTAATAGTACTTGAAGTAGTCGGGGAAAACGGTGTGGTAGGTCGAGACGACCGGGACATGCCTCCGCTTGGCGTAGCGCACGAACTCCACGCCCACCAGGTCGGGGACCGTGACCTGGATGAGGTCCGGGGCGTATTCGTCCAGGGTGCGGATGATGCGCGGCGTGACCAGGGCCACCCGATAATCGCGGTACAACGGGAACGGCGTGGAGGGCAGGGTGATGAGGTGCAGGCCCGGCCGCTTCTGGGGGGTGATGGAGAAGCCGAAGATGGCCACCTCGTTGCCGGCCTCGAGGAGGGCGTCCACCAGCCGGTAGATGGTCTTGGTCGCGCCGTCCTGGTCTTTCTGGAACGTGCCGGTGTATAGGGCGATCCGCATCGATTGATCCTGGGAAACACTATACCATGTTTGCCGGCGGAGATGAACAGGGATTCTTGATGATCAGCCGAACGCGACTTTCAGGGCGGCGGCCAGGCACAGCAGGGCCATGACCGCCAGCAGTCCAGCCACCGCCTTCTGCAGCTGCGCCCGGGAGCGGGCGGCTCGAAGGAATTTGAGGCGCCGGGCGAGGTGGATGACCGACAGGAAGAACGTCTCATATCCGGCGGCGACCGCCAGGAAAAAGAGGAACCAGGCGGACTCGGCCTCCGGGACCTTGACCCCGGCCTTCTTGAGGAGCGACAGGATCACGACCCAGGAGGCGATCGTCTGGGGATTGAGGAGGCCCAGCAGGACGCCCTTGCCAACTTGGGCGAACGGCCTCCGTGAGCCGCCCTTGGTCTGGATATGCGGGACGTCGAGATGAAGGCGGCGGGAATCGTGCCAGGCCAGGACGGCGAACCAGCCGATGAGGACTGCCGCCGCGCCGAGCAGGACGACTTCGACCCAGGGGATCTCCATGAGGTGCATGATCGAGCGGACGCCCAGGAAGGATAAGGTGGCCCAGGTGCCGCAGGCGAGCCCCGCCCCCAGGGCGACGTACAGGGCTGCGCGCCGCTTCCCGGCCAGGGACAGCCGGAGCATCTCCAGGCTGGCGGCGCCGAAGGGAAAGCACAGCAGGATACCGACAACGGTGCAGGCCAGGTAGAAAAGGGCGGCGTCGGCCATGGCTGCGGCTAGGAGTGGATCCGTTGGCCAAGAAGGCGCTGGACGGTCCGGGCCAGGGGGAGCCGGACGCGCCGGGGGGGCGTGTCATGCACTTTTTTCAGGGTGAGAAAAACCCAGCGATGTTCGAAGAAGTTCAGGGCGGCGGTGATGTCCCACAGCGGGGGCAGGACCAGGGTGACCTGCCGGCCGACCCGGCTCAGCTCTTTGAAGAAACGGTCGGGGTCTTCCACGTGCTCTAAGGTGTGGGAACAGAGCACCGAGTCGAATTGCCGGTCGGCAAAGGGGAGCCGGTAGATGTCCTCGAGGTGCTGGTAGCGGGGGAGCTCGGCGTGGGCGAAAATGTCGGCATTGACCCCGCCGCCGTCGGTCCGGCCGCAGCAGATGTTCAAGCCCCACTTCTGCCGCTTCAGGATCCGATTTTTAACGATGCGGTAGCTGACCTGATGAGGAGCCCAGAGCAAGATGAACAGGCCAAGGGCGATCAAGATATAGAGCATGAGCCCCACACCATACCATGTTTTTCCGAGGAAAAACAGAGGGCCGGCCGGCCTTTCCGCCCCTCCCGATCTCTGCGGCCGGGAATGGTTGAAAAAATGTCGGATTTGTTGTATAAATTTCTTTAAAAATTGGGGCTGAAACAAGCCTTTCCCGGTGTTTTAACCCCGCGTTAAGCCGGATGAGGAGAAACCATGGACAAGGAATTCACGACCGTTTCGATCCCCACCTCCCTGTATAAAAGGATCGAGGAAGCGATCAAGGGCACGGAATTCGCCTCGGCCTCGAGCTACATCGTCAAGGTCCTCCGGGAGAGCCTGTCCAAGGACCAGCGCTCTGAGGACGTCTTCACCAAGGAAGAGGAAGAGAAGGTCAAGGAAAAGCTGAAAGCACTGGGCTACATCGATTGACCGGGGCGCGGCTCCGTCCCGTCACGACGCTCGGTTCACCGCATACGGACCAATCCACCCGGCCACGACTCAGGAGGAATAGATGATACGACCCCACGGCGGCAAGCTCATCGAGCGATGCCTCACTCCCGACCAGAAGAAGGCAGCCCTGGAGGAATCCAAGGGCTGGCCCAAGATTCCACTCAGCGCCGAGTCGGTCTCGGACGTGGAAAACATCGCCTGGGGCGTGTACAGCCCCCTGGAAGGCTTCCTCGGAGAAAAGGAATTCCGGAACGTCCTCAACCACTCCCGCCTGACCAACGACCTGCCCTGGACGGTCCCCATCGTCCTGGACGCGGGGACGGAGGAGGCCAAAGCCTTCGTGCCCGGCCGAAACATCCTCCTGACCGATGAGGGCGGCCGGCCCCTGGCCGTCTTCCATCTCGAGGAGAAATTCGGCTACGACAAGGAGACCATGGCCGCCAAGGTGTTCGGCACGACCGACCCCAAGCATCCCGGCGTGGCCAAGGTCATGGCCATGAAGGACGTCCTCCTGGCCGGGCCGATCGACCTCATCGAGGCTCCGGCGACGGACTACGCCCGTTACTACCTGACGCCCAAGGAGACCCGGGTCCTGTTCAAGGAAAAAGGCTGGAGGACCGTGGTCGGGTTCCAGACTCGGAACACCCCCCATGTCGGCCACGAGTACGTCCAGAAGGCCGCCTTGACCTTCACCGACGGCCTGTTCATCAATCCCGTCATCGGCCGCAAGAAGAAGGGCGACTACAAGGACGAGGTCATCCTGGCCGCCTACGACGAGCTCATCAAGCACTATTACCTCAAGGACCGGGCGGTCATGGCCATCCTCAAGATGGAGATGCGCTACGCCGGACCCAAGGAAGCCATCCACCACGCCATCCTCCGCAAGAACTTCGGCTGTTCCCACATCATCATCGGCCGCGACCACGCCGGTGTGGGAAGCTACTACAGCCCCTACGCCGCCCAGGATATCTTCGAGGAGTTCCCCGACCTGGGGATCGTCCCCCTGTTCTTCCGCTCCTTCTACTACTGCAAGAAGTGCTGCTCCGTGGTCAATGAGAAGATCTGCCCCCACCCGGCCGGCGACCAGATCCAGTTCAGCGGCACCCAGATCCGGGATATGCTCCTCCGGGGCGAGATCCCCTCGGTGGAGATGATGCGGCCCGAAGTGGCCAAGGTCATCATGGGCTTCGAGCGCCCTTTCAACGAGTAGGCCGGGCCGCGGAGAAAGAGACGCATCGATGTCGACCCTGACCACGAAGATCCTGATCCTCGGCCTGGACTGCGCCACCCCGGACATCGTCTTCGACCGGGCCAACGATTTCCCGGTCCTGCGCCGGCTGCAGGACAACGGCCTGTGGGGCGCCATGCGCAGCTCCGACCCGCCCATCACCATCCCGGCCTGGATGGTCATGTGCACCGGCCTGGACGCGGCCCGGCTGGGCGTCTACGGCTTCCGTCACCGGAGGGACTATTCCTACGACAAGATGTGGACCGCCACTTCCAGGTCGTTCCCGGACAAGAAACTGTGGGATTACGTCGGCGAGCGGGGCGGCCGGAGCGTCCTGGTCAGCGTCCCGCCCAGCTACCCGCCCTATCCCGTCCCGGGGGAGCTCGTCTCCTGCTTCATCACCCCCGGGCCGGAGAATCCCTACACCTATCCGGCCGAGCTCAAGGCCGAGCTCGAATCCCGGTTCGGCCCCTACATCTTCGACACCGAGTTCCGGACCGACGACCGGGACCTCATCCTGAAGAAGACCTACGAGATGACCGATCAGCGGTTCGCCGTCCTCGACTATCTCCTGACCCGCAAGCCCTGGAACCTGTTCATGTTCGTCGAGATCGGGGTGGACCGGATGCACCACACCTTCTGGAAATACCACGACCGGGCGCACCACCTGTACGAGCCCGGGAACCGCTACGAGAAGGCCATCATCGACTACTACAAGCACGTCGACGCCAAGCTCGGGGAGCTCCTGGCCAAGGCCGGCGACGACACCCTAATCCTGGCCATCTCCGACCACGGCGCCAAGCGGATGAAGGGCGCCTTCTGCATCAACCACTGGCTCGTCGACCAGGGCCTCCTGACCATGAAAGAGATCCCGGCCAAGCCGGTGACCATCGAGAAGCTCCCCGTGGACTGGTCTCGGACCAAAGCCTGGGGCTGGGGCGGCTACTACGCCCGCATCTTCCTCAACGTCGAGGGCCGAGAGCCGGCGGGCATCGTCCCGGCCGAGGACTACGAGCGGTTCCGGGACGAGCTCGCGGCAAAGATCATGGCCATCCGCGGTCCGAACGGCGAGAAGTGGGAGACCAAGGTCATCAAGCCCCAGGAACACTGGGAGGAGCTCAACGGCGACTATCCCGACCTGATGGTCTATTTTGATGACTTGTTCTGGCGTTCGGCCGGAACCCTGGGGCATAAGGGCCTTTACCTCGCCGAGAACGACACCGGGCCGGACGACGCGGTCCACGCTCAGGAGGGGATGTACATCCTGTACGACCCGCGCCGCCAGGAATCCAAGCGCCGGGACATCGACATCCTGGACGTGGCTCCCACGGTGCTCGACCGCCTGGGCCTGCCCGTCCCCAAGGAGATGAAGGGCAAGATCATCCGCTAGGACACGGACCGAGGACGACCGCCTCGACGAAGATATCCAACAAAGGAGTTCAGAGCACATGTGCGAACACGATGAGCAGAAGGGCGCAGCCCTGTGGTTCACCGGACTGCCCTGTTCCGGGAAATCGGCCATCGCCGACCGCCTGGCGGCGATCCTCAAGGACAAAGGCTACCGGGTGGAGCGGCTGGACGGAGACATCGTCCGCCAGGACCTGACCCGGGACCTGGGCTTCTCCAAGGAAGACCGCGACGAGAACATCCGCCGGGTGACGTTCGTAACCAAGCTCCTGGCCCGGAACGGCGTCTTCGTCCTGACCTCGTTCATCTCGCCCTATCGGGAGATGCGCGACCGGGCCCGCTCCCAGGTCGAGAACTTCATGGAGATCTTCATCAAGACCTCGCTCGAGACCTGCATGGAGCGTGATGTCAAGGGCATGTACAAGAAGGCCATGGCCGGCCAGATCAAGGAGTTCACCGGCGTGTCCGATCCCTACGAAGAGCCTCTCAAGCCCGAGCTGGTGGTCGAGACAGACAACGAAACGCTCGAGGCGAGCACCGAGAAGGTCTTGCGCCGGATGGCGGAACTGGGATATCTGTAAGGGTGCATCGGGGGAGGGCGATACGACCATGACGGCCTATCTCGTTACGGGCGGGGCCGGCTTCATCGGCTCGCACATCGTGGAGGAGCTCGTCCGCCGCGGGGAGAGGGTCCGGGTGCTGGACAATTTCCAGACCGGGAAGAGGGAGAACCTGGCCCCCTTCCTCAAGTCGATCGAGCTCGCCGAAGCCGACATCCGCGACCGGGACGCCTGCCTCGACGCGGTCAGGGGTATGGACGTCGTTCTCCACCAGGCGGCCTTGGCCTCGGTGCCTCGCTCGGTGAAGGATCCCCTCCAGAGCCACGAGGTCAATGTCACCGGAACGCTGAACCTTCTCGATGCGGCCCGCCGGGAAGGCGTGCGGAGGTTCGTCTTCGCCTCGTCCTCCTCGGTCTACGGCGACGACCCGGGCCTGCCCAAGGTCGAAGGCCGGGAAGGCCGGACCCTGTCGCCTTATGCCGTCAACAAGGCCGCCTGTGAACGTTACTGCCAGGTCTTTCACCTCGTCTACGGCCTGGAGACGGTTTGCCTCCGGTATTTCAACATCTTCGGCCCCCGCCAGGACCCGTTCTCGCAGTACGCGGCCGTCATCCCCCTTTTCATCCAGAGCTATCTCCAAGGCCGGCCGCCGGTCATTTTCGGCGACGGCGAACAGTCCCGGGATTTCACCTACGTGTCCAACGTCGTCCAGGCCAACCTCCTGGCCGCCGAAGCGCCGGCCGCCCCGGGCCAGGTGTACAACATCGGCTGCGGGGAACGGACGACGGTGGGCCTGCTGGCCGGGCTCATCGGCGACATCCTGGGCTCAAGCCTCAGGCCGGCGCATGAACCCGTCCGGGCCGGGGACGTCCGCCACTCCCTGGCCGACATCTCCAAAGCCCGGAAAGAGCTCGATTACGACCCCCGCATCGGTTTCCGCGAAGGCCTGGAGCGGACCGTCCGCTGGCACCAAGACAAGGAGCGCCCCGCATGAACAATCCCCTCGCCGCGGCCCTGGAAAAGAAGATCGTCAGCCGCAAGGCCAAGGTGGCCGTCATCGGGCTGGGCTATGTCGGCCTGCCCCTGGTCAAGGCCTTCCTGAACAAGGGCTTCTCGGTCATCGGCTTCGACGTGGACGCCAAGAAGATCAAGATGCTCAACCAGGGCCGGAGCTACATCAGGCACATCTCCACGGCCGAGCTGAGGAAGTACCTGTCCCTGAAAACCTTCCAGGCCACCTCGGATTTCAGCCGCCTGGCCGCGGCCGACGCCGTCCTCATCTGCGTCCCGACCCCGCTCGATTCCCACCGCAACCCCGACCTGTCCTACGTCCTGAACACGACCCGGACGATCGCCGGCCGCCTCCGCCGGGGCCAGCTCGTGGTCCTGGAGAGCACGACCTATCCCGGGACGACGGACGAGGAGATGAAGCCCATCCTGGAGCAAGGCGGCTTAAAGGCCGGCAAGGATTTCTTCCTGGCCTTCTCCCCGGAGCGGGAAAACCCGGGCGACCCGGTCTTTTCCACGACCAACATCCCCAAGGTCGTGGGCGGCTACAGCCGGGATTGCCTGCGCGTCAGTAAAGCCCTCTACGACCAGATCGTCTGCCAGACCGTGCCCGTATCCTCCACCCGGGTGGCCGAATCCTCCAAGCTCCTGGAGAATATCTTCCGCTCGATCAACATCGCCCTGGTCAATGAGATGAAGATGGTCTTCGAGCGCCTGGGCATCGACGTCTGGGAAGTCATCCAGGCTTCCTCCACCAAGCCCTTCGGGTTCATGCCCTTCTATCCGGGCCCCGGCTACGGCGGGCACTGCATCCCGGTCGATCCCTTCTACCTCACCTGGAAGGCCAAGGAGGTCGATTACTCGACCAAGTTCATCGAGTTGGCGGGCGAGATCAACACGGCCATGCCCTACTATGTCGTAGGCAAGACGAGCGAGGCCCTCAACGACCGCGGCCGGGCCCTGCCCGGGTCCAGGATCCTCGTCCTGGGCGTCGCCTATAAGAAGGACATCGACGACCAGCGGGAGTCGCCCGCCCTGAAGATCATCAGCATCCTCCAGCAGCGGGGAGTCAAGGTCGCCTACAACGACCCCTACGTGCCCCGCACCGCCGGCCACCGCGAGTATCCCGGCCTCGCCCTCAAGTCGGTGCCCCTGACCGCGGCCAATCTGCGCCGCTACGACGCGGTCATCATCGCCACCGCCCACAGCGTCTACGACACCCGCTGGCTGGTCAAGAACGCCCGGCTCGTCATCGACAGCCGGAACGCCGTCAAGGGCCGCCACGCGAACGTCGTCAAAGCCTGAAGGAGAACACCATGAAGATCGCCGTGATTGGAACCGGATACGTGGGGCTGGTGACGGCCGCCGGCCTGGCCGAGTTCGGCCACGAGGTCATCGGCGCGGACAAGGTGGCCGACAAGATCCGGCGCATCAACCAGGGCGAAGTGCCCATCTTCGAGCCGGGCCTGGACAAGCTCCTGGCCGCCAGCCTCAAGCGGGGCAACCTCCGCTTCACCCACGACCTGGGACAGACCATCCAGGCGGCCGACGTCATCTTCGTCTGCGTGGGCACCCCGCCCCAGGACGACGGCAGCGCCGACATGTCCCAGATCGAGGAGGTGTCGCGGATGATCGCCGAGAACTTGAACGGGTACAAGGTGGTCGTGGAGAAGAGCACCGTCCCGGTCAAGACCTCGCTCTGGATCAAGAGGATCATCTCGCTCTACAAGAAGACCGACCAGACCTTCGACGTGGCCTCCAACCCCGAGTTCCTCCGGGAGGGGTCGGCCGTGTCCGACTTCCTCAACCCGGACCGGATCATCATCGGCGTCGAGACCGAGCGGGCCCGGGACTACCTGGTCAAGATCTACGACAAGGCCAAGGACCGGGTGTTCGTCACCAACATCGACACGGCCGAGCTCATCAAGCACGCCTCCAACTCCTTCCTGGCCCTGAAGATCTCCTACATCAACCTCATCTCCAACCTGTGCGAGAAGACCGACGCCGACGTGGAGCAGGTGGCCAAGGGCATGGGCCTCGACCCGCGCATCGGCGGGCTGTTCCTCCGGGCCGGGCTGGGCTACGGCGGCTCCTGCTTCCCCAAGGACATCAAGGCCCTGGTCAAGATCGGCGAGGACCTGGGGGTGAACATGGACCTGCTCCGGGAGGCCGACCGGATCAACTTCGACCGCATCCGGGTGTACATGGAGAAGGTGAGAAAGGCCCTCTGGATCCTGAAGGACAAGACGATCGCCGTCCTGGGACTGTCCTTCAAGCCCGAGACCGACGACATCCGCGAAGCCCCCAGCATCCGGGTCATCAAGGAACTGCTGACCGAGGGGGCCTTGGTCCGGCTGTACGACCCCGAGGCGGCGGCCAACATGAAGACCGTCTTTCCCGAGGACTCGGCCCGGGTGACCTACTGCCGGACGCCGCTCGACGCGACCGAAGGCGCCCACGCCCTGCTGCTCATCACCGAATGGGATGAATTCCGGACGCTCGACTGGCCGGCGATCCGCCGGCTCATGGCCAACCCGATCGTGGTCGACGGCCGGAACATGTTCGACCCCCAGAACCTGCGCGGATTGGGGTTCGAGTACTATTCGATCGGCCGCGCTTAGCGGCGGGGCCGCGACCGGCCGGGCGCGTTCGGCCGGACTTCCAGGCGGTGGTTCCGGAAATCCGTCTCGAGCTCCAGGTATTCGTCCTCATTCGTCCGGACCTCGGCGAAGGCCGCGGCCCGTCCGTCCAGGGTCACCTCGTAATCCGAGCTCTTCACCTGGAGCGAATCCCTGGCCCGGCTCGGCCAGGGCAGAAGGATGCGGAGCCGTCCGCGGCCGGGAAAATTGCTGTTGAAATCGAAGACCAGGGATCGTCCGTCCGGAGCAAGCCGGTAGTCATAGGCGGCGAAGAGATTCGCCGCGGGAAGGTGGACGCGGATCCTGGCCTTGTCCGTCCCCAGGCGAGGTTCCAGTCTGAGCGAGTCGGCGGTCAGCTTGACCCCGAAATAGCCCTCGAACAGGGCCCGGCCCAGGCTGCCTGCCGACCCGGCGTAGAAATCGCTGCCGCGGGGTGAGCCCCGAGGGTCGTCCCATTCGAACAGCCCTCCGTTGGCGATGTTCTTGGCGGCGATTTCGGCGAGCATGTCCGTGGCCCGGCGGCTGAAGCCGTTGTCGTAAAGGGCCAGGACGAGCAGCCCGCCGAACCAGTCCCACTGGCCGCCGTTCTGGTATTCATAAGGGTCGTCGACGAGCGGGTGCCGGAACGCGCCCTTGGGGTAGGGCGGCAGGAGGACTCCGCTCGCCGTGGACAGGCCGTAAGCTTTCCGCCTCGACAGGGCTTGCTCCAGGATGAGCGCGCTCTTGGTCTCGTCGGCCAGGCCGGTCAGGACGGCCGCGACGTTCCCGCCCATGGCGAACATGTCGTCCTCGTCGAAGGCATGAGTCAGGCCGGCGTCGAGATGGATATGGACGCGATAGAAGCCCTTGTCTTTCTGCCACAGCCTCTGGTCGGCGTTCGTCCTCAGGGTTTGGGCCTTAAGGGTCCAGGCGAGCGACCTGTCCTTATGCCCCAGCCGGTCGAACATCCAGGCCAGGTCGCGGGCCGCCCGGTAGAACATGCTCTGCGCGTAGATCCCGGCCGTCCAGTGCGTGCCCTCGTCGACGTCCACGGCCCGCTCGTCCGAGTCCTCGATATCCACGTCGCCCCAATCGATGGTATGGCCGGACTTGATGAGGCCGGTCCGCTCGTCCAGGCGGTCGGCGAGGACGAACCGGAGGGCTTTGTCCAGACGGTCGATGATCGGCCGGCCCGCAGCCTGGCCCGTCAGCCAGTCCGTCCCGAGGAGGAAGCAGACCTGGGCGGCGGCCTGGACCGCGCTCGCCTCCTGGTCGGACTCGGCGGTGTTCTTTCCCGTCTCGCCCGCGGCGTCCACCCAATCCTCGAGCGAGCCGTCCGCTTTTTGCCGGGCCAGGTGCTCGACGAGCCAGGAGCGGAGATGGTCCCGGTCGAAGTAGCAGCGGCTGACCGGGAGCACGGTGTTGGCGTCCCTCAGCCAGACCTGGGGGTAGGAGTCGCCCGCCTTGAACCCCGAGACCTTGCCCGTGACTCCCTTGAAGCTGACCTCGTCCTCATCGAGCGTGAGCCGGATGAGCTTGAGCAGGGTGTTGAACGCCGGACGGCTCGACTCGAACCGGGTGAAGTCCCCTTCGGCGAGGCTCAGGGGCCGGCGGTCGTCCGGCCAGACGCGCGGCGTCACCTTGAGACTCAAGTGAGCGGTCGGAGAGCCCAGGTCCTTGAACCAGGCGACGCCCTCCCGGACCATGTCGAATTCGAGAATATAGCGGCCGGCCTCGAGCGGGGCCTTGACCTTGACCCTGGCCGGATAGGCTTCGCCCGGCTTGACCGGCCTCGACAGCGGAAAGCGGATGTTGTCCCGCCGGATCATTTTCTTTTGGCCGTCCAGGAGATGGTAGGACAGGAAACAGGGCGGCCTGTCCGTCGAGGCCCAGACGGCGCGGCCCTCGTTCCTGACTTTAAGGCTGACTTCGAACGTCCCGGCCTCCGGGGCGATGAAGGAGTCCGCGCCGACTTGGAACCGGCAGGCGTAGTCTCGAGGCGATGTGGCGCGGTCCATCCGGTCCGCGCTGTTTCCGCAGGCCAGGCTCCAAGCGGCCAGGGCGATGAGCCCGGCCCGCCGGAATCTTGCTCTCCGCTGGGAGCCGGATGAGGTCAGCATATGCGCGGCAGGATCTCCGAGGTCAGGGGCTCGAGGCGTCTCCGGCCTCCGGCGACGGTCGCCAGGAGGAGCTCTCCGGGACGGCCTTCGGCCTTCGTCACTTCACCGATGATCGCGGCCCGGCGTCCTTGGGGGTGCCGCCGGACCGCCGCCAGCATCTGTTTCGCCTTGCGGGCCGGGGCTACGATCGCCGCACGGCCCTCGCAGGCCAGGTAGAGCGGGTCGATGCCGAGAAGCTCGGTCGCACCCCGCACGGGACGGGACAGCGGGATTCGTTCCTCGTCGAGCCGGACGGCCCAGGGCAGGCGCTCGGCCAGCTCCGAGAGGACGGTCGCCAGCCCGCCCCGGGTGATGTCCCTCATCCAGAGAGCGCCGGCGGTCCACAGGGGAAGAAGAAAGCCGAGCGGTGCGCAATCGCTCTTGACCCGGGACGACAGGCCGAACTCCCCCCGGGCCAGCATGACCGCCAGACTGTGTTCGCCCAGCGGGCCGGTGAGAATGAGCTTGTCTCCGGGCCGGATCCTGGACGGGGCGGGATGCCCGACGATCCGGCCGACGCCGGAGGTGACGATGTAGATCTTGTCCGCCTGGCCGCGCCGCACGACCTTCGTGTCCCCGGTGGCGACCAGGACCCGGGCCTTGGCCGCGGCTTTCCGGATGGAGCCGAGAATTCGTATCAAGTCGGCGGCCGGCAGGCCTTCCTCCAGGATGAGGGCCAGGGACAAAAATTCCGGCCGCGCCCCGGAGACGACAAGGTCGTTCACCGTGCCGTTGACGGCCAGGGTGCCGATGTCGCCTCCCGGGAAAAAAATGGGGTCGACGACGAAACCGTCCGTGGTGAAGGCGATCCCCCCGGGCAGGCGGCTCGCGTCCGGCAGCCCGCGAAGATAAGGATTGTCGAAGGCGGGAAGGATGAGGCGGTCGATGAAACGGCGCATGAGCAGTCCGCCGCTCCCGACCTCCAAGCTGATCCGGTCCTGCTCCGGAATGAGCCCGGCTCGCGTCTTTTTCACCGCGGCCTTCCTTTCGACGCGTATTTATGGAACACCAGGCAGGCGCCTTCCAAGGAGACCATGCACGGCCCCTGGGGGGCATCCGGCGTGCACTTCTTTCCGAACAGCCCGCAGTCCGGCGGGGAGATGAGCCCTCTCAGCACCTCGCCGCACCGGCACCCGGCGGCGTCCGATGCATCGGCCTTGATCGCGAGCCCGAATTTCCGCTCGGCGTCCCAATCCGAAAACGCTGCCTTGGGCTTGAGCCCGGAGCGGGGAATGAGTCCCAGCCCGCGCCAGACGGCGTCTTTCACCTCGAGGACCTCGTCCATGAGGTCCAGGGCCAGGCGATTACCCCCGGGGGAGACCACCCGCTTGTATTCCAGCCCGACTTCGGGGCGGTTCTTCTCCATCTGGTCCAGGACGGCCAGGATTCCCAGGAGGATGTCGCCCGGCTCAAAGCCGGCAACGGCCCCGGCCAGGCCGAAGTCCCTCGGGATGAAGGCGTAGGGCTCGAGGCCGATGATCGCGCTGACATGTCCCGGATAGAGAAAGCCGGAGATCTTCACTTCGCCCGACTCGAGGATGGCCTTGAGCGGCGGCGGAATGAGCCACATGGCGCTCAGGACGGAATAGCGCTTCAGTCCGGCGGCCGCGGCTTGCTTGATCGTCAGGGCGATGGACGGGATCGTGGTTTCGAAGCCGGCCCCGAAAAAAACCACGTCCTTGTCGGGATGCCGGGCGGCCAGGTCCAGGGATTCCTGCGGAGAATAGACGACTTTGACCATGGAACCCGGGGCCGGGATCACCGTCTGGAGTGAGCCCCGGCGCGTCGGCACCCGGGTCATGTCGCCGAATGCGGCCAGGATCAGGTCGGGCCGCTCGGTCACCAGGCTGATGGCCGCCTCGTGAATCGCGGCCGGAGTGATGCAAACGGGGCAGCCCGGCCCGGAGACCATGTCCAGACCGGCCTGCTCGAGGAGCTCCTTGAGCCCATACCGGTGGATGGTCATGGTGTGGGTGCCGCAGACTTCCATGACCCGGACCCGGCCCCGGTTGAGGCGGGCGAGCCTGCGGCCGACGGCCTTGAGGAGGGTCTGGAGGACCGGTTTCGCCCGGAGCTCTTTCATCGGCCTTCGGATTCGGCGATTTCCCTGAGCAGGGACAGGGTTTCCTGGGCTTCGTTCTCGTCCAGACGGGAGATGGCGAACCCGGAATGGATGATGACCCAATCGCCCACCTTGGGGGACTCCAGCAGCATGAAGCCGGCCTTGACCCTGGTGCCGAGATAGTCCACTTCGCCCTGGCTGTTCTCGTCGATGCTGAGAATTCTTGCCGGAATGCCGAGACACATGGCTGTTTTCTCTAAATTGAGGAGCCAAGCTTACCAGAATCAGCCCGGCGGAGTCCACTGCTTTTGACAATTCGCGGGCCTCCCCCTATAATTGACCCATGTCGGACAGGCTCAAAGGGTGGATCAAGCCGGGAAGCCGGGAGGAGGAGCTCGCCCGACAGGTCGATTTTTCAAGGGTTCCCCGCCATATCGCGGTCATCATGGACGGAAACGGCCGCTGGGCCCGAGAGAGGAACCTGCCCCGCGTGGAGGGGCACCGGGCCGGAGCCAAAGCCGTCAGCGAGATCGTCGAATCATGCGCCCGGACAGGGGTCGGCGTCCTGACGCTTTACGCGTTTTCCCGCGAGAACTGGAAAAGGCCTAAAAGAGAGGTCGGCACGCTGTGGAAGCTTCTGGATGAATACCTCAGCAAAGAGGATAAAGTCCTGATAAAAAACAAGTTCCGGCTGAGGGTCATCGGCCGGCGGGATGAGCTTCCTCCGAGAACGCTTCGAGAGCTGGAGCGCGTCGAGGCTCTAACCCGGGACAATACGCGTTTGATCGTGGTGCTGGCCCTCAACTACGGCGGCCGGACGGAGATCGTGGACGCCGTGAAAAAGGCCATCGCCGACAAGAAGCTTGTCCCGGACAAGCTCGACGAGGCCGCCTTCTCCCGGTATTTGTACACGGCCGGCCTTCCCGACCCGGACCTGCTTATCCGGACGAGCGGCGAATACCGCCTGTCCAATTTCCTGCTGTGGCAGGTCGCCTACGCGGAGATCTACATCACCAAGGTCTATTGGCCGGATTTTCGAAAGGAGCATTTCCTCGAAGCCCTGGTGGACTACCAAAAGCGGGAGAGGAGGTTCGGGGACATCCAGCCGCCCAAGGACCCGGCCTGACGCCGTGCCGCGGGCGCCGCGCGGAATTCGCCCCGGACGCGGGTTGATCGCCATGGAAATGCGAAAGCGCTTGATGACGGCCGCTGTCCTGCTGGCCGTCGTGGTGGCGGTCATCCAGTACGCCCCGGCCTGGGTCCTGTTCGCCGTCCTGCAGGTGCTCATCATCGTCAGCCTGCTCGAATTCTACGCTTTGGCCGCCAGGAAGAACCTCTCGCCCCTGAGGACGCTGGGGGTCGTGATGGCCCTCGTCCTGGGCGCGACGTTTTTCCGGCCTGATTTCTCCCTGCCCCTGGCTCTGACCTGCTGCTTCCTGGCCTTGGGCGTGGTGTATGTCCTCCGCAGCCGGACCGTTGAGCGGATGATGCGCTTCCCGCAGTCGGCGGCCATCACCTTATTCGGCGCCCTGTACCTGGGC
>Ga0209254_10002954_pt1 | contig 15531 bp, 16 predicted proteins | sample FrelakmetDIP11DI_FD_187148 | JGI IMG/M metagenome (GOLD analysis project Ga0209254, IMG submission 187148) | Freshwater lake sediment microbial communities from the University of Notre Dame, USA, for methane emissions studies - DIP11 DI (SPAdes)... | ecosystem: Environmental > Aquatic >...
GCTGCCATAACGCAAGAGCCCGGTCCTGCCCTATTCTTTCAAGCAAGTGTCGTAACCATTGCAGATAGGAGGCGTAGCTGGCAGGCAGCCAGGATGACAGTTTCAGCGGAAAAGTCCGCATGGAACAGGGTAATCTTTCTGCCATTGTTTTTATTCGCTGCATTCAGGAGTGTCGGTCGTCAGTTTGTAATCTAAACTGCCCAAGCAGGAAAATCAGTGGAATCATGCTCATCACCCGTCTTCCCCGCCAGAACGATTAGCGGAATTAACGGCATTGCTCAGGCGCCAGGTGAACCGGCTTTCCTGGATTTGTTCTTTTAAATCCATTGAGCCGTTGTTCATTATTATAGCGCAAAGAATTTTCTAATCTAAACCATATGCCTGTAAACGCCACCACACACGGCTGCGAACGCAGGTGACCTCCTGATATCAAAGCAGACAAACAGTGATTGTGATACCATCTAATCAAAAGATTTTCAAAGCCACTGGCAGAATAAAATGATGAACATGTACTTGATGATATTCCAACTTTTAAGGCATCCGCCTGGGAGAATTGTTTCATGAAAGGAAAAATTGCGATCACACCCCGTTCGCTATCCAGCAAGGAACAACCGGCATTCGATGACCTGCGCAAAGCCGGTTATGAGGTCATCTTCCCCACCCCCGGCAGGCAGCCATCGCTGCAGGAATTAAGTGAATTCCTGCCCTCCTGCGTCGGTTACCTGGCCGGGGTAGAGCCTGTTCCCGGAGAGATTTTACGACAATGTCCTCACTTGAAAGTGATCAGCCGCAATGGGGTTGGTGTGGATAATATCGACCTGGCAGCTGCCGAAAAGCTGGGGATTGCGGTCGAAAAGACCGGCGCAGCCAATTCCCGGGGGGTGGCCGAGCTCGCCATCACACTGATGCTGGCTGGTCTCCGCTCCGTATCCTGGTCTGATCGCGGGGTAAAAAACGGCGCCTGGTCTCGCCAGGAAGGAATCGAGATAGAGGGACGCGTTCTCGGTGTGATCGGTTGTGGTCAAATCGGAAGACTGGTGGTGGTGATGGCCATGGGTCTGGGGATGCGGGTGGTTGCCTTCGATACGTTTCAGGATGACGCGTTCAAACCAGGAGGTGATTTCCAATACGTTGCATTGGATGAGCTCCTTTCTTTGTCCGATGTCATCACGCTTCACTGCCCGCCTGGCGATAAACCATTAATCGATGCGGAAGCACTGGCACGCATGAAAAATGGTGTCTTCATGGTCAATACTGCCAGGGCGGCGCTGGTCGATGAACAGGCAGTCCTGGGTGCCATAGGAAGCGGTAAATTACGTGGCTTTGCCACAGATGTTTACGAACATGAACCACCTGAGCTGAGCCAACTGCTGCTTCATGACCGGGTAATAACCACCCCTCATATCGGCGGTTATACAAAGGAAAGTGTGCAAAGAGCAACCGAAAGCGCGGTAAAGAACCTCCTCAAGGTTTTGGGATGACGCCTGTTGATGCACCTTCCCACCTCACAGGTAGCCTTTCTGCTCGCCATCTCTGAGAATCCAAGGTGGATTACCTTTGGCGACCTGCTGCTGGAGTTACTTGAGGTTGATGTGACACGCTGATGTGAACACCGTATCAGGATGATTGAAAACAATGTGTTGAAAATGGACTCATTGAGGAGGGAGCAGTGGAGTATATTCGATTTGGATCGACCGGTCTTATGGTATCGCGCATTTGCCTGGGCTGCATGAGCTACGGTCAGCCGACTGAGCGTTGGCCGTGGACGCTCGATGAAGAACACAGCCTGCCATTTCTCCAGCGCGCGCTGGAATCAGGCATCAATTTCTTTGATACCGCCGATGTTTACGCAAATGGAACCAGCGAGATGATCCTCGGCCGGGCTTTGCGTGAATTTGCTTCCCGGGATGAAGTGGTGATCGCCACCAAGGTGTATTTCGAGGTTGGCCCGGGGCCCAATGACCGCGGCCTCTCCCGCAAACATATCCTCAGCTCGATCGATGCCAGTCTCAAGCGCCTGGGGACGGAAGCCGTCGATCTTTACCAGATCCACCGCTGGGATTATGACACGCCGATCGAAGAAACCCTGGAAGCGTTGAACGATGTGGTGCGGTCCGGCAAAGCCCGCTACATCGGTGCTTCCTCGATGCATGCCTGGCAGTTTAGCAAAGCGCTCTACACCTCGGACCTGCACGGTTGGGCGCGCTTCGTTTCCATGCAGCCGCATTACAACCTGATCTACCGCGAAGAAGAGCGCGAGATGCTTCCACTCTGCCAGGACCAGGACATCGCCGTCATCCCCTGGTCTCCGCTGGCCAAGGGCAGGCTGGCCCGCAAACCGTCCACTTCACAGGATGAAACCTATCGTGCCCAGACCGATGCCTTCGGCAGACGTTTATATTCAGAGGAAGACCTGACGATCGCCCAGCGTGTGTCCGAGATGGCCGAAGCCCGAGGCCTGCCTATGGCGCAGGTGGCTTTAGCCTGGTTGTTAGCCAAACCAGTCGTCACTGCCCCGATCGTCGGCGCAACCAGTCCAAACCATCTGGAAGATGCTGTGGCAGCCCTGGCGGTCCAGCTCACAGAGGAAGAAATCCAGCAGCTGGAAGATGCCTACCAGCCGCATCCTGTGATCGGCCATACGTAATTTGCCGGAATTTCAAACCGAATAGATGAAAAAACCGCTCTCCATTTGAGGTAGAGCGGTTTTTTTATCTTGGTGCCCCCAGAGAGATTCGAACTCTCGTTTTAGCCTTGAAAGGGCTGCGTCCTGGTCCCCTAGACGATGGGGGCATGTTTTTTGCCTGATGCTTATCAGTCGGCAATTGGCTGCACCGGCGGTGATTGTATCACCGGGCCTGGCGCGGGTCAAGCAATAATCGTCACTGCTTCGGTACGATGGTCACCTTGCGACGCGGGTCTTCGCCGATGCTCTCGGTGCTCACTTCATCGTTTTCACGCAGCTCGATGTGCACCAGGCGGCGTTCGTTGGCCGGCATGGGCTCCAGGTACTGCCGGCGGCCGGTGCGCACAGCCTGTTCAGCCATGCGGCGGGCCAGCAGGCGCACCTCACGCGAGCGGCGCTGGCGGTAGCCTTCAACGTCCACTACCAGAGGCAGCGAATGTCCCAGCTGCTTCCCGATGATCAAACCGGATATATACTGCAGGGCATTCAGGGTTTCAGCATGCGGGCCGATCAGGATGCTCAGGTCTTTTCCCTCGATATTCACGATTAACGGCTGGCGCTGGTCAGGTTCGTCTGGTTCCCCGTAAAAGGCACGCACGCTGGCATGCACCTGCATCTTGTCGACCAGGTCCTCGACAACCTGCCGTGCGATTTCGAGGGCCGCCTGCCTGTCACCATCCAGCTCTGCAGCCTGGGAGACTTCCGCAGTTTCTGCTGTGGCAGCTTCGGAATGTTCTTCCTGCATGCCTACTTCATGACCAGAATCATTTGCAACTGCCGGCTGGTCGCTTTCTACATCCACTACCGGTGCCGCGCCGGTGTCGACTGCATGCGGCACTGGTATCCCGCTCGATTTTTCCCTGGTGGCTAATTTAATCGACAGGCGCACGCGCGCCTGGCGCGTGCCCAATCCAAACAGGCCGCGCGTCCCGGTATCCAGGATTTCAATATCGACAGCTTCCTCCGGTAAGCCCAGGTCGGCCAATCCACGGGCTACAGCCTCTTCAACTGTGGGAGCGATTACTTCCAGGTTGGTTCGTTTCTCATTCATCTAAGCCTCTATGCTCAAATATCAAATAATTACTTGCTGGCATTCGCTTTTCTGGTTGGGATCAGGTTGCGCCAGTTCAGCTTCCCCATGGCTGCGTATTGGGCGATCGATACCAGGTTGCTGGTCACAAAGTACACCGATAAGCCGGAGGCAAAAGTAAGCGCCAGCCAGCCCATCATCAGCGGCATGATCGTATTCATGGATTGAGCCATCTGGGCGCTCTGGTCGCCGGGTTGGGAGGGCGGAGTCATCATGCGGGACTGCATATACGTTGTGATCACCACCAGGATGGCCAAAACCGGGATTCCAACCCCAAAAATATACAGCCGCTCCGGTTGGCTCAGGTCCATCCACAGGAATTTATTGTTGATGGGAAGGAAACCGGCGGCATTGATGAACGGGTAGATATGTCCGGATAGATCGACCATCTGCAGAGGTATGGTTGCCAGGGCGCGGATAATCGCCTGGTACAGGCCGATGATGATGGGAAACTGGATCAAAGTCGGCAGGCAGGATCCTAAAGGATTGACACCTTTCTCCTGCATGAATTTAGCCTGTTCCTGCTGAATTTTCTGCTTGTCGCCTTTGTGCTTTTTCTGGATCTCCTGCCATTCCTTGGATTTTTGCAGCTCCTGCATGGCCGAGGTGCCCTTCATCTGCTGGACAGTCAGCGGGTAGGTCAGCATGCGCACCAGGACGGTAAACAGCACAATCGATAAACCAAAATTTGCGATCAGGTCATAAATCCAGAGCAGCAGGTTGATCATCGGATTCATGACTAAGAGATTCCAAAAGTTCATTGCGGTGTCCCTATCATTTCAAATCAAAGCAGTTTTTATTTATTCAAGTTTTTATTCAGTTAGCCAGCATATTATTTTTGCTTGCTGAATGCCCACACCTGGTTGCCGTTCTGATCCAGGGCCACCAGCAGCTGGTCACCCGCAGTAGGTGCTACCAGGATGTGCTCTCCTGCCCCAACAGGACCAAAATGGAGTTTACCATCCAGGACCTTATTCCAGCGCGGGCTGCCGTCGGATAAATTGACAGCATACAGTGTTCCGCTGGCGGCGCCAAAATACAGGGCCTCACCGATCACCAGGGGTGTGCCGGTGATGGCGCGGTTCTCAGCCGTGTCGGGTTGGATGCGCCAGACGATGCTGCCGTTTGTGGAATCGACTGCATACACCGAACCATCCATATCGCCGTAATACAGTCGGTCGCCTGCCAGCAACGGGCCTGACCAGATCCAGCCTCCGGCTGGCACACGCCACAGCACGCTTCCATCATCAGTGTCAATTGCCAGCATTTCTTCAGCAATTGTACCGATGAACAGCACACCATCCGGGCTGAGCGACGGCGATCCTGCGATGGAGCCCCCCAGGGCTTCGCTCTCCCATAGCTGGTTACCGGTCTCAATATCCAGGGCATGCACACGGTGATCCATTGCAGCCAGGAAGATGGTTTTTCCGTCAGTGACAGGCCTGCTCCACTGGTCTTCGTCGGTTTCAAATTTCCAGTTGAATTTACCGGTCAGATCCAGCGCATACAAGAAATTATCCGACGACGGAGCGTATATACCGGACTCGATGACCAGCGGCGAGGCGACAAATGTGTCGGTGGCTTCCGCGAACCTCCATTTCTCAGTCCCATTCGTGGGATCGAGGCTGTAGAGGATGTGGTCGTAGCCAGCCAGGATAACCTGGTTGTCGGATGTGAGTGCTGCGGCAGCATAGAAGCTGACTTTATTATCGGCTTCTGCCGGGAAGTGCCACCTTTCAGAGCCGTTTGAAAGGTTAATGGCGTACAAATGGGGTCCGGCCGAGAGATAAACAGTTTCGCTCTCGGTGTCGACTGACATTTCAGGCCAGTTCGACTTTACCTGTCCAGTTCCGCCCATGCAGGACGTCAGTAGGCTGGTGAGCAGTACGATTGTTAAAGAAAGCAAAATCGGATTTTTTCTATATTTGTGTTTCATACCATCATTCTTTATATTTGATTTATTATGGAAGAAAATGCCAGCGGCTGAATTTACAGAACCGGGTCGTTTCCCCCACGATTGAATGGATTGCAGCGCAGTACCCGCCAGGCTGCCATCAGACTCCCTTTCAAAGCTCCATGTTTGTAGATCGCCTGGTAACCGTAGTGGGAACAGGACGGATAAAACCGGCAGGTGTTCGCAGGAAGGCCGCGTGAGAGCGTGGCCTGGTACAGGCGGATGAAGGCCAGCAATATCAGGCGCGGGATATTCAAGAGTCGGATCGGCAGGTCGCGCAGCCTGGGTTCAGCCGAGTAATCGTGCATATACAGGGCTGCGTACTCCATTCCTGCCTGTGATCCAGGTGGAAATGCAGAACTCACCCCTTCTGATGGGGAAGTCTCCTGTGAATAATGCGGTGCGGCAGATTCCTTATAGGTGTGCTGGTGAGTCATCTGGCATCCGAGAGTATTTTCGCACGCGATGAGAGTTCAGACAGTGCAGATTGGATTTGTGGAAAGGAGGCGCCCAATAAAGGCTGCCGTGCAATCAGGATAATGTCCCAGCCGGGAGCAACACGCTGAAACAAGGGTTGCAGAGCGGCGCGCATCAGCCTTTTTGCCCGGTTTCGATGGACAGCGTTCCCCAGGGATCGTCCAGCGGCGATGCCGATACGAGAGAACTCCTGGTCATTGGGCAAAACCACCAACACGATAAGCGGGTGGGCATAAGAACTTCCGTACCGCCGCACCCGCTGGAACTCGGTCGATTTCCTCAGGCGGAATTTGCGCTTCACGTCCCAAGAAGATGCAGCCTGCGCACACGCCCCGGATTCCACACCACTGCATTAACTCTTCCAGTTGGTCTTCTTCACATGATTATTCATGCTTACGGTCAGGCGATGGCGGCCCTTGAGGCGCCTGCGTTTCAGCACCTGCCGGCCATCTGCATCAGCCATGCGGGCGCGAAATCCATGGACTCGCAGGCGGCGTCGAATTTTTGGTTGATAAGTACGTTTCGGCATTTCTAATCCTACTCTTTGTAAAAGATAGCTCGCCCAAATACTTGAGCGCGACAAACAAAATTTCGCCTTATCGATTTCCTTTATAGACGAAACGTGATTATACCTTAAGCGAAAGTTTTTTGAAAGTCGGGATCATGAGGGGAGAATGAAACACTTGAAAAAGAATAATTAGCCCTGGAGAAGGATTCTTCTTCAGGGCTTTGACCGAAAAATCCGTAAGCAGACTTATTTCATATAGGCGATTCGTGCTGCCCTGGCGGTGTTTCTCATCAGCATGGCAATTGTCATCGGTCCCACTCCACCCGGGACCGGGGTGATGGCACTGGCGACTTCTTTCACTTCATCGAAGCACACATCGCCCACCAGCCGCGATCCTTTGGGGTGGGAAGGATCATCGATGCGGTTAATTCCCACATCGATCACCACCGCACCCGGCTTGACCCAATCTCCTCTTACCATTTCCGGACGTCCGACCGCAGCAATCAGGACGTCAGCACCCCGGACAACTCCTGGCAAATCTTTCGTGCGCGAATGGCAAATTGTGACAGTGGCATTCTCCCGCACCAGCAGCAGCGCAGCCGGCATGCCGACGATATTCGAGCGGCCTAACACAACCGCATTGGCACCATCCAGCTTCACCCCCATTTTTTCCAGCAGGAAGATGCAGCCGTACGGTGTGCACGGCACGAACAGCGGGTCGCGACCTTTTTGCGCCAGGCGCCCAATGTTAATTGGGTGAAAACCGTCCACATCCTTTTCCAGGCTGATCGTCTTCAGGACATCCTCTTCGATCAATCCTGAAGGCAATGGAAGCTGGACCAGGATGCCATTTACTTTCGGATCTGCATTGAGCTCAGCCACCAGGCTTTCTACTTCTTTCTGTGAAGCAGTGGCGGGTAATTGGTAGCCGAAAGACTGCATCCCCAGCTCAGCGCAGGCTTTCTGCTTGGAGCTTACATAAACCTTCGAAGCCGGATTTTCCCCCACCAGGACAGTCGCCAGACCCGGCTGCGGGATTCCTTCTTTAATCATTTCAGCGACTTCTAGGCCGACCTGCTCACGCACCTGCGCGGCAATCGCTTTTCCATCGATGATTTGTGCGACCATAACACACTCCTTCTATTTTCTGTTTTTATTTGGAATAACTATTTTCTTGTTTATGAAAATGCCCGCTAAGATTATCCTAAATATTTCGAGCGATGACAATTGACATTTGTCATATAGAGATCTATCAATAAAACACCAATATAGTGCAGACTAAGAGTGATCGGAATCCTCTTCGAGTAAGTTATCAACGATCACGCTTTCTCCCATCAAGCTGATAAAACGTTCTTCCAATACATGTGCCAGGTCGTCTGGTTGCCAGCCTTTCAACGGCACCTGCCCACCCGATGTGCTTCCATGACCGCCGCCTTTCCCGGGAGGAATGATAACGCCCTGAATCAAGCGACCGGCTTCCACGTCGTTGGCCGCGGTGCGCATCGAAAGATACATTTTTTCGCCGTGAAAACCCAGGCACAGGACCGCACTGACATTCTCCAGGCGTACCAGCAAGTCGGCCATATCCGCCATAAAATCCGGACGGTGCATCTCACCCAGGTAAGCAGTCAGGACGTGACCGAACAACTTCACCGCCTTCAGACCGTCGTTCAATGCCTGGAAATATTCCCTGGGCAGCCTGGCCTGTTCGATCAGTCGCAGTTTTTCCCGGTCGATCAACTGTAGCAGCTCAAAGTAAATCGGCTGGTCGATAGGGTAATCACCGCGCGAAAGGCCGCGCGTATCGGTCTGGATGCCGTAGAAGATTGCATTGGCCAATGAAGAATCCGGCTCGATGCCGGCAGCTTGAAGATATAGGTAAGCCAGGCTGGCGGTTGCGCCTATCTCCGGGCGAATATCGACATAAGGCACGGCCTCCAGGTCGGCAGAAAGCCGGGGGTGGTGATCCAGGACGATGTGCGGTGTGATCCAGGCGGGTAAACGGTTGTTTCCAGAACCAGGCTGTGTGTCCACCAGGGCAACGGCGGAATATTCACCGAAATCTTCCACTGCGTCAGCCTGTTCCCATTCGGGAGTTAAAAGGTTCAACATGACTTTATTCTCTGCCCTGCCAACCAGTCCGCTGTAGACCAGGCGTGAGGAGATCCCCCATGCTTCTCGCAGCAAGATCGCCAGGGTCTTCCCTGAAGAGAGTGCATCAGGGTCGGGGTTTTCATGCGTCAGGATCAGGACTGGTCCAGATCCCGCGACTTCTCGCAAATGCTGCAGCTGCACTTCGCTGACCACAGAAATGGGGATGCTTTCAGGTTGAAGCATTCAAGTTCCTACAGGTGCAGCCGGCTGCCCAGTCCCATTTCCCTGGCGCGGCGGTAAATCTCCGGTGCGACCGCCATATCATCCATTGCCAGGCCCAGGTTTATCGCCATGGTGCGCTGATTATTATTCTGTCTTCCGGGTTTAAGTCCCATGACCAGTTCGCCCAGGTCAGAAGAAGGCAGGGGTGTATCCTGAAAATACCCGCCTTCTTTATAATAATTGAACTGCGCGTGGTCGTCCGTGCTGATCGCATCCATTTGCGCCAGGGCTTCTGGCAACCAATAGCTGTCGAAGTCTACCGCCGAGGCAAAAGCCCCCGCGCGCATCCAATCTTTTTGGATCGTAGGTATGGGGTGTTTGAGAATCGGGCCGGAGGTCACAATAAGCTCGCTTTCCGCGACTGCTTCAACAGGATTCTCGACCCCCACGATTTGAAGCCCGAGCTTTTCTGACATCTCGGCGACAAATTCCCTTTGAGCCTCGGGATCAATATCATATGCATAGACCCGGTCTACGGGAAAAAGAACCGATAAAGCCTGCAGGTTGGTGCGGCCCTGCACGCCGCAGGCCAGGATTCCCACCACCCTGCTTTCCGGGCGGGCCAGGTATTTCGCCGACAACGCCGAAGCGGCACCGGTCCGATAAGCAGTGATCCAGGTGCAGTCCATAACAGCGTAAGGGAAACCCGTCTCATCGTCATTCAGGATCAACAGACCGCTGATATACGGCAAACCCCGCTGCTGGTTGGCAGGATAGCCACTAACCCATTTAATACCGGCTGAATGCAGCGCGGGAATGTAGGCGGGCATGGCATGAATAAATGCATCTGGTTGGGTGTGGATGCCGGGTTTGGGAGGCATTTCCACCTTTCCGGCTCCTTTTTCCTTGAAAGCGATCTCCAACAATTTTATGATTTCCGGCATATCGAGATTTACAGTTTCAACATCTTTGCGGGAGAGATACAGGAAAGATTCCGTCGACATCTTCATAACTCCGTGGAAGAAAGCATGCTGAGGGGTGGTTGGTTTGCGTATATTGTACCCGTTCTTTCGGCCTATGTACCCGTGCATCTCACCCAGACTCTCTATTCTTGGTAAAATTACCGACGCAATATTAATATCTGGCAGGTATATATCAACTTAACCGAAATGGTGGTCCATGCGTTCATTTCTTAACGTGCTGTTTCAACTGGCTATTCCTATTTTCATCCTTTCTGCTGCAGCCTGCGACAGCACAAGCCAAAGCCAACCAGCAGCCAAGGCCGTAACGGCTTACCTGGAAGCGCTGGTCCAGAAGGAAGAAAACGCGATGATTAACCAGGCCTGCGCGCAGTGGGAAAGCCAGGCCAAACTCGAGTTCGATTCATTTGCCGCAGTGAAAGTCGCCCTGGAAGGTCCAGGTTGTTCGGAAACAGGGCAGGACGGCAGTGTCAACCTGGTGACTTGCAGCGGTAAAATAATTGCCAGCTACGGTGAAGAGGATTTGATCATTGACCTGGCTGAACGCACATACCAGGTGGTAAATGAAGGGGGGGAATGGCGGATGTGCGGTTACCGCTAAAGCACACGCATTGGATGGATAAGATTCTGAAATCGATCTTCTCTCGCAAGAACCTGTATGCCCTGCTGCTTTGCCTGGCAATTCTCCTAGTTATCATTATGACTGCCGACAAAGCACCGCAATGGATCTACCAGGGATTCTAAATGACTCTGGTTCACATCCTGGTTTTCATTGTCTTCACCCTGCTGGTGCGCTGGCTCTGGCCCCCTCATCGGCGCGGTTGGTTCATTCTGGTGGGAAGCCTGCTGGCGGTCTTCTGGCTGCAGCCGTCGACGCCGATCCGGAATTTAGATTTCTGGCTGCCAGCAGCATCAATCGCCCTGACCGTATTGACCTGGGCTATCGTCCGTCCTGCGCAGACTTCCAGCCGGGTTCCCTGGGTCACCGGCATGATCCTGATCGTCGGGAGCTTCCTGGCAGTCGGGTTATTACGCTACATTCCAGGACTGTGCTGCCTGACCCCTTCGCGCCCACCCCAGTTGATCCAGGTTCTCCCCGCTGCTGTTCTTACTCTTGTCGTGTTTGCTTTGCTGTACCGTTATTCCCCCGGGAAGAACTGGGTTCCAGGTGGTGCAATCGCGCTGCTCATTACTCTCTTCGTGATCCTCAAATCACCAGCTCTCGCCAGCCTGGCAAGCTCCGGGGTGCGAGACTTGCAGGGGCAATCGACTGAACTCGCCACTTTCACCGATTTGCCCTGGCTGGGTTTCTCATACCTGGCTTTCCGGCTGATCCATGCGCTGCGTGATTTCCAAAGCAATAAACTGCCGCCTGCCTCAGCAGAAGAGTTTTCTGTGTATGCGCTCTTCTACCCGGCGGTGACCGCCGGTCCGATCGACCGGCTTCAGCGCTTTTTACCGGATTTACGTAGAGCCGGTCAGAGCGAGGCAGTCGAAGATACCATCCAGGGTGGTAAGAGGATTTTTTATGGAATTATTAAGAAATTCGTCCTGGCAGATAGCCTGGCGCTTATCTCAATCAACAGCCAGAATGCCTTCCAGGCCAATTCGACGGCCTGGATGTGGGTAATGTTGTATGCCTATGCGTTCAGGTTGTTTTTTGATTTCTCTGGGTATACCGACATCGCGATCGGGCTGGGCCGGCTGGCAGGCATCCGGCTGCCAGAAAACTTCGACCAGCCTTATCTCAAGCCAAATCTGACCGCATTTTGGAACAGCTGGCACATGACGCTCGCGCAGTGGTTCCGGGCATATTTCTTCAATCCCCTGACCCGCTCACTGCGCTCCAGGTATCGAGCATTCCCGGCCTGGAGCATTATCTTGATCGGACAGTTGAGTACCATGATTCTGATTGGCTTATGGCATGGGATCACCTGGAGTTTCTTTGCCTGGGGAGCCTGGCATGGAAGCGGCCTTTTCATTCATAATCGCTGGGTGGAATGGAGACGATCGCGCGCGCCAGCTGTAGTAGACAGCCCATCTGGGAGCAAGATTTCTGGCTTCATGGGAGGCCTGGTCACATTTCATTTCGTGCTTCTGGGTTGGGTATGGTTCGCCATGCCTGATCCAGAAATAGCACTGGATGTGTTCTCAAAACTTTTTGGAAGATGATCAAGTAATGGTTGACAAGAGCAGCTCTGGCCCAGGAGATCAGAAAAACGTGCGGTTTTACGCGGACGTGCTTCTGCGAACCCTGGTCCTGCTGATTGTTTGCAATTTACTCTACGCAGCGCTGACCCCGGGTCCGCAGTTGGCCAGAATCTCCGCTTACAACTCGCTGTTTCCCGGTCGTTTACGATTGCCCTACGGTGAAAATCCCGAACGGGATTACAACATGAGTCTTTCCAGTTTGGAGGCCATGTTCGCTTCACACGAGATATCCGGCAAACCGAAATCCTCTTCAGAGTTCCGCGTTATTTTGATCGGGGATTCTTCGATCTGGGGATTCCTGCTACCGCCAGGAAAAACATTAGCCGCTTTTATAAACGAGGCGGAAGTTGTACTGCCGGACGGGAGAGCTGTCCACGCTTATAACCTGGGATATCCCGTGATGTCACTCGCTAAAGACCTGCTCATCCTCAATGAAGCGATGGCGTATGAACCCGACCTGATCATCTGGCCGATCACCCTGGAATCCTTTCCTGAAGACAAGCAGCTTTCTCACCCTCTGCTGCAACAAAATCCCGCCAAAGTCCAGGCGCTCAGTGACAAATATTCTATCGACTTCGGGGTGTCGTCCCCTGAGCAGGTCGAAGCCGCGCTCTGGAATGATTCGATCATCGGCTCTCGGCGCTCTTTAGCCGACTTGCTGCGCCTTCAGCTTTACGGCGTGATGTGGGCAGCCACCGGAATCGACCATGCAATCCCGGGATCTTACACTCCCCGCCAGGAGGACCTGCCTGCGGACACTACCTTTCATGACCTCCCCGGTCCCAATTTTGCGAAGAATGACCTGGCTTTCGACCTGCTTTCGGCCGGGCAGCGCATCGCCGGACAGGTTCCGGTGATATTGGTCAACGAGCCCATGTTTATCAGCCAGGGGATGAACAGTCATATCCGGTATAATTTCTTTTATCCACGTTGGGCTTTTGATGACTACCGGCGGCACCTGGACTCTCTGAGCCGGGAAAACGGCTGGAACTACCTGGACCTGTGGGATGCTGTTGAAAACCATCAATTTACCAACAGCGCTATCCACATGACTCCCGAAGGTACGCGGCAGTTCGCCTACTCGCTGATCGAGTCGATTGTCGAGATAGCCAGTAGCACTAAGCCTGATTAGGAAAACTAGAATCATCATCTTTCGATTTAGTGAACGGATTGCATTGAATTTGAAAATCTTGTTATTATTCACCACCTTCCTGGTAACAATATCCGCCTGCACTAATGCTGGGGCTGTAGCACTGCCACAGGCTACTCCAGAAAACTTGGTCGCCTTAACTGCTCAGCCGACTTCGAATGAACCCGTAGAACGACCAGCGGCGGCGCATACAAAAATTCCATCTCTTAACCCAACCGAGACAAAAGGAGCTAAACGAAGCTCCAGTACACCGCCCTCAACCCAAAATCGCTTCTTAACTACCCCGACTGCCCTGCCCACTCTCGGCCCTGACAGCTGGAAAGAGCTGCCGGTCGTCCCGGTGCCGGGTGAGCGAGTGGTCGAGATTTACAAACGCGGCCTTGAATTAGGCAATAATCCTTATGCCTTCTCGAAGGTGGGAGATTGCGGCAGCACGCCTTCCTGGTTCCTGGGTGATTTTGATCGAGGAGAAGAATTCTACAGCCTGGGAGAATTTGAATTCCTGAAATCGGCAATCCTGGCTTATCAAGGATCTTATGAGCGCACCAGCCTGGCGGCGCGCTCCGGCTTCACTGCCTCTTCTCTGCTGACAACTTTATGGACCGATTTAGAGACCTGCCAGGTTAGCGAGACGCCCCTGGAATGTGAATATCGCTTGCACAAACCGGTGATCGCCTTAATTACGCTGGGTACGAATGACGTCTGGCTCCCTGAACAGTTCGAACCCCAGATGCGCAAGATCATCGAATATTCTATTGACCAGGGGGTAATACCCGTCCTGGCTACCAAGGCCGACAACGCCGAAGGGGATGGAAGCATCAATGCAACCATCGCCAGGCTGGCATTCGAATACGATATCCCTTTGTGGAATTACTGGCTGGCTGTCCAACCGCTGCCCGATCACGGCCTGCAAGAAGACCAATCGCACTTGACCTGGGGACGAAATTTCTTTGACGTGCCAGAGAACATGACCAAAGCCTGGCCGGTTCGCAACCTCACCGCCCTGCAGGTGCTGTATGAAGTTTGGAAGCAAGTTAGTGGACAGAATGGATGATGGGAAGACATGATGCACTCCGAGATTATTCAAGGCCTTTCAGTCTATATTTCTGAACAAATCCTCAAACAACCTGACCTTCTGATAAACCCTGATGACGCTCTCATCTCCAGCGGCCTGATTGATTCCTTTCACCTGGTTGACCTGGCTTTATTCGTCGAAGACGCTTTCGGGGTTCGCCTGGATGATACAGAATTAAACGCCGGCACTTTTGACACCCTCAGCCAGCTGGCTGAATTGATCCACCAACGAGCGGCGTGAGTTATATTCCTGAGCATTATTTCTCGGCGCAAGGTTTGGGGAATTTTACGCAAGTGCTGCTGCGCGCTCACCAGGAATCTGCACAGCAGGTGTGCTTGCAGCTACTGTCCAGCCATGGACAGGACTTCTCATTGACCTATGAAGAACTGCTCCAGCGCTCTTTGTGCTATTCCCGGGCACTGGAAAAGCAGGGTATCCAAAGCGATGAAGTCGTCATTATAATCTTGCCGCACGGCGAAGACCTGGTAGCTTCTTTTTTCGGAACGATCCTGCATGGAGCGATCCCATCCATCATGCCGTACCTGACCGAAAAGCTGCAGGCAGAACAGTATCTCAGCTCGCTCCAGGCGCTTTTTGCCATAACCAGGCCCGCCGGGGTCATCACCTACGCGGATTTCGAAGAACAGGTGCGTATTGCCAGCGCCGGGGGATCGGTTCGAGAAGTATTCGTGGCGGAAGAAATCCACACCTCCCAATTTCAAGAGAAACCGGCGGATGCATTCTCATCTCGAGAGTTGAAAGGTCTTGACCGCCCAACCTCGAGCATCGTTCTCTTACAGCATTCATCCGGATCAACGGGATTGCAAAAAGGGGTGGCTCTATCTCACCAGGCTGTTTTTAACCAGCTGGAAAGCTATTCACAGGCATTACGGCTCGACACCAGGGATGTGATTGTGAGCTGGCTGCCCTTATACCACGATATGGGACTGGTTGCCGGTTTCATACTGCCCCTGCTGCTCAAAATACCGCTGGTATTACTATCGCCCTTCGATTGGGTCCGGGCTCCGCAGCGCCTGTTTCATGCCATCCACCTCTTCCGTGGAACCTTATGCTGGCTTCCCAA
>Ga0209254_10002955_pt1 | contig 15527 bp, 10 predicted proteins | sample FrelakmetDIP11DI_FD_187148 | JGI IMG/M metagenome (GOLD analysis project Ga0209254, IMG submission 187148) | Freshwater lake sediment microbial communities from the University of Notre Dame, USA, for methane emissions studies - DIP11 DI (SPAdes)... | ecosystem: Environmental > Aquatic >...
CGGTCGCAGATATATTTAGCAGTTGCCAGGTCGTGCGTGATGAACAGATAGGTTAAGTTGAATTCATTTTTCAATTGAACCATCAGATCAAGGAGTAGCACGCGAACGCTGACATCTGCCATTGCAATAGGTTCATCGGCAAGAATCAAGTCAGGGCGAGTGACAAGAGCTCGGGCAATAACCACCCTCTGTCGCTGCCCGCCCGAAATTTGATGGGGATACTTATTAAAGAAATAAGTGGCAGGGAATAAGCCCACCTTCTCGAAAATGGAAAGAACCATATCACGATGTTCTTTCTTTTTCTCCGGGTAATGGATCTGCAAACCTTCGATTACTGCATCCCCGAGGGAAAGTCTTGGGTTTAAAGAAGCCATCGGGTCCTGAAAAATCACCTGCATGCGACGGCGGAGTTTGCGAAGTTCTTCCGGTTTTAGTTTTGAGAAATCTATCCCATCAAAGGTGATGGAACCCTCCGTGGGTTTTTCCAATCCGATGACCAACCTGCCGATGGTGGATTTACCACTACCGGATTCACCAGCAAGTCCGAAGCATTCCCCGCGACGGATATCCAGAGTCACACCGTCCACTGCCCGGACATAGTCGGTATGACCTGCAATAAGCTGATCGAGCATATCCTTTTGAACCGGAAACCATTTTTTTAGTCCTTTGATCACAACCAGGTTGTCGTCTGGGATTTTTTTTGGAGTATTCATTGATTTCTTTTTTCCTGCATTCCATCCTTAGGGAGATCTTCTTGATAGAGCCAGCATTCCACCACGCGCCCTGAAGACATAGGAGTTATCTGCGGTGGTATCTGGCTGCAAACCGGCATCGCTTTCGGGCAGCGTGGATGGAAACGGCAACCCTCCGGAGGATGGGCTAGGTTGGGGGGTTCTCCGCCCATTTTATAGAGGTCTTCAAGCTCATCGACCTTGATGTTGGGCACTGATTTCATCAATCCGCGGGTGTAGGGGTGCAGTGGGTCATGAAAAATCTCCTCAGCTTGGCCCATCTCAACGAGGTGACCCGCATACATCACAGCAACCCTATCTGCGATTTGTGCGACAAGCGCAATATTATGGCTGATGGCAAGAATCGCGACACCGAATTCATTCCGAATCTCCCGCAGCTGGTCAACCAGCTTTGCCTCAACGATAACATCAAGAGAAGTTGTTGCTTCGTCCGCGACGATCAGACTGGCATTTAATACAAGCCCCAGACCGATCATCACCCGCTGCCGCATTCCACCAGAGAGTTGGTGGGGATAGCTTGCCAGACGATCTTCTTTGATCCCAAGTCTGCCAATTAATATTTTTGCACGCTTCAAGGCGTTTGATGTGGTCGTTTTTTTCTCATGAACTTGGATGGCCTCCATGATATGCTCATCCACACGCTGTACAGGATTCAGGGAAGTCAGCGGGTCCTGGAAGATCATACTTATCCTGCGACCACGAAAATCCCGCAGCTGGTCATCATTAAAGGACATTACTTCCATACCGTCAAAAAGGTATTCCTCTGCTGTGATGGTTGCAGGCGGAGGAATCATGCGCATCAGAGCTTTGCCCATAGTGCTCTTCCCACAACCGCTTTCACCGACAAGTCCAAGAATTTCACCTCGCCTGATATCTAAGCTGATATGATCGACAGCGCTCACAGGCCCCTGACGAGTGCGGTAGGTCACTGTAAGATCCCGGATCTTGATCAGGGTATCATTATTCTTCATGGTTCAAAGCTCCGCCAGACGGGGATTCATGATCTCAGAAAGGCTTTCCCCGAGCATACTAAAAGATAGTGTCACCAAGGTGACCATCAAACCTGGGGCGATCACCAACCAGGGAGCGAAGCGAATATAGTTTCGTCCACGGGCGATGTCGATTCCCCAGTCAGGCGTATCCGGTGGCAATCCCAATCCGAGGAAGCTCAATCCAGCCTCCGTAAGAATGGCATCGGCAACATTCACCGAAAAGATGATCGTGACCGAAGGAAACACATTCGGAAAGATATATTTTCGGAGAATGGTGAAGGGGGATGCCCCCAAACTCCGGGCTGCTTCCACATAGAGTTCCTGCCTGACGGTAAGCGTTTGCCCACGGACGATGCGGTAATACGTGGGAATATAAAGAACTGCAATGGCGATGATGATATTCCCGATCCCGGGACCAAGAACGGCAGTGATTGCGATGGCGAGAATCAAACCCGGGAAGGTATAAAGGCTGTCCATGAAGAGTGTGGTTCCACGGTCAAAGGGACCGCTGACAAAACCGGCGATCAATCCAAGTGGGACACCAATCATAAATGAAATCATCGCAGAAATTAGCCCAACCGTTAGGGCTATGCGTGTTCCCCAAATGATGCGGCTCAAGACATCTTGGCCAAGTTGGTTTGTGCCGAGCACAAAACCCTGATTCTTTTCGGGATTCACATTTCCGATCACAACGAAGTTGGGAAATTTCACAATTACTGGTTTATATTCTTCTTGGGAGGCAACAAAAGCGTATATCTTCCCTTCCAGCAGGTCTTTAAACCCTTCTTCAATAGTTTCATAACGTTTGGGACGATACTGATAATAATTGTCTTTTAAAGCTTCCTGGTTGAGTTTATCAATTGCTTCCCGAATCGCACGGCTGGATTGGCTGGCCATTAAGTAGCCAATCCGATTCATCCCGGCTTTTGATGCTTCCGGATTGGTAATATCAACCACTGATTTGAATCCGCTGGTATCTAGGACAATCAGTTCATAACCTGGGGGAGGAGTGCCTGGAGGGAGAAAAGAAGGGCCAACTTCTTCCAATGGATTGTACGGTGCAAAATAACGGGGAAACAACCCAATAATCACAACGACAGCCAGGATGATTCCACTGATCAGGATGAACCACCAATCGCCGCCATACCATTTTCGGGAGATCCATAGCTTTCTGACAAATCCAACGCGATCCAGTTCGATTTGCCATTCTTCAGCTTTGAGGTTTTTATTATTATCTTCGGCCATGTTCAATTCCAGGAAATGGATTAAGTAGTATTAATACCGGATGCGAGGATCTACGAAAGCGTAGAGGATATCCATCAGAAGGCTTATAATCGCAACAAAAAATGCGAAAACAGCGATCGTAGCTGTTACAGCAGTGTAATCGCGAAGTTCAATTCGGCGGACAAGGTAAAGACCTATACCTGGCCAGGAGAAAGTGGTTTCGGTGAGAACAGCACCAGCCAGAAGGATGGCAAATTCAAGACCAATCAAGGTTAGGATTGGGATGAAAGTGTTCCTGAGAGCATGGGAATATACTAACATCCGTTCGGGGATGCCCCGAGCTCTCCCTGCAGTTATGAAATCAGTTTGCAGGATTTCGATCATATTCACACGCGTAAGGCGGATATATACACCGGTAAGCGCTAATGCTAATGTTACTGAAGGAAGGACAAGGTGCTGGAGGCAAGATATCAGAGCCGGCCAGTTGCGGGTAAGAATTGAATCGAGGACATAAAAATTTGTTGGAGAATCAAAGGTAACTAATAAAAGGGGGTCGATTCTCCCTGCGGATGGAAACCACCCCAAATTTACTGAAAAAATAATTTGAAAGATAAGACCAAGAAAAAAAACAGGAATAGAATAAATAATGATGCTAAATACCCGGATCCCGTAATCTTCCGGTTTTTTCCGTCTTTTAGCTGCGTAGGCACCGAGCGAGATTCCTACAAAAGCCGTTATTGTCATCGCAGGAATGGTGAGCTCAATTGTTGCCGGGAGTCTTTCACCCAACTCGTCTTTGATCCTTCGCTCACCCTGCGTCAAAGCATTTCCGAAATCCAGGGTGATCGTTTTCCATAGAAAATCTCCATATTGAACCATGATTGGGCGGTCCAAGCCGAGACGCTCGCGGATAACTGCAATCTGTTCCGGAGTACCTTTAGGACCGAGCTGCGACCGAATAGGGTCACCAGGTAGTACATGCATGATGAAGAATACCAATGTGATCATGATCCAGATCATGGGGATAGTTAGGATCAACCTGGTGATTAAGAATCTTCGCAAGGAAGAAGACATGAATTCGACTCCGGGCTTGAAACAGTGAGGGCGAAATCCTCCTCGCCCTCACTGTTTTCACATGCGAGTAAAACTATTTGCTTTTCCGCTGACAGCTATTTCATGCTGGTAACGTTGAACACCAGGTAGCGTAAAGCAGGTGCGTTAACTGTGGATACCGTCAGCTCTGGAAGCGCGGAGAGGCGAGTAGCCTCGGTGGGTCCAAGGATACGCCAGGCGATATCGATCTGACCACTTTCCACTGCTCCGGACATTGTGGTTGGATCAGCGTAGTACTTCACGATGACCCGTTCGATAAAGGGTTTATCCGCACCGAAGTAATTCGGATTGGCTTCAAGAACCATCTGCTGGCCGGGGTCATAGGACACCATCTTGTAGGGTCCGATCCCGTCGATCTTGGTCGGGATTTGGAGAAGGGCGTCATCAGGAATTTCCGCAGTTGCGGGGATGAATGGAGCCATCGCAACGATCGCGGGGAAGAACCCGTAGGAACCGGTGAGTTTGTAGACAACCGTCATATCATCCGGGGCTTCCACACTCTCCACGTAGGTGAGCGGCAGGAAACCGACCTGACCGCCAAGGCTCCAGCGGTTAAACATGGTCACGTATTCCGAGGCTTTGAAATCGGTGCCATCTGCGTATTTGATGCTTGGAAATAGTTTGAATGTGTAGGTGAGCCCGTCATCGCTGACCGTGTAGGATTCCGCGGTACCGGGGATAATCTCGGCGGTGCCGGGTTTGTATCTCAGTAATGCTGTGCCTGTATTCTTCAGGATTTCCCAGTCGTGGGTGGAATAAGCATCCTGCGGATCGAGGCTGTTGACCTCGTCAGTGGTACCAATAATGATCGTATTCTTATCACCGGAAGCCGGGACAGCATCATCCGAGAAGGAGAGCACGTTGTAGTTGAATTCGAAGGGTGCGCCAATAGCAATCCCTTCAACACCTTTGCGACTGCTGATGAATTCAGGTTCCCAGAAAAGCGGGATCATAGGGACGTCTTCAGCGTAAAGATCCTGAACCTGACCCCAAAGATCGGCGCGTTTGGCTGCGTCTGTTTCAGAGCGGGCAGCTTCAAGCGCAGGCTGCATTTTTTCTTTATCGCAGTAGAAACCACCGTTACCCTTGCTCTGTTCGCAATCAGCCCATGGAGAAGTCCATGTTTCTTCATCGACGAAATCAGGGAACCAACCCAGGATAAAGAAGGGTAGCGAACCGGCGACGAAGCTATCTACGTACTCGGCCCAGTTTTGAGATTGAAGGTTGACGGTGATGAGACCGGTCTCTTCGACCTGTTCTTTGACAACCTGCATCACATCCGCGGTTTCAACACCATAGTGTTCAGGTGGATACCAGAGATCAAATGCAAATTTATTATCTGCGGTATACCCTGCTGCAGTAAGCAGGTCTTTTGCCATTTGCAGATCACGAGTTCCATATTTATCCAGGAAGGATTCTTTCATGGATGCATATCCTTCAGGGACAGAGCTGTAAGCAGGGATATTGCGACCCTGGAATACACGGTCGACGATCGCTTCGCGATCAATCGAGGCTGCAACCGCCTGGCGGAGTTCCTTGGTCCAGATCTGTTGCGGGCCGGCAGGAGCTTCAGTGGCGACCGCTGGAGCCTCGGTAGGGGCCGGTGCTTCTGTGGGAGCTGCGGTGGGTTGGGCGCAGGCTGAAAGCAGCATGCTGGCCATAATCACCAGGGATAAGACGACAAATATTTTTTTCGACTTCATTTCTTTCTCCTTTTCAATTTTTGTAGAAAACTTTCGCTTAAGAAAGCATTCGGCGTTGATGCTTGAAACCACCTCCTTTCAATTACAAAAAGGATTATTGTTGAATTAATAAAACAGTGACGGAGTAAGTTGCGTGAACCAAAGCATTCTGCTTTCTCGATATAACTAATCATTATAGGATGGAAATATGAAATGTCAATACATCACTGTGCATACATCATTGTGCATTGTGTGTGCATTTGTTGCGCATTGTGCATCATTGTGAGGTGTTTTATTCGAGACAATAAAGAAACACCCGTGCAATCCTGTATGCACGGGTGTTTCGACAAAGAAAAAATCACGGCATAGGGTTGCTGGATGCCCAATCGTTGCCAACAATCACAACGATATCTGCCTGGGCATTCGGGTCATAGCTGTTCCAAACACGGTTTCCGTCAACGCCAAAGAGGCCAGATAAAAATTGAAGGGTGTATGGTTTAGCGCCATACAGGTAGATCGCGGACTGATCATAAACCTGACCAGCATTACCCTCCTGGATGATATTCAATCCCTCGGACCTCAGATATTCCGCAGTTTTTCCTGCAAGACCTTCATAATTTGTGCCATTTTGCACAACCACCTTTGCCTCTTCCGTGGTCATGCTGCCGGTGGGATCTGTGGCTTGCGCCAGCGGTGAGGCGGACCCGGCAGTTGTAAAGATCTGGTCACGCACCATCCGGATTTCATCCGGGATTGGTATGAGGATCTCCTGACCGTCTGGTGCCCAACCGTTCATAGTCTGGCCTGGACCGATAGCAGAGCGGGCGATATTTTCCGGTCGGATCTGAACTGCTAACTGTGCAAGTTGGATCAACTGCTGAAGATCGAAGTTGGTATGAATCCCATCTGAGAAATTCTGATAAATTGATGGAGCTTTGGCGATCAATTTCGGAAGCATATCAAATTTTAAAATTCGATCGCGGATGGCAAGAATTACTTCCTGTTGCCGCTGCGACCGGTCAAAATCCCCACCATCGGTATGTCGATTTCGGGCATAGGAAAGCAACAATGCGCCGTCCAGAGTTACAGTAACGCCCGCTTTTAGGTATTCTTCATAACCAGTTGTGCCAATTCGTTCAAGTTCCATGTCCTGGGTAGGGGTAACGGCAACCCCACCCAAAAGATCAATGATTTTCGCAAAAGTATTGAAATCCAGTTGTATATAGTTATTGACCGGGACGCCAAGGAATTCGGAAACGGTTTGCATAGCGAGCGCCGCCCCACCACCTGGCATATGATAAGCTTCTCCAAAGTAATATGCCGTGTTGATCTTCCCGTAATCAAAACCGGGGATATTCGCCCAGATATCACGGGGAATAGAAAGCATGCCGGCATTTCGGGTAATGGGATCGATTGTAAAAAGTATCATCGTGTCGGTTCGGGGAATATCACCTGCCTGCCAATCCCGAAAATCCAAGCCCATAAAAAGGATATTGACCCGGCTTTTACCGTCCCAGGGTTTGGCCTGGACATTCTCTATCGGCTGCATCACCGGATTGCTCAGCCCCGTTTTCGGATCAACAACGGGGCTGTTGTTTACCACCGGTTCTCCGGGGAGACTGCTGATCGTCCATCCCATAACCAGGTTTCGAATTAGGATAAACGCCATTGTGGCTGTTATACCAGCCAGAAAAATGAAGCCAATTAAAATCCCGATCGAGACCGCATCGGGGCGGTGTTTGTGTTCTTGTTTGTTTAATGTTCTCGCCATTGTTTATTAAAACCTATTATTGAGGATACCTACCGGAATACCTTTTCCAAGTTGCAAGGATTATACCATCCGGGTTTTTTCAGACCAGATATAGCATGATAATCTTAAATATATCTAATAATGTAATATTTTATTAAAGCTTAGATATTGGGTATTGAAGAAAGCAATTGGTTATTCTTTAGGAATTGCAGCTGCCCAATCCTGTCCCAGGATCAATGTAAGGTCTGACTGCGCATCAGGATCAAATTCATATATGATACGCGAGCTGTCAATTTTTAAAAGATCTGCGATAGCGGAAATCCCATAGGATTTGGCACCGTTCACGATGATGGAGGACTGAGCCCGGGTATCACCAGTATCGCCGACATTGACTACGCTCATTCCCTTTTCCGTGAGCATCGTGGAAGTCGTTTGACCGATGCCAGTGCTGCCCGAGGCATTGAAAATGGATACACGGGCAGCTTCATTTCGAACCGCGTCTGCAGCCGAGGGAGTCAAAGCCAGTGGTGACGCTGATCCGGCAGAGGGAAAAACATTATCCCGGACCGCGCGGATATCGTCGGGGATAGGGATCAAAAGGGAAAGACCATCGGGGGAAGTTCCATTTTGGACTTCGCCCGGATTGATAGCAAACTGGTGCAGATTCTCCTTGGGGAGGTTAACAACAGAATTACCCAGCCGAATGATCTGCTGTAAATCCAGATTGGTTTTTATCCCTGTTGATAATTCCTGATACAGAGCGGGTGCTCGGGAAATTAGATTAGGAAGATTATTAAATTGAAGCAATCGATCCCGGATGGCAATGATTACCTGTTGCTGCCTGCGGGAACGGTCGAAATCGTCATTTGCGGTGTAACGGTCCCGGGCGTACGACAGAACAAGGGAGCCATCCAACCGGTATGTCTCCCCAGCTTTTAAAAACTCCTGGTATTCCGGATGTCCTATGCGCTCCAGCTTCAAATCCTGGTCGGGAGTCAGGATCACTCCCCCGATCAGGTCTATCAATTTGATAAATGTATTGAAATCGAGCTGGACGAAAAAATCAACGGGCACACCCAAGAATTTCGAGACGGTTTGCATCGCAAGGGCTGGACCTCCGCCTGGTAAATGATAACTTTCTCCCAGGTAATACGCAGTATTAATCTTCCCATAATCGAATCCAGGGATATTCACCCACAGATCCCGGGGAATGGTGAGCGTCGCGGCATCCCCTGTCACCGGGTCGTATGTGAAAAGGATCATCGTATCGGTCCGCGGGGTGCTCCCTGCCTCCCAATCCCGGTAATCCAGCCCAAGAAAAAGAATACTGATCCGTTTCTTTCCGTCCCAGGGTTTGGCGGCAGGTCCCTCCTCTATTAGAGTGGGAACATCTGTACCTTCCTGGGGAGCTTTACTAGTTTCGATCGGCACCGGTTCTCCAGGTAAACTTGAAATTGACCAGCCTGTCACCATTTGCCTGACGGTCAAGAAGGCAGCTATTGCTACGATGATTGCTATAACAATAAAACCTCCCAGGATCAATTTGGGGAGGGATTCGGATTTCCGGGTGGCATCCGGATGGGGGGTTTTATTTTCAGGCATTGTTTTGTCTGGATTAAAATGGTCCAGACGAAAATATATTAATCATCAATCAGGTTTTGGCGGTGGAATGGGAAGCTGATCTTTTTTCGTTTCCTTCCATTTATCACCTTCATCGATCAGCATCACCGGGATATCCTCTACAATCGGGTATTTTCTCCCACAATCCCTGCAGAGGAGCCAGGAATCTTTATATAGGTCCAGCAAGCCGTCTTTTTCACGGACACACGCCGGGCAACGCAAAATTTCCAGCAAGTCAGGGTTTACCATGGATCCTCCATTGTTCTCGAATAAATTCTACCATAGAGACCATTTGGTGAAGTCTTCAGGGAGAAGGAGTGGGTGTAGGAAGTTCGGTTCCCGGCCCATACTCAAAAATCGCCTGCCAGGGTTGAAAATGCGTGAAGAAGGAATCATTGAAATACAGTTTGCCATCTATCGTCACTTCTCTGCTGACAGAGATATCCGCGCCTTGGGCTCGGTATTCGACCTGCTTAATTTCACCTTGAGGCAGTTCAGGATTCTCCCGGTAAAGATCATCGGGGGGTTCTACGATATTTTTTGGCCCGGTAGTGGACCAATCCACGGAGCGGCCATCGCGGGTGGAATAAAACTTCCAGGTCAGAGTGCCATAGGTGGGACTGGTATATGTTTCCATCAGGAGCCAATGAGGTGTGTCGTTCGTGAATTTAAAATCTACCAGAGGAACATAGACGGTCGCATCCAATCCGGCTAGAGCGGGGTCGTGCCCACCGGCATTCTGCTCATAATACCCCACACGGTAAGCATGGGGATGGCGCTCCACAATAGGAAGTCCGGCGAAAAATGCAGTCCTAAAAAGAGTCGAACTCACCTGGCATACACCGCCACCTACCCCTTTGATCGTCCGGTCACCGAGAATGATCAGCGCCTCTGCATATCCGTTATCCAGGCTGATATCACCCAGCTCCGTTGCCATGGAAAAGGTTTGACCGGGGGCGATTAATAATCCATGGAACTGGCTTGCAGCGGTTATTATGTTTTGGACCCGGTCAGCGGAAGATCCCCGGAAATAGGAAGTTTGAGATTCTACCAATTCTGTAATACCCATCTGTGCACCGGTCATTTCATCAGTTACCGGAGGATTCTTAAAATTGAAAACAAGCTCGGACGTATGCTGACCTGCTTTAATCTTATCCTGGATTAAATTGATAGTACGGGTGATATCCAGTTCGCGACCGATAACCGCCGGTTGAATGACCTCAAGCTGGCGGGTTGTGTCATTGAATGTGAAACGTGAATTAATGGGGGTGCGCTTTAATTCTGCGCCAAGTTGGGTGAAATATGCTGCAAGTTTTTGAGGATCCAATTCGAGGGCGTATTCAACTCCCCCATCCTTTTCAGATACCTTGAAATTCAGCATCACTGCCAATTCAGCTGGTTGGAGGGTGAATGATTGTTGGTCCTCAGTCTGACCAGAAGGCAATGTGAAGATGAAGGGTTTAGAAAGTAAATTCCTGGCTAGTTCGGCTTGCTCTCCCACTTCGATCACGACCGGTTTTGTGTCATTCACTGTGAGGGAGATGACCGCATCGGAAAGCGTATTGACCTGCTCCGTCAATGCTTTGAGAGTGGTTTCGCGATCCAAATGGATTCCTGTGACTGCATCGGAAACGATCACCTGTGTACCTTGAAGAGAAACCCCTGCATCCGCTGCAGGGACATCAATCTCCCTTGAAAGTTTTGTGAGGAATTCAAAGGACATTCTTTGGTCCAGGATGATAGATAACGCGGCTGGATGGCCATAATAAACTGTACCGAATTGCTCCGCAAGACGGGTGACGATGGTTCCAGTTCTACCAATTGAATAAGCATTCTTCGCTGAAGAATCCAGATCCAGGAAGACACCTACTTCTGCAGGGGTGACTTGCCAGGATTTGTCGTTATAAGTGAACACTAATCTCCCGGTCTGGGGGTAGGTAATTGATTCGCCGATCTTTTTTGCCGCTTGTGCACGATTGAGTCCGCCGACATCAATACCCGAGACAGTGACTCCGGGAAAGATTCGACCCGCAAAGAATATTTGGAACGCCAAAATCGCAAACAAAAGAATTCCAAAAAACCCGAGGAAACCGAAAATTGTCGGCTTGAGAATATTTTTCATAATTCCGGTAATATTAGGTACCCGGAATGAAATTATACAAGAATGGATTTTTGCAGGGATTAGAAGGTGGTGAGAATTTCACCCGTTTAATTTCTAATCAGTATTTCAGAAAATATCATACCTTTATTTAACTCTCTCGGATAAATTCTGGTTTTTAATAAGGAAATTCCCTGTTCCGAATATTAACAACTTTTTTGAAAGTGGAATTTCGAAATAAGAGTTCACCTTTGGTGTTATAGATGATGACTTTTCTTTCAAAAAACCCTCAGAAATGCATAAGAATAAATCACATTACTCCTCAGAATTAATGAATAAATTATCCCGGATAAACAAAAGACCAATGGAGTTGTGGAACAGAAGACGATAACCTGAGATCTCACCAATTTCAGCGTCTTGATAGAATTTTTTAGATTTGGAGAATTCAGCTGGTTCTATACCAATTGCATTTGGGTTGAGGTAATCCTTAATCCTTTGTTCAAGGAGAAATAAAACATCAAAATCGCCATTTTCAATGAAATCGTAGCTTAGAAGATCAAAAGTTGTTGAAGTAGTCCATCCCTCTTGAGGCGGAACATAAAGCCGATAATCATAGTAAACATTCAGGGGGAGGTGAGCGTATTTTCCTAAAGATTTTAATGCAACATCAAAGAATTCAATCCGTGGATTGTTTTCACCCCGAGTTATTCGATTCGAGTAGGCTTTTATATCGTTCCGGATAAAAAAAACGAATTGTATAAGGATCAAAAATAATAGAAGAGTACGAAAAATATTCGCTTTTGAAAATTGTCGGGGAACCTCCATTTTTTCCGGAAGTAATAGTATTAAACTTGAAAAGAGTGGAATTGCCACTGGGAGCCAATATTGAAATTTGAAATGAGTAAAAAAGAAAACAGTAACTGTTATCGGGATGAACCAAGCTATCAATAAAAAATGGAGTAATCGCTGAGGTCCATTTATTGCCCCCCAGATTGAAGTTCCAAATATTATTAGCAGAAAAATTACCTCCCCGAAGTATTGTTCCAGTATTTGGGTGGACGCCATGATCCCCTTAGCGTATTCAATTCCGTACCCTTCGCTAAGCAAGGTTGTTTGTTTTTGAAAAATCCCCCAAAAAGTGTCACGGGCCCAATGTGATAAAAGGAATGGATTGGCGACCAAATAAGTAAAACCCATAATTAGTATATAAACTAACCCCATTGCAAGGATTTTTATTATTGAGGATCGTTTATAAACCAAAGACAGAAGCAAGGTAAGACCGATAGCAAGAAAGAAATAGAACCCCACCAGTTTGATTGAGGCGGCCAAACCGGTCATTATCGATGCGATTAAAAAATATTTCCCTAATTGCAGGTTATCTTTTTTCAGAAAAAATATTGTAAGAGCCACAAATAATAACGTGAGTCCATCAGGGTGCCACCAGAAATTATTTTGAATAACAGCGGGAACGCTCAGAAGAAAAACCAATAAAACCGGTGATCGATAAGTTCGAAATCCATCTTGCATGTAAACCAAGATCAATATGGCTGCGACCATTGGGAGAACGCTAATGAATTGACGTAATAAAACCATAACCAATGGAATATTGTTTAGCTGGCCTAGCAATTGGATTGGCAATAATATTAGCGCAGAGAAGGCAAAGAAAGGGAAACCGTAAAAATAGTAATCATAGAAAATGAATTGATGAATGAATTGATAGAAATTTGGCGCTGGCTCGATCATTCGATATATATAGGGAATAAGAACGGCCTCATCAGGTTCAAACATTTGAACCATGGAAATATTTTCTGATCCCATTTCATTAGGAAATATATAAAGAGTGAATACAATTATTACAATTATGAATAAGAGAGTAACGACTTTTTTTTGAGGAAAATAATATTTAGTTTTCATATCAGGAAATGTTATTAATAACTTGAGTAAGACTTCACTACGTCAAATGGTGTTGATCTTAAAAACCTGAAAAAACTCGTTGTGTTCAATTTTTTTTAAAAAACTGCTGTTTAGTTTTTGATTCTGATAATTCTTAAATACAGATTCAAGTGATATTATAATTACTGCTTTATTTCTACTTAATTGTAAAAGTAATTATATACGCTTCCACTAGGGAATATTTGGTCGTGAAAAAAGTTTTTTGAAGGGATTTTTTTATAATCCAGTATTAATTTATCCCCCATTTTCTACCCATTAATTGTTTCTTTGATTACGACCATTTTCAGAGTAGGTAAGTTGCATATAATTATTCGAAAGTCACAGTTTTGGTTATATATTTCAATGAAATATCACGATTACTTCAATTTGCCACTCAACCGATTATATTTTGGGGAAAATAAGAGGAAGCTTAATGGTTTCTAAATCCAACGGATTTTATCAGGAAAAATTAATATATTTATTAGCTTTACCCCTATCCGTTAAACATAACAGGATATCGAGATATGATCTTAGAAAATAATAACAAAATGAAAAATTGTCAGAATAATCTCTAATGCAATTGTAAAAAATTATGGAAGTGTCACGGGGTAATTTTTTGGTATAACGCCCAATCAGATACCTTACCGATTAATTCCCAAATCTGTTTATCAGGCAGATTGGTAGAATTTGGATTTTTCACGAGGATAAAATCGATCGCCATCGACTGTAAATAGGATTCATCATGGATTCGTTTCTTAGAAAGCGGTACCAGGGTGCGTTGGAAATGTTCACCAAAAAATGGGTATTCAAAGAAGCTGCCAGAGACACCCAGAACTGCCTCTCCGAGAACTTTTGTCTCTACCATTTTTAGTGGTGGTAATACCCAGGCGTTCTGAAGTGCGAGTTTCTCGTTTCGGGAAAGTCTCCAAATGGCATTATCCCCTATCAAAGGTTTCGCCGGGTTATGCAATAACAGGTTGAACACGATGTAGAGAGACAAAATCACAATAATTGAAATACCCAATCGTGAACCTGGGGTTGGTTGGTAAAGGCTTGAAACGAATGGAACAAGCGGGATGACCGCGAGAGTGAAATTGCGTCCAATATTAATATCCCAGCCGGGACGAAAAAGAAGTTCAAAAAGGAGGAATGAAAATGAAACAATAATCAATCCAATCGGAACCGGCTCTCTTTTTTTTATCGCTACGAATCCTTGGTAAAAGCTAAGGGGAATGAGCAATAATGGAGCGAACAATCCAAACCAAACAAAATCCTCGCTAACAGGATACCTTGTTAAATATGTGAAGATTGCTTTCCCTTTTGGGTTTAAACCTTGTTGAGATTCCAATGAAAGATTGAATGCTGAATAGAGTTTTTCTGCAAAATATGCCTTCCCACGGAAAAGATACCCTTCGACTAAAGGAGGTAGGCCACTGGTATCCAAGGACTGATAGGTGATCCGGTTTAGATTGATCCAAAGATCATTTACCGTACCTGATTCAAAAACCCCACTGGATTCGCTCTCGACATAACTCTTTTCTCCCATGGGATTCCCATAGACTATGAGATTTTGAATATAGATCGTTGCAGCAAAAGGTATTAAACAGACAAGGAACGAAATTCCATATTTCAACAACAGCTCAGGTAATTTTTTTAGTTTGTACCCAATCATCAGGATGAGGATTGTAAAACCCGGTAGGATGAAAAAAACCGTCTGTTTTGTTCCAAGCGCTAATGCGAGAGAAAGTGCTGAAAGATGAATACCATATTGATAAGAAATTTTATTCTTCGACCAGCTGATAAGAAAGAAAATTGAGATCGCAAGGTAAGCAGCAGGGACGAGGTCGTTCTGCACGGAAGTGGATTGAAAAAGAACCTGGGGGAAACTTAACCAAATTAAAGATGCAAAAAGTGATTGGTTTTTCTGGAATCCGAGAAGTCGTGCAATTCCAAAAACTGCCAGACCGGAAAACATGGTTGCAGAATACTGGATGAACCCAGCCAACTGGTCTGATCGGGTAAACAATACGGTCCAGAAAATTTGGGCTTGTGAATTCAAAGGATAAAAAACCTGAATATTATAAAAAGTTCTAAACGGAAAAAAGGATCCATTTTGTAACCAATATCCCACCCTGGTCATATGTAGATAAAAACCATCCGTATTATTTGGTGGAACAATTAGGATTAGCGCTGCATTGATGACATAAGCTATGAATATTCCTCCTAGGAATACTGCCAAGATTGGATCACTAAGAATAAATTCCTGTATTTTTTTTCCGAACGCCTTAAATGTAAATTTCGAGAAAGGCTCAAACAACGATGGTTTTTTCTGAAGGAACCACAGCAAAGTGACAAAAGTCAGCA
>Ga0209254_10002956_pt1 | contig 15524 bp, 19 predicted proteins | sample FrelakmetDIP11DI_FD_187148 | JGI IMG/M metagenome (GOLD analysis project Ga0209254, IMG submission 187148) | Freshwater lake sediment microbial communities from the University of Notre Dame, USA, for methane emissions studies - DIP11 DI (SPAdes)... | ecosystem: Environmental > Aquatic >...
CTAGCAGGCCGTACACCACGGCCATGATGATCCCGCCTGTAATGACGATGATCACAAACAGCCCGACAAACTTTGCCATGTCGTCTAAAAACTCGTGTCGTTTCATCGCTGCCTACCTCTCCGCTGCCTGCCTACCCTCAACACACACACCCGATCGGCTTGATTCACGTTCGTTTTGCGCTGCCTGGGCCGCTGTCGTGTGTATCCGCAGGCTAGGCAGGCAGGCACAAATCCCAACCATCGCCCCGCAGGGCGTCGTATTGCTCACGGCCCAGCCGCAACAGCCGATCGGCGCGGACATTGCCCGGCTTGCCCAGCCCGGCAGACTCCAACGCCTTGACCAACGCAGGCCGCTCGTGCCCCTGATACGCATTGACCAATGACGCGGCCAGCTCTGCCCCGGTATAGGTTGCCACATTCGCCGATCCGCTGGGCATGGCTTCCGCGCTGTATTCCGGCCATTCGCTGATCTCAGGCTGGGCCGTCAACAGCCGATCGATTTCGCGGCGTTCAAAGTAAGCAATCTGTACCCGTTGCACTTGCCCCGGCACCACGGCGCAAGCATCGCCGGCACCCAACAGCCAATCCGCGCGCGGCGTCGCCTGTCCGATCGCCACTTCTGAGGCTTTATAGTCGGCTGTGCGAAGGGCAATCCGGCCCGTGACGTTGCGCTTGATTGACGCATCGTCACCAAACGCTTTGGCCGTGGGGTGCTGCGTCGCCAGGATGATCGAGACATGCGCGGCGCGTCCCTGTGCGGCAATGCGTCGAATCATCTCCACAATCGCCGCGTCGCTGATCAGTTCGTGCACTTCATCAACGATGACCACCAATCGCGCCGCGCCTTCGTCGCCCTGCTCATACCGTTTGACCATTTCAGCCAACGCCCACGCCAGGGCCGATCGCGCCGTGTCGATGTCCGCTGCCAGCGGCCCCACCACACCCGGCAAGTGATCAAGGTTGCGTAGACCCTCGCCAAACTTGCCGTCGATCAACACCAGCCGATCGCCGCGCTGGGATAGTTGAGTAACCATCGATCGCAAACAAACCGACTTGCCCGATCCGGTTGTGCCCGCGATCAAAAAGTGCGGCGCGTTGTCGGATAGATGTAACACCACCGACCGCCCGCGCTCATTCATGCCTGCCAGCCAGCGGCCCGATCCGTTTGGGCGTGCGTTCAATTGCTTGACGCTGATCATCTTCTGTGCCTGGGCGTCATCCCATCCCGCCTCAACTCGCACATACCGCCCTTGCATGTAGACCGCTGGTTGACCCACGAAAGACCACGGCACAAACTGCCGGGTTAAGGCCATGTCGTCAGCGGCTAACGCGCGCAACAGCCGCCCCGCGTCGAAACCGGCGTCGAGTTCCAACGCCCCGGCACGCGGCCCGGCAATCGCGCCGATCTCACGGATGGTGATCGCGCGAAGCGTGCCCGCGTCGCCAGTCAACGCACCCACGCGGGCGGCCCGGTCGATTGCCCCGGCCCATTGATTGAGTAACGGTTGACGTTGATCGATCATGCGGTACCTCACTTCGCGCTCACTTCACCTGATCAGCATCGACGATGACGATCCCCAACTTTTCGATCAGCGATAACAGCCAATCGCCGATCCGGGTTTCAAACAGAAAACGCTTGACCATGACTCACCCCCTGATTGCCTGAATGAACGATCGCAAATCAGCTCCCGCGATGTGCGCCGCGTCGAAGCGCATCACGCCGTGCTCAAACTCTGTCCAAAAATCGCCCGGCTTTGACTCCGACTTGTGATCCGCTGTGATCTTCACCTTGACCGGCAGATTGAGAAGATCACGCGCCGCCGCGATGACATGCACACCGACCCGCGCGCCTTTGCCGATCAAGGTGTCCACAATGCGCCGATCGACTGCGCCCATGTCATCAATCGCCACGATGACGCGCGGCGTGGTAATGCTGCCCTCTGCCATGCGCCGATCAACCAGGGCCGCCGCGTCGCTCACACTGTTGAGGACATGCGGTAACTCTCGCAAACAAGCCAGGCCGTCACCCTGTAGGATGAATTGCACATCGCGTGGCTTGTTGTAGTAAGCCAGCGATAACAGCATCGCCACGATCAGCGATGTTTTGCCGCTGCCCGCTTTGCCGCTGATCAGCACATGGCCCACTTCCGGCGATGGAAACCGCGCCAACAGCGGCGCTCCATCTTCGGCCAGGCCCAGCAGGGCCGTCATCGGCGGCACCCGATCCGCAGGGATCCGCGATAGCATCCGCGCCAGTTGCACCGGCTGGGCGTCGCTGCGGGGTACATCGATCCGCACCGCGCCGCCTTGCCGTGTTACCGTCGCATGGGGCACGCCCAGCGCCAGGGCGATCTCTGTGGTGAGTGCCTCCACGCGGTTGACGTTGCCGCCCGGCGCAGGCTGTGCCAGGAATTGCACCAGGCGCGGCGTCACTTGCCCACCGGTCACCCGGCCCGGCGCTCGATTCATCGATAACACCATTTCGATCTGATCGGCTTTTTGCTCTAACTCTTGGCGTCTCATGATGCCACCTCGCCTTCCTGCTGATTCACCACCAGGTAACCGCGTTCCACCGCTGCAGCTTGCGCCGCGTTGAAGGTCGGATAGATCGTGACACCCTGAAACGCCTTGCCGATGTACCCGACCTTACCAGCGATTTCGACTTCAACCGCCCAGCCGTTGCCCCGTTCAATGATCCGCGCTCGATTTGCTATGTTGCCACCCTCATAGATGGTGAGAGGGATCGCCTCGGTGGTGTGAGCACCGAAACGATCCCTTCTCGTGTAATGCAAAACGGCCTAAACCGTTTTGTGGTTTGGCCGTCTTGCTGATATACTCAAGCCAGCCAACCGACCGCTCACACCGGTTTGTTGGTCAGTGGCCGTGAAGGGGTGCAACCCAACGCGGCCACGCTTGCAACTCTAATTATTGTACGTCACAAATATTATAGTCTTATCCGCTAGAAAGTCAATAGGCAATTTTGGGCCGCCCCCGGCGTTCTCCTATCCGCGCCTTGACAAAACGCTCAAGCGATCGCCGTTCGACTTGCCAAACCGCCCCAAATCTGCGGCCCGTAATCTTCCCCTCGCGTAGTAACTCGCGGATATACTCAGGGTGTAGACCGCTGATCTCTGCCGCCTGACTTGTAGTTAACCATTCTTGCGCCATGCGGATATTCTAGCATAGTACCGCGCCGTGATGCAATACCTCACGCGCCTATTTAGTTGTTAAGGTTCAAAGCCGGAAAATCGCCTCTGTGGGGCGTCGATGGGAATTTTCACGTACCCGCCCCCGCCCGCCTCGCTCCGCAACGGTTTGCACTATGCGCTAAACGATTCTAGGGGCGACCGTCGCCGGCTGAAAATATCGCTCAACCCCTTTTCGCCGTCTTTTAACGACTTCCATCCGCTCGATTACCGCTTCCACTTCCACGCGGGCGGCTTTCAGGCCGTCATCGTGTAACAGAACCTTCGTGATCGTGATCAGCAGTGGCAATTCAACGCCCTGAGTAGGGTATCCACGTAAGACAAGATTCACCTTATCCGCGATCTGATCGTCGGTCGCTTGCATCTTGGGCACGTTCTAATCGCTTTCCCCGATCGCTTCTCTCAAATCCGTTTCGCCGACGCCGACAAAACCGATCGCTTCCAGCCAGGGCAGGGCGTCACCCGTGACCCACGCCCGCGCCCCTTGATCGCCGCGCTGCGCCATAATCCAGATCATCTGCTTCCACGTCGCCCCCTGTGATGGTAGAATGTTCTCACCACAGGGCCGCCCAGCCCAAACGCACCGCCCGTTCAATCAGCCCGATCGGGCGGGGGTGTTTCTCAGAAACGGTATTCAGTCACCCTCGTCAACGTCCGGCGCAAGATCAGCCGCCCGCTGCGCTTCCGCGATCGCCGACAACAACCGCTCGAGTTCGCCCTGTAGGCGCACCTCGTGGGCACACAAAGCCGCATACCTCGGCCCCGGCCCAGCGCATTTTTCGATCTGGACTTCAAGCCGATCGAGTTTCACGGCCGCGCGCCGCCAGTCAGCGAGAAGTGAGGCCAAGGTGTTTTGCAATCTCTAAAGCCTCGCCCTCACTAGCGCCGGTTCGAGTGATTTCGATCGTCCCATCCGCGCCAATGGCAATAGATGCGTTCTCGTAAAGTGGCAGGTCGCTTTGGCCACAATAACCGGCAAAACGCCACCCGGCCATGCTGGTAACCTTGACGAGTTCGGGTTCTACGCCGTCACGGACGGCGTCCAGCATCACCAGCCCAAACACACGGCCCTTTTCATCAACCCCCCAACATTGGATCGGTAGGATCTGCATTTTCGGCGCAACGTCACCGCCTCTGGTAAAAGTCGCGTAACGGCCCGGCGTCGCTGGGCAAAGTTGTTTGATCATCCCGTGCCGTGCCTTGCCGCGCCGCGCTGCTGTCGCACCAGGGCCGCGCGTTTTTCGCGCAATGCGGCTTGGCGAGAAACCGCCAAGTGCTCTTGCGCGCCCGCGAATCGGAAGTTCACATGCGACGGAATCACCGCCGTCGCCAGCGCCAACACATCGGTGATCTCCTTTTCCACCTGAGAGTTTAGCCGTGTCTAATCCATAACGCCCCGAAACGCTGGGCCAGTTCCGGCGCGCGCAGATAGGCTGCTTCATGCTGCCGCATCAACTCACTCCACTGGCCCCGCTCGACCTCGAGGGCCGCCATGTGCTGATCAACTTCATCGATCTCGATCTGTTGCAATCCGCGCGCTAAACTATCCAATTCGGCCTGTGCGGCGCTCGTTTGGGCAGATAGCGATACGACTTCTGCGGCTTTCAAATTCTTTGCGCTCGAACGGGACTCCAGATCGGCCAACCGCTGGGCGGCTTGATCAATTGCCAAAATCAATTGCCAAAATAAACTCTTGCTTGCTCAATGTCGCTGGTAGTGTTGTAGACATTTTTTTCCTTTCGAACGTATGCACGATCGGCGGGCACGCTGGCTGAAGGCACCACCGATCGTGCAGCAGGGTAGCCGCGGCGTGCACGCGGCGAAAACCTCAACTAGGCTCAAGACGTTCGATCGCGCCGCGCAGTATCTCGATCGAGCGCACCTCGACGCTGTGCTCTTTGCCGATCGCGCGATACGTGTTGAGAATACGCCTCGCCTCCGCGCGATCGCCGGCGTCTACAACGATCTCAACCGCTCCACCGCGAAGATAAGCGTGCGCCTTGACGCCGCCTTTCTCCAACGAGGCCAATATCGCCTTCATCGTCCGGCCCGCTGCGCTTGCAACAGCCACGCCCGCAACTGCCAACGAGTGAAAGCCGATAACTTAGGCCGCTGCGAAGTGCTAACCTTCATTGCCCGTCGCCTGTTGCGCTGGTTCGTCGCCAGCCCGATCAGTGCTATCCGCCAAGAGAACCGCAGATCGAGTTTCTTGTTCCCGCTGCCGGCGCAATTCGCGGCCCAACGCTGCGGCTTCGACCAAGATTAGAACGACGGGATCGTCAATCATGCCGGGCCGCCTGGGGCTGCTGGGGTTGCGCCGTCGAAGTATCGGCGGGCAGAAGGCCCGCGCGCTGCAACTCGTGACGGATGATCAGCGCCGCTTGATCGCGTGGGTCGCGGCGCTCACGCTGGGCAAGATTGCTTAAAGCGTCGCGTTCTTGTTGGTCAAGATAGATGGTTACTCTCATAGTGCCTCGCAAACGAAAGCGGGTTACTGCGATATACAGTAACCCGCTTTGCGGACAATGAGAGACACACTTAAGACAATATTTTTGTCCGTTCCTTCCGTTTCATCTTGCCTTTCAAGCGCAATTGCTTTGCTCTTGATTCACCGACATATAGTTTTTGCCCTATCTGATAATCGCTCATGTTCGGCCAATCCATCGCCCTGATCTGGGCGATCTTCCGTTGTTCGTCGTCTAATTTTGGCGGCTCGATTTCCTGCCGTGCGGCCCAGCTCTTGATCAAGTCGTGCCACATGGTTACGATCGCCTCTGGGCCAACTCTGTACAACAGCCTATGACCATGTGAATTGCCCCACGTTGCTGCGTCGTCATCAATCGTCAAATGTGCTTCGCACGTCCCCGCCGTGTTTTGAGTGAGGATAATTTGGGCTACATCTTCAGCCCGGGCAAGTACGCGTTGTCCATCACTACCAGGCAAGGCCGCGCCGATATAGATCACGCCCAGCACACCGGCCACCCTGCCAGCCATTGAATACAAGTGCAGTCTCACGATCGAGTAGTCATACTCCGGCACCTAATATCGATTGTACGATCTGTGCCTTGTGGCTCCCCGATCGACATGCAAAACTCGATCACCTGCCACGCGTCCGCCTCGAAGTGGAAACAATGTTTTTCACTCAGCATAGAAAAGCCGCCTCGCATCTATTGACGCGGGCGGCTCGATTGCTTTATAATCCAGTTGTCAGCGCTGCACCGCGTTGACGATTGCCGCTGGGGAGTGCTTCTACACTGCCCGGCGGTTTCGTCATTGTAACATCACGCCCACGCCCGATCAAGGGCAAGGCGTAAATCGCCTTGACTCTTAAACAGCCTTTTTAAGGTTTAAGGCATAACGTCAACAGCGGCCCCGATCGGCAGACTTGCAACAGGCAGAACCGCCCGACCCACGATGAAGGGGCGGGCGGTTTGCTGCTTATCTGTCGCTGTGAATAGCTGCGCTACCAAGTCTGCTTTGGGCCGGCTTGCCTGATTTGCTCGTACATCTCCGCGTGTCGCGAGTTGTAGAACCGTTTGTAGTTTTCTACGAAGCGCCTCGCCAGTTCCTTGTACTTCGCCATGTGCTCATCGCGGCTGGGCCACGACGAAGCGGGATCGAGCACGCTGTCAGGCACCTCGGGGCAGTGCTTCGGCACGGCAAAACCGAACACCGGATCGGTGCTAAAGTCTTCATCGAGCAGAGCGCCACTGAGTGCAGCATTCAACAAGGCGCGCGTGTGTTTGATGCTGATGCGTTTGCCGCTGCCATAGGCTCCACCGACCCAGCCCGTGTTGACCAGCCAACAGTTCACGCCATGGTGTTGAATCTTGTCTTTCAACAGCGCGGCATAGACCGTGGGATGATGTACCATGAACGGCCCGCCAAAGCACGCGCTGAAGGTGATCTCCGGTTCGTCGCGCAGCCCGGCCTCAGTGCCGGCCAACTTCGCGGTGTAACCGCTGATGAACTGGTACAGCGCCTGATCGGGTGTCAGCTGCGCGATCGGAGGCATGACACCCGATGCGTCGCACGTCAACAGGATGATGTTCTTCGGCTGCCCGCTGCGCTTTTCGATAATCGCATTGCCGATGAACTCCAGCGGATACGAGCCGCGCGTGTTCTCGGTGATCGATGCGTCGTCCAGATCGATCTCACGGGTGACGGGGTTGAGCACGACGTTTTCCAGGATCGTGCCGAAGCGCCGCGTCGTTGCATAGATTTCCGGCTCGGCCGTGGCGGAAAGATTGATCACCTTGGCGTAGCAACCACCTTCGAAGTTGAAGATGCCGTTATCGCTCCAGCCGTGCTCGTCGTCGCCGATGAGGCCGCGCTGGGGATCGGCGCTCAGCGTGGTCTTGCCCGTGCCCGATAGACCGAAGAACAGGGCCGCGTCGCCCGCTTTGCCGACATTCGCCGAGCAGTGCATGGGCATGACACCTTTCAACGGCAGCAGAAAGTTCAGCACGGTGAATACGGACTTCTTGATCTCGCCCGCGTAAGCCGTGTTGCCGATGATACAGACTCGCTGCTCGAAATTGAGAACGATGAACGTATTGGACGCTGTACCGTCGATGGTTGGCGTGCCCTTGAACGAGGGCAGGGCGATCACGGTGAAGTCCGGCACATGGCGGCGATATTCAGCGGCCGACCTGGGCACGATGAACATATTGCGCGCAAACATGCTGTGCCACGCCAGCTCGGTGACGATACGAATGGGCAGCTGATACTCCGGGTCGGCGCCCACATAGCAGTCCTGCACGAAGAGATCGTGACCCTGGGCAAAGCCCATCATGCGCGCGTACAGCTCGTTGAACTTATCGGGGCTGAACGGCCGATTGTATTGACCCCACCAGATGTGCTCTTCTGTGCTGGCTTCGCGCACCACGAATTTATCGTTGGCCGATCGGCCGGTGTGCTTGCCGGTGGTTGCCACGATCGGCCCATGCCGTGACATTTTCGCTTCGCCGCGGAATAGCATCTCTTCCACTAAGGCTTCGGTCGGCAGATTCCAGTAGACGAGCCCGGTTCCGCTGAAGCCCTGACTTTCTAAACCGTAATCGCTTTTCAGTACACCCGCTTGCGCTGCGGCCGGTGTTGGAATTTTGAATAGATTATTCATTGCGTTTTCCTCATCTCCCCCTCTCCTGAAACGTTGTGTGTTTCAGGAGAGGGGGCAGGGGGGTGAGGTTACATCCAATCGCGGACTATCTTCCGATCACCGATGTAGATCTCGCTCGGCGCGTTGGGATCGAGCGCCCAGCGAATGCGGGCGATGCCCTCGGTAACATCTTTCACTGTGCCAGCGTAGCTCAGGCGCAGGTGGCCTTCCATGCCGAATTCTTTGCCGGGCACCGTCACGACACGCGCCTTCTTCAACAGGAAGTTGGATAGCTCGATCGAATTGCTGGTGTAGGCGCGAAAATCCGGCAGGCAGTAGAAAGTCCCATCGGGCGGCACACACCGCACACCCGTGAATGCGCCGAGTTCAATCAGCGTCACCTCGCGATTGTTCTCGATCATCAGGCGCAGGCTCTCGATGACGCTTTGCAGGCCGTTCAACGCGCCTTCGGCCGCGGCCTGCGAGACCATGGCTGCGCACGACGTGATCTGCCCCTGGATGTTGGTCATCACCTCCACCAACCTACGATTGGCAATGCACCAGCCAATGCGGAAGCCCGTCATGCCGTAGGCTTTCGCGATGCCGTTAACCACGATGATCTTGGTCGACTCCACATCCTGCTCGGTGAACTTGTAAGCGGGCGACCACTTGCGCTTGTTGAAGACCAACTTGTGGTAGATGTCGTCCATGATCAGATAGATGTTCTTCTTTTCGCAAAACGCTACGATGTCTGCCATGAACGCGTCGGTATACATCACGCCTGAGGGATTGTTGGGGCTATTGACGACGATCGCTTTCGTGGCCGACGACACCGCGCGCTCGATGTCGGCCAGGCGCGGATAGAAGCCGCCGTCTTCCGGCGTCACGATGACGGGGATGCCGCGCACCATCTTCACCATTTCGGGATAGCTCACCCAGTAGGGCGCGAGGATGAGCACTTCGTCGTTGGGATCGAGCAGCGCGTAGAAGATGTTGAACAGCGCCTGCTTCGCGCCCGAGGAGACGATGATATTCTCCGGCGCCACCAGCCGATCGTAATTGTCTTCGGTGTAACGCACGATGGCTTTCTTCAGTGTGGGAATCCCATCAGTGGGCGAATACTTGATATCGCCGGTGTTCAACTTGGCGGCGGCGCTCAATAGCGCGGGAAACGGCGTCTTATTCTTGGGCTCGCCGATACCCAGGTGGATGACGGCTTCGCCGCGTTCGCGCAACAGCCGCGCTTCCTCGTTCAGCTTCAACGTCGGCGACTCGGCGATCGATCGGGCCAGTTGGCTGATAGTCATATGTTTCTCCTGTTTGCTGCTGAGCTTTGAAAGCCGGAGTTGCGCATAGACAGTTCGCTATGCCGGCTCCCAATATCGAATGCCTGACCGGGAACACTATATCGCAACCATATGGTCTAGTCAATCGATTGTTTGTCACATGTGCTACGTGTCATTCATAACGGCGGAGGCTGGCCCCATCAGGCTCAAGGGCTGTTGTAAGCCTTTGGGACTGGTCTGATATGGTAGAATAACACGCATGTCTCGTACCGGGTTCATCCCATTCATCGGTAACTGGCGCGGAAATTTTCTGTCCGAGGTGCGCGGTTTGGTGTTGGAAGTGGGGGCGGGCAGCGGGCCGAATCTCGATCATTACCCGCGCACGACGCGCGTGGTGGCTACTGAATTTGATGAGGCCGCCATCGCGCTGGCTCAGCCCCGATTGAACTCTCACGCCCGATTAGCTTCCGCCGATATCGAACATCTGGCCTTCCCCGATAACACGTTTGATGCGGCAGTGGCTACGCTGGTTTTTTGCAGTGTCGAGCGCGCCACACTCGGCTTTCGCGAAGTCAGGCGGGTGCTCAAGCCCGGCGGGAGGCTGCATCTCATCGAACACGTGCGCAGCGACTACGATTGGCTGGGCAAATTGCAGGATAAACTGAATTCGCGCTGGAACGTTTGGGCCGAAGGCTGCAACCTCAATCGCGATACGGAATCCAACGTGCGGGCCGCGGATTTCGTGATTGAATCATTGCGCGTGAATTACCTGGGCCTCATCAAGACCATGATCGCGCGCAAGTCGATCGCGTGACTGTCCAAATCATGACGACGCGACTTACCGTAATTGGCGGCGGACTCGCCGGAACAGAAGCTGCGTGGCAGGTGGCCGAGCAGGGCATCGATGTGGCTCTGTACGAGATGCGCCCGCAGCGCAACACGCCTGCCCACACCACCGATCAGCTTGCTGAATTGATCTGCTCGAATTCGCTGGGCAGCAATTTACCCGATCGGGCTTCCGGCCTCCTCAAGGCTGAGCTGCGCCTGCTCAACTCGCTGATTATGCGCGTGGCCGATGAGACTGCCGTGCCCGCCGGCGGTGCGCTGGCCGTCGACCGCGACCGTTTCGCGCGAGTGATTACCGAGCATATTGAGCAGCATCCGCGCATCGAGTTGCGCCGTGAAGAAGTGAAGGCAATTCCGAGCGGGCCATGCATCATCGCCAGCGGACCGCTCACCGCTGACGATCTGGCCAGCGACATTGCGCGGTTGACCGGTCAGCAGCACTTGTACTTCTACGACGCCATCGCGCCCATCGTCGCAGCCGACTCGATCGATCGGACGATTGCTTTTCGCCAATCGCGCTACGAGCGAGCAGGCAATGATCAGGCCGAGGGCGACTATCTCAACTGTCCGTTCACGAAGGAAGAATACGACACCTTTATCCAGGCGCTTGTTACGGCTGAACGGATCGAACTACGCGACTTTGAACGCGAGGATGCCAGGTTCTTTGAAGGCTGTCTGCCGATCGAGGTGCTGGCGAAACGCGGGCATCAAGCGCTGGCCTTTGGGCCGATGAAGCCAATCGGGCTGCACGATCCACGCACGGGCAAGGGCCCACATGCAGTGGTCCAGCTGCGGCAGGATAATCTGGCAGGAACGCTCTATAACATTGTCGGCTTTCAGACCAACCTGAAGTGGCCGGAGCAACAACGCGTGCTGCGCCTAATCCCCGGCTTAACCAACGCCGAGTTCCTGCGCTACGGTATGCTGCATCGCAACACCTTCATTAACTCGCCGCTGTTGCTTGAACCGACGATGCAATTCCGCACGCGCGCCGATCTATTCTTCGCTGGACAGATCACGGGGGTGGAGGGATACATCGGGAATGCCGCCAGCGGATTGGTGGCAGGCCTTAACGCGGCAAGACTGTTGCGTAATGAGCCGGCGCTTGCGTTCCCGGTGACGACGATGTTGGGGGCGTTGTGTCATTACGTGACGCACGCCGATCCAAAAGACTTCCAGCCCATGAAAGCCAACTACGGCATTCTGCCGCCGCTCGCAAATTCGCCACGCGGCAAGCGCGATCGATATCGCGCCTTTAGTCAACGCGCCATCAGCGAGCTGCGGCTTACCAGCGATCGTTTCGCATAGGCAAATCAGCACGACGCGGAATACAGATTCCATGCTTGACTTAGAAAAGACAAACACTATGCGAACTTTGCGTCTCGCTCTGCTCTGGAGCAGCGTGTGTGTCGCGTTAGTCTTGATCGCAGCCTGCACTGGCGCGCCTGTCGCTCGTAGTGGAGCAGGGCCGACGCCCACGATGCTTGTCTCTCCCCTCGCCCCAGTGTCGATCATTCCAACTCCGCGCCCTGCTTTCAGTGGCGATGAAGCGTACAAGCACATCCTCGTGCAGACTGATTTAGGAGCGCGTCCTACTGGATCAGAAACGGGCTGGAAGACCGGTGATTACATCATCGAGCAGCTCAAGCGATCGGGCTGGCAGGTGGAAACGCAGGAGTTCGAATATCAAGGCGTGAAAGCGCGTAACATCATCGGCAAACGCGGCAGCGGACCGATCACCATCGTCGGCGCGCATTATGATACGCGGCGGCAGGCGGATAATGATCCCGATCCGGCTAATCACACGCAGCCAGTCATCGGCGCCAACGATGGGGCGAGCGGCGTGGCCGTGCTCCTGGAAATGGCACGGACGCTCAATGTTGATCAGACGGGCCGAGAAATCTGGCTGACCTTTTTCGACGCCGAGGATAATGGTAGACTTGACGGGTGGGACTGGATTGCCGGTTCAACTTATATGGCGCAGAATTTGACCGTGACGCCCACCGCGATGATCTTGCTTGATATGATCGGCGACGCAGACCAGCAGCTGTACTGGGATCGCAATTCGAACCCGCAGCTCAATGAGAGTATCTGGCAAACGGCGGCGGCATTGGGATTTGCGCAACAGTTCATCCCGCAGTATAAATGGACTATGATTGACGATCACATGCCTTTTGCCCAGCGCGGGATTCCGGCTGTCGATCTCATCGACTTCGATTATCCCTATTGGCACACGACGCAGGATACGGCCGATAAGGTCAGTTTGCGCAGCCTAGAGCGTATTGGCCGGACAGTATCTACTTGGCTGGCGCAGACACCACCATGACAACGACACCCCTTCGCCCCGATCTGGCGCATCGCGCGCTGCTGGGCCGCTGGCTGCAGGTGCAGGCCGAGGTCATCTCGCGGCCGTGGATCACCGGCGTGCTGGCGCGCCGCGTCTATCGGCCCGAGCAGGCAAATTCCTGCCTCACGGAAGCCGGCTTGCGCGCGCTGTATGATAGTCTGGCTGGCGCGCTGGAAACCGGGCGCTATGCGGCTTTGGACAATACCATCTCGGCCGTGACGCGCGACGGTTATCTGAGCGGTTATCCCTTGAATGATTTGCTCCTGCTGCTTTCTTCCCTGAAGAATGAAGTCTGGCAGGCCGTGACCGTTGCCTTCCCGCCACAAGAAGCCTTGATGTATTTGCGCTCGATCGATGCCGTTTTTCAGACCGGCTTGTCCTATCAGGCGCGCGTCTTTGCCGATCTGGTTCAATACGATCTCGCCAGTGAACTCGATCGGACGCGCGGCCAGTTGATCAAGCTCGATCAGACGAAGAGCCGCTTTATCAGTATTGCCGCGCACGAACTCAAGACGCCGCTGACTTTGATTCAAGGCTATTCCGATATCCTCAACCGCGAGCTGGGTGCTAACGTCAGCAACCAGGTCCATCTGGCTATTTCCGGCCTGGCGGCCGGTGCGCGCCGCTTGTTGACCACGGTGAACGACATGATTGCCGTGTCGCAGATCGACGCGCAGTCGCTGCAACTCAACTTTCAGCCCATGTCGCTGCCGCACATTTTGCAGATGGTCATGCAGGACTTGCGCGCCAACCTGGAAGAGCGCGCCTTGAATTTCAGGATGAAACCCATTCCGCCGGAATTGGAAGCTTTTTACGCCGATCCGCAGCGGGTGTATCAGATCTTTGAATATGTGATCGGCAATGCGATCAAGTATACGCCCGATGGCGGCTCGATCACCATTGCGATCGAGCTGCTGGATGCGCCGATCGACGCGGATCGCTTTGTCGAAGTCGGTATTGTCGACACCGGCATTGGCGTCGCGTCTGAGGATATCCCGCATCTGTTCGATAAGTTTTACAGCAAGACCGACATCTCGCGGCATTCCAGCGGGCGGACCAAATTCAAAGGCGGCGGTTCGGGACTGGGCTTGTCGGTGGTGAAGGGTATTGTGGAGGCACATGGCGGCAAGATCGTGGTCGAAAGCGCCGGCTATGATGAAGCAACCTGCCCTGGCACAACCGTGCGCATTTATCTGCCGGTGCGTTACGAGCCGCCGTCATCGGTGGGACGCGATCGCCTGGGCCTCACGACCTGATTTTCGGCGGCGGAAACTCACACGGAGGAATAGGAACATGATTGCCTTGTATGACGCTGCATCCAACGCCAAGGTGGGACGCATCAGCGAGAAGCAGCTGGAGGCGCTGATGGGCTGGATGGAAGAAGAGAGCACGGAAGACCGCGATTATTACCTCACGGCGGAGGATTGCGATTTGATGCTTGAACAGGGCATCGATCCGACGTTGGTTGAAGTGCTGCGCGAGGCCCTGAAGGGCCGCGACGATATGGATGTTCGTTACGCACCGGAATGAGTTCAATCACCAGGCTGAAGTGAGGCTACTATTTCCAAACATCGCGAAGCGGTATCGACTGCAGCTCCCCGCCTGCGCGCGTTTCTCATCGGCGCCGATGTGCGCGATGCAGGGCATTTGCTGGCCGTGGAAGATTCACTCGAAGAACTGCGCGCCCTGGCCGACACCGCCGGTCTGGATGTGGTCGGCGAGATGACGCAAAAACTAGACCGGATCGAAGCGGCGACCTTTATCGGGAAGGGCAAAGTCGAAGAGCTGAAGGCGTGGCAGTCCGAGCTGGGCTTTGAGGTGGCCTTGTTTGACGACGAGCTTTCGCCGCGTCATCAACGCAATCTGGAACAGGAACTTGGCGAGGCCGTGCGTGTGCTCGATCGGACGGCGCTGATCCTGGATATCTTTGCGCAGCACGCTCACACTCGCGAAGGCGCGCTGCAGGTGGAACTGGCGCAGTACGAATATCGCCTGCCGCGTTTGACGCGCGGTTGGACGCACCTGGTGCGGCAGGCCGGCGGCGGGGCAGGGCGATCGGGCACGGCGGGTGTGGGTTTGCGCGGCCCCGGCGAGACGCAGTTGGAGGTCGATCGCCGCCAGATACGATCGCGCATTGCTTTCCTGAAGGAACAGTTGGAAGATGTGCGCCAGCATCGCCAACAGCACCGCGCGCAGCGACGGCGCGCCCAGGTGCCGGTGGTTTCAATTGTCGGATACACCAATGCCGGCAAGTCGTCGCTGTTGAATGCGCTGGTGGATGTGGCGGGCGCCAAGCAGACGGCGCCGGTTCTGACGGAAGACAAGCTGTTCGCAACGCTCGATCCCACCACGCGCCGGGTCCGGCTGCCTGCCGGAAAGACCGCGCTGTTTACCGATACGGTGGGTTTCATTCAGAAGCTGCCAACGCAGTTGGTGGCGGCCTTCCGCGCGACGCTCGAAGAGATTGAAGAGGCTGATCTGCTGCTGCACGTGGTCGATATGACGCACCCCAATGCGGTGGAACAGGCCAAGGCCGTAGAGCAGACGCTGAACGATCTGGAAATCAAAGACATCCCGATCGTGGTGGCGTTGAACAAGATCGATCGATTGGAGCCGGACCAGCGCGAGGCCATACTGACCGCAGACTTCCCGCACAGCGTACCGATCTCCGCGCTCAAGCAGATCAATCTCGATCGGCTGTTGGAGCGCGTCGAACACGAATTGTACGAGAGCCTGCT
>Ga0209254_10002958_pt1 | contig 15520 bp, 15 predicted proteins | sample FrelakmetDIP11DI_FD_187148 | JGI IMG/M metagenome (GOLD analysis project Ga0209254, IMG submission 187148) | Freshwater lake sediment microbial communities from the University of Notre Dame, USA, for methane emissions studies - DIP11 DI (SPAdes)... | ecosystem: Environmental > Aquatic >...
CCGATGACGGGTGGGCGTGGCGACATCGACCCGGCGACTGCCGCGCACAATCTCATTACACGCATCGACGAACTCACGCTGGCCACCAGCGGCAGCTTCCTGCACGCCAACGGTTCGTCGCTGCCCTGGTGAGGAGTGCCGGCGTCGGCCGCCCCGCATTTCATCGTGCGCAATGCACGCTTCGTCGAAGTTCATCGCAGTGAATGCAACCTGAAGCCCCGCTGCAACATCTCATATCCATGATTCACATCGCGCCACATCGGCGCACTACGGAGGACAGTCATGGAAATCGTTGCAGTCGTCATGCTGGGCGCGATCGTTCTTTACCTTTTCCAGCAGGTGCAGGACCTGTAGCCGCGGGCCGACCAGTGGTCAGTCGTGATTCCCGGCTGGCCAGGTCGGCGATCAGTCGATCGGCCACGGCACGTTTTTCGGGACCTTCGTCGCGACCGGCTCTACGACGTGCTTGCGCTGCGTTCGCTGTTCCACCGAACGCCACCAGGGCGATACGTTTTCTACATGAGCCGGTTCCACGGGCTCGCCGAGGCGCGGCATCACGAGCGGCACGCCGCGCCTCGGCCCGAGGCGCAGCAGGGTTTCCGCGGGCTCGTCCCAGGCGTGCATCGCGAGACTGAAGGTGCCCCAGTGGACCGGCAGGAAGGCGCTCCTGCCGAGCAGTTCCCAGGCTTCGAGTGCATTCTCGGGACCCAGGTGTATGTGGCCCCAGGCGGGGTGGAACGCGCCGACTTCGAGCATCACGAGGTCGAAGGGACCAAGCCTCCTGCGGATCTCGGCGTACTCGGCCGTGAGTCCCGTATCGCCGCTGAAGAACACCGAATGACGCCGAGAACGCAGCACCATCGACGACCACAGCGTTGAGTTGCGGCCGCGCAGGCCGCGCCCGGAAAAATGCTGCGAAGGCGCCGCCGTCACGGTCAGGTCGACCTTCGGCAGCGAGTACGACTCCCACCAGTCGAGTTCGAAGATCCGTTCGGCCGGCACCCCCCAGGCTTCGAGGTGCGCACCGACGCCGAGCGATGTGACGAACGGCACGTCGCGCTCGGTGAGCGCATGAATCGTGCAGTAGTCGAGGTGATCGTAGTGGTCGTGCGAGATGACCACGGCATCCAGTGGCGGCAGCGACCGAACACTGACGGGAACCGGCTGGAAGCGCTTCGGCCCCGCCCACTGCGAAGGCGAGGCGCGCAGGCCCCAGACCGGATCGGTCAGCACGCGAACGCCATCAATCTCGAGAAGCACCGTGGAATGCCCGAGCCAGGTCGCGCGCAGGCCCGTGCGTGGCTTCTTCGACCACGAGGCGGTCGGATCCATGGACGGCAGCGGCCCCGTCGGCACTCGCCGGTTGCCCTCGAACAGGAACGCGCTCAACGTGGGTGCCGCGACATCGGGCTTCAGCAGGCGCGGCAGCAGCGGGTGCATGTTGCGGAACGCATCGCCAGCCCACAACGGCGAGGCCTTGATCCGCTCGAGGCGCAGTCCGCCCGGCTTGCTGCCAATCGATTTCATGTATGCCTGTAGCCTGGGAGCGCCGGTGCCGCGAGCGCAATCTGCCGTGTCTTCGCTGGAGCTGTGAAGTGTTGGGGCTCCAGTCGCCCGACGCAAGCGCCAGCATGCGTGGCAGGCCAGGCTTGCGCGCTACGGACCGATAGGCGCCTCGCGCCAGTTCGAGTCCGGCGTCATGCAGCGAGCGACGGGTAGTCGCTGTAGCCCTCGGGTCCCGGCGTATAGAAGAGGTCCTCACGCGGCGCGGCGAGCGCGGCGCCCGATGCGAAGCGGGCGACGAGGTCCGGATTCGCAATGAACGGCCGGCCGAACACCGCCACCTGGATCAACCCCGAGTCGAGCGCAGCACCCGCGCTATCGAGCGTCAGGTTCCCCGCGGCGATCAACGCGCCCTTCACGTGGGGCCGCAAGGCCGGGAGCAGGGCGTCCGGGTCACCGGCATTGTTCAACTGCGGGCTGAAGGCATTCGGCAGCATGACGTGCACGTATGCCATCTGTCCCGTGGGCAGCGCATCGAGCAGCGCGCGGTGCGTTTCCAGCGGGTTGGCGTCGATGAGGTCGTTGAACATGTGCCCGGGAGAAACCCGGATCCCGGTTCGCGCCGTGCCGATCGCGGCCGCGACCGCCTCGACGACCTCCACGACGAACCGGATGCGTCCATTCACGGATCCGCCGTACGCATCCGTACGCTGGTTGGCATTGGTGGCCAGGAACTGGTTCAGCAGGTAACCGTTTGCGGCGTGCAGCTCGACGCCATCGAACCCCGCTGTGATCGCATTTCGTGCCGCCAGGACGAACTCCTCGACGACGCTGCCGAGTTCGCCGGTCTCGAGCGCGCGCGGCTCCGGGAAATCCTGCATCTGCTTCTGGTCCGTCCACATCTTGCCTGCCGGCTTCACCGCGGATGGGGCCACCGGCGCATCGTCGATTTGCCGATTGAGGGGGTGGGCGATGCGACCGCAGTGCATGATCTGCAGGAACATCTTCGCGCCCTTGGCGTGCACCGCCGCGGTGACCTTCTTCCATGCAGCCACCTGCTCCGAAGTGTGAATGCCGGGCGTCCGGCAGTATCCCTGGCCGGCGAAGCTCGGTTGCGTGCCTTCGGCTATCACGAGGCCCGCGCCCGAGCGCTGCGAGTAGTAATCCGCGACCCACGGCTGAGGCACGCCCATCCGGTCCGCCCGCTGGCGCGTAAGCGGCGCCATCGCGACGTGATTCTTCAGCTTCAGGCCGGCGATCGTGGTGGGCTCGAACAGGCGATTGCTCACGTGGGGCTCCAGTCGTCGTTTGGATTCGCCATTTCGCGGAACGCTTGGCGCGGTCGCGATCGGGCAAGCCGGCCGAAGTCCTCGGCCCGCGAATCAGCACTTTCGCAGCTCACGTGAAACGGGATTCAACGCGGGCGCCCGACCACCGGGCGAGAAAGAGGGAAGCCCGCTCACCGTTGGCGGCGACGGGCTCCCCAGAGATCTCGAGCGGCGAAGATCAGCCGCCGCCACCGCCTTCGCCGCGGTTCACGCTGACATCCTTGGTCCACGTCTTCGTGGCCGGGTCATACGTTGCCGTCGCATTGCGGGTCGTAGTCTGGCCCTGGGCGTTCGTCGCGGTGGAGCTGCGCGTGTACCCGCCTTCAGTGCGCTGCGTCTCGTCGTGCCGGGTCGCCGTCTGGCCCTCCGGTCCCTGCCGCTGCACGTCGCGCGTCCGCGTGCCGGCCGCCTTGTCGTTGACCACCGTGGCATTGCGACTCGCAGTACGGCCTTGCGCGTCGGTCCACGTATCGCTGCGTGTGTGACCGGTCGCCGTGCGCTGTACCTGGCTCTGGTGCGAGTAGCTGCCACTCGGACGCTGGCTGGCCTGACGTTGGCCCTTGTTCCCGGCTTCGGCTGCATTGACGCCGAACTGTGCCGCCACCACTGCTGCGGCGAGCATCACCAGCATCGGTCGGGCGGAATTCCTTGGTTTGTTCATGATGATCTCCTGAATTCGGTGGGGTTCGGCGCGTGGCCCTTTTGCCTCGCCTGGTCCGTAGAACGTCCGGATACGCAAGCCGTTGACCCGATCCCGATGCCCCCGCCTCTCCAGACGTCCCTTCCTGCAGGGGCTCAGCCTGGACGAATAAATGCGCCAAAAATCAATTAAAAGGCTGACAAAAGCGTCGATATGGTATTTATATTCCTCAATCGTGCAAGGTTATTAGCGTCCCGAGTTCACGATTTCACAACAAAATGCTGCATAGCAGCAATATGAGAGTAGGCTCTTTCACTCAGCCGGACGCATTCCGGCTGGCTGGACCCTCTGGCCAGACCGTCCTGGACGCCAGCTGGATCCCATCACCTGGAGAAGCACATGCTCGATCACAAGAAGAGATTTGCAGTCGCGGTCGGCACCACCCTTACGGTCGGTGCCATTGTCATGTTCGGGTCTCTTCACCTCGCGTTGAGCCAGATGAAGGTCTTCGGGTAGCGCAACCCCACCGGGCGCTAGAAGAGTTCGAGCGGGTCGACGTCCAGCGACCAGCGAACCCTGCGCGCTTCGGGAAGTTGCTCCAGCGCGGGTAGCCAGAGCCCGAACATTTTCTGAAGCGGTGAATGCGTCGGTGCGTGCAGCAGCAGTTGCGCGCGATAGTGGCCCGCACGGCGCTCCATCGGCGCGGCCGCCGGCCCCAGGACCTCGACGCCGGCCGTCGACATCGATTCCGCGAGTTCTCGCGCACGATCGAGGAATGCGGTCGGTGCCTCGCGATGCGCGGCTTCCGCCCTGAGCACCGCGACCCGGGCGAACGGCGGCCAGCGTGCCTGCTGTCGTTCCTCCAGGGCAGCCGACGCGAAGGCGTCGTATCCGCCGGCCACGAGCCGGGCGAGCAGCGGATGCTCCGGGTACTCCGTCTGGATCAGCACCTCGCCGGGTCGCTCGGCGCGTCCCGCGCGTCCGGCGACCTGCACGATGGTCTGCGCCAGGCGCTCGCTGGCGCGGAAGTCCGTGCCGAACAACCCCTGGTCCGCGTTCAGCACCACCACGAGGCTGACGTCCGGAAAGTGATGCCCCTTGGTCAGCATCTGCGTACCGACCAGCAGTTTCACCTCCCCGCTGGTCACACGCTCGAGCGCCGCCTCGAGTGCCCCGCGGCGCCGGACGGCATCGCGATCGATACGCGCGAGCGGCACGTCCGGGAAGAGCCGCGCGAGCGTCTCTTCGATGCGCTCCGTTCCCTGGCCCACGGGCTTCACGGCTTCTCCGCAGTCCGGACAGATCTGCGGCATCCGTTGTTCCGTGCCGCAGTGGTGACAGTGCAGGCGCTGGTCGCGCTGGTGGACGGTCAGGCGCGCGTCGCAGCGCGGGCAGGGCGCGACCCAGCCGCACGCAGGGCAGAACAGCGACGGCGCATAGCCGCGCCGGTTCAGGTAGAGAAGAACCTGTCCGCCTGCTTCGAGGTGCCGCTTGATGGCAAACAGCGTCGGCGTGGCGATGCCTTGTGTCTCGCCGTGCTTGCGCAGGTCGATCAGATGCAACGCCGGTTGCGAGGCACCCGCAGTCCGGTTTGGCAGGCTGAGCAGCGTGGCCCTGCCCGCTCGCACGCGTTCGAGGCTCTCGAGCGACGGAGTGGCGGAGCCCAGCACGACCGGGATGGCGAGGCGCTGCGCGCGCACGAGCGCGAGGTCCCTTGCGGAATACCGGAAGCCCTCCTGCTGCTTGTACGAGGGGTCGTGTTCCTCGTCCACCACGATGAGCCCGGGTCGTGCGAGCGGCGCGAAAATCGCCGAGCGAGTACCGATCACCACGGGCGCAGCGCCGCTGCGTGCCGCGCGCCATGCACGGAGCCGCTCCTGGTCCGGGAGCGACGAGTGCAGCACCGCGAGCGGTGCGTCGAAGCGTTGCGCGAAGCGGGCGACCAGCTGCGGGGTGAGCGCGATCTCGGGCACCAGGACCAGGGCCTGCTCGCCGCGCGCCACGACGGCCTCGATCGCGCGCAGATAGACCTCGGTCTTGCCGCTGCCGGTGACTCCGTGCAGCAGGAATGGGGCGAATACGCCCTTCGCCGCAGCGATCGCATCGACGGCGAGACGCTGCTCCGGCATCGGATCCAGCCCCTTCGCCGTCCGTACGCCCTCCCGCGCCGACGCCTGCTCTGCCACGCGCAGGCGCGCAATCCATCCACGTTTCTCGAGTTCGCGCGCATGATCTCGCCAGCGTGGCGAGAAGGCGGCGAGTTCCGCGGCATCGGCGCTGTCCCGCCCGCCCAGGAACTGCGCGAGTTCGCGCAGCCGGTTCGCCCGACCCGGCAGCGGTGGCAACTGGTCTGTGCGCGCGGCAGCGGTCAGCGTCCACCGCTCCGTGGTCTCCAGCATCGAAGCGCCGGCGCGCAGTGCCGCTGGCAATGCGGCCGCGATGACCTCGCCCGGGGCGTGACGGTAGTAGTCGGCCGACCACCTGAGCAGTTCGAGCAGGGGCTCATCGAAGACCGGTTCGTCGTCGATTACGCCGAGTGCGGCTTTCAGCCTGGCTTCCGGCAACTCCGATCGGGCACGGGTCTCGACGAGCACTCCGACGACGCGGCGGCGGCCGAACGGGACCCAGAGCCGCATGCCGGGTCGCAGGCCCCCGACGTCCACCGAAACGGGTGGTCGGTAGTCGAAAAGTCGTCGCAGAGGCGCGTCGATGGCAATTGCGAGGACAGGGCTCAAGCGGCAAGTCGCTTATGTGAAGTTGTCCACAGCGGCTGTGGAAAAGTCTGTGGATGATCTGCGCGTTGTGCTTCCAAGTGCCGGTCCCGCCGATGACTTTTGCTATTTGGTCAGAAAATCACCGGATCTTGATTAACTGATGATAATCAGGCACTTGCGTACGGCTGCCAAAATCCAACTGGACTCTGTCCAGTTCCGATGCGGCGACTTTGCGCAGCCTCCGCGCCGGCGCCACCCGGCAGTGCAAATCCTCGTCATCAATTCACGTCAACCATTTGGCGTGACTGGCGTTTCGGTCGGTATGGACCAACCAGCGACTGGACCGGAGGCAGCCAGTTTACGCTCATGGAGGGCTTTGCCAGTCTCTCGATCGACGCAGTACGGGTCGTCGCCGCCGACACCCGCAGCGTTGCCGTGGAGTCTTCGTTGCAGCAGACGACCGACCTGAACCGATTTCTCGCCGGCGTCGAGCGAAGCGCGTTCCGTATCGCCGAGATGGCGGTTCGGGATCGCGACGACGCACTCGACATTGTCCAGGGCGCAATGCTGCGGTTGGCCCGCAGCTACGGCGCTCGGCCGAGCGAGGAGTGGAAGCCGCTCTTCTATCGGATCCTCTACAACGGTATCCGCGACAGCCAGCGCCGCCGGAAAGTCCGGTCACGGCTTTTCGGATTCTTCCCCGGGCAGCGCCAGGACGATGACGGCGACGTGGACGATCCGCTCGATCGCGTTGCCGACGCAGGCCCGGATCCGTCGCAGCGGGTCATTGCGGGCGAAGCCATGCAGCGGCTGGAGGCGGCAGTTGCCGCGTTGCCGGCGCGTCAACAGGAAGCCTTCGCGCTGCGTTGTCTCGAAGGACTGGACGTCGCGGACACGGCGACTGCGATGGGCTGTTCCGAGGGTAGCGTCAAGACGCATTATTTCCGCGCGCTGCAGACGCTGCGCGAACGACTGGGCGAGGTGTGGTGATGGAAGAACAGGACGACCGGCTGGAGCAGACACGGCGACGCGCCCGCGAGGTGTTCGACGCCAGCGTCGAATCGCTCGATGCCAGGACGCGTTCGCGGCTGAGTCGCTCACGCCACGAGGCCGTGGAGGCCGCCAATCGTGCGGGCGCGTCCGGCTGGCGAACCTGGGTTCCGGTCGCGGCGGTTGCGGCAACGGTGATCGTCGCCGTCGCGATCTGGCGGACACCCGAGCGAGGGGTGTCTCCTGTCGCGGTGGCCGCATCGGGCGATACGGCGCTGGATGCGGTCGAGATGCTGGCGGACGGCGAGGGACTCGATCTGGTCGAGAACGATCTCGAGTTCTACGAGTGGCTCGACGTCACGGGCCTCGATTCCGCGGGGAGCGCCGGATGAGCAATCTCCGTCTCATGAGTGCCGTGGCATCGGCGCTGCTGGTGGTTCCGGTTGCCACGCGGGCCGCAGATGCGCCTGCGGCAACGCCGCCGGACGAGGAGCTCCTCGAGTACCTGGGCTCCTGGGACGGCGACGATTCGGACTGGATTGTGTTGCAGGGCGGCCCCTCGAAAGATGCTTCGCCAAAGCCGGCGGAGCGGGCGCCGAAGGTGGCGGAGGGATCGGATCAGTCGGGCGGCAAGGTGCCGCAGGAGCAGGTGAAATGAAACTTCGAAGGGTCCCGGTCGTTTTCGGCGCGCTTCTCGCCGTATCGATGTCCGCGAGTGCGCAAGCACCCGCGAACGCGACTGCGAGCGCACAGGCGCCCGCAAATGTCGCTGCGAATCCGGCGAGCGGCGTGACATGGCAGCAGCTGACTCCGGAGCAGCGCAAGGCCCTGGGGCGCTTCGAGAGTCGATGGTCGCAGTTGCCGCCCGAGCGGCAGGCGGCGCTGGTGCGCGGTGCGGAGCGCTGGCAAACGATGACGCCCGAGCAGCGGCAGCAGGCCGAGCAGCGTTTCAAGCGCTGGCGCGAGTTGCCGCCGGCGGAGCGTGAGCGTCTGCGCGCACGTTACAAGGAGTTTCGGACGCTACCGCCCGAGGAGCAGCAGCGGATGCGCCAGGCATTCAGGCGCTACAACGAGTTGACGCCCGAACAGCAGCAGCAGTTGCGGCAGCGCTGGCAGGACATTCCGCCGGAGCAACGGCAGCGGATGCGCGAGCGGATGCAGCAGATGACGCCGGAGCAACGGCAGCAGATGCGCGAGCGGATTCAGCAGATGACGCCTGAACAGCGACGGCAGATGCGTGAGGAGATGCTGAAGCAGGGTGGCCGCCAGGGCAGCTGAGGCTTCGCTATGGCGCTACACTGCGTGCCTTCATCGCCGTCTCCGTCGCGGTCAGCGCCCCGGGCAGCGGCCACTGACGGCCTCCACTTCGCCTGCCTGCAGTTTCGGCAACACCCCGCCGAGGGAGAGCGTGTAGCTCTCCTGTCCCTTCGGGCAGGCGACCGTATCGCAACGGACGTCGCGCATGAGGATCACAGGACGCTTCCCCGAACCCGTCACCCGATACCATTTCGCGGCGGATAGCTGGTAGAGGTTTCCGCAGCGGGCAAGCTGTACGTCGAACCCTTGCTGCTGCAGGACCTTGAGCACGTCGCCACGATCCGCCTGCGTTTGTGCGTCCTCGGCGTGAATATTGCGCACTTCCGCGTTCGTACCCGTTGCGGTGAGATACAGCACGCGCCCACCCAGGTCAGCCTGCCCGCCACGATAGAAATGGTTCTCCTTGTCCGACCACGGCGGGGTCGGCATCCGCTGCGGCGGCATGGCGGCCCATTTCACCGTCGGCGCCTTGTCGATCTCGGGCCACGCCACCGCACCGGAGCGCTCGGGCGGAATCAGCGTCGTGAACAACGAGGCCAGCTGTTCATCCCATGCTTTCGGAGCCGCGGTCGCAGGTCCAGCCGCCTCGCCTGAACAACGGTCCGTGTAAAGCCCCTGTTGTTGCGGCGTCATGGTTGGCAACGTTTCGCCGAGCAGCAACGCGTATCCCTCGCACTTCGTGCCGTTGCAGTTCGTCTGGGAATTGAAGAAGGCGGTCCGCTTGTTCGGGCCCTGGATGCGCCACCACTTGTTGCCCGCCCCGGCCGCTCCCTTTAACGGGCAGCGCGCAAGGTCCAGCGAAAAGCCCTGTCGTTGAAGTGCTCCGACTACCGCCGGCTCGCCGACCGGCGACTTGCCCACGTTGCGGAAATAGACATTGACGACCATCGTCCGCGCGCCGGTGGCGACGACGCCAAACGGCCGTCCGCCCAGGTTCGCCAGACCCTTCAGCGTGAAGTACGAGCCGTCCGGCAGCGCGTCGTCCAACATGGTCGGCGGCTCCGTTTGCCAGCGAATCTGCTTCACCGCATCGAGACTGTTCCAGTCGGCGTAAGACCCTTCCGTACCCGTCGGCTGCATAAGCGCGGCGACGACTTGCGCGAATTGATCTTCCGCCGACTGCGCGTGAGCTGCCGCGCACGCGACAGCCATGACGATGGCGAGGCAGGTCTTTCGAAGAATGTGCATTCCCCCCCTGGACTCGAGTCCGGCCACCCCTGGGTTCCCCGTCGCGATTGACTGTTGCAGGTTGCGCTTGACGCTGCAAGGGCGCCGTTCGAGCGGCGGCGGGACGCGGTCCGCTGCATCGCAACGGGATGTGATTGACGCCGGGTTCGTCGACAGCGGAGTCAATGGATCCGGTGCCGGGTCAGGGGAGGGCGTAGTCTTCCAGCTTTCGGGAAGCCGCAGGGTGAGGCAGATGCCGGCCAAGGAGACGCTTCGCGATCGTCTGCTCCGCGAATTCGGCGTGGACTTGCCGATTCACGATGGGTCTGGAGAGGAAGCCGAACCGATCGTCGTGACGGCGACGGATCTGCAGCAGGCCGTGGACACCCAGATGCAGGTGCTGCGATGGCTCGGCGAGGCTCGTCGTGTGGCGTGGCGACTGGCCGGGCAGGAGATCTCTGCTCGCGCGCCCAAGGTCGTGCGGGCTGACATCGAAACGGTCGCGCCGCACGAGCACGAGATGGTCAGCCGGAAGGAAGCGCACTACTTCGTGCTGCAAGCGCTGTCCGCAGATGACACGACGCTCTCGCTGCCTGCACCGCGCGGGTTCGTGGACCCGCGTTCCGGACTGCGCCTCCCATGCCAACTGGGCTGGCTGCATCTCAGCGGCGCCACCGACAACGAGCCGCACGGTCCGGGGCTCGGATGGTCGGTGGCATACGACTCACTCGCAGTCCACGGCACCGTTTACGTATACGACAGGGGAGAGCGGCAGGACACCGCCGATGTCGAGTCCGCGCAAGTGGTCGCGGAGTTTCGCTCGGCGGTCGCAGATGCGTTCCGCGTGAATCCCGCTGCGGAGCTCAAGCATCAAGCCATCTTCAAGGACTCAGCGGGTCGTGGCCGGTGCCTGCTCGCGATCCTTGACCTGCCGGGCGATTCGATGTCGGCGGTGTTGCTGACAACGTCGAACGGTTGCTTCGTCAAGGCGCGGATTACGTTCGATGCGACTGAGCGCGAGTTCGGTCGAATGGCGCACGAAACGATGGAGGCGTTCGTGGACGCAGTGCGTCCGCATCCGGCGATGACGTCGTAGGCGCATCGTGGTCAACGTGCCGCGCTTCAGCGTACGAGGTACACAAGCGCGACGGCCGTGCCGAATATGCCGACCAGGGCCGCGGGCCATGCGACTTCGCCAACAAGGCAGGCCTTCAGGTAGCCGGTCGGTCCGGTAAACGGCCCGCGCAACATGGCCATGATGACGGCCGCGCTTAGCAGGAGGCCCGGGAGCTGCCACATGAAGTAGTCACCGAATGGCACGGCGGCAAACAAGGACCGGTCGCCGAACAGTACGCCGAAAGGATCTCCGGAGGCGATAATGCGTTCGAGCGCGTCGTCGAGCTGGCGCGCATCCTGGAAGATGAACAGCACCAGCGTGTTGATTGCGTAATACGTGAAGAGTCCGGTCACGGCGGTGCGATAGAAGCGGCCGATGGTGGGACTTGGCGCAGATCCTCGCATCAGTCGGGTGGCTGCCAGCAGGATGATCCCCGCGAAAACGCCGCCCACCACGCTGAAGACGGCGAGTGCGACCAGCGAGCCCGGGATCTGCCCGAGGAAGATTTCCAGCACGTGCTCTGGCCGTACGATGCGCTCGAAAAACCGTACTCCGAGGATCGCGACGACATAGGCGCTCACGAGCACGGCCAGCAGGCTGGTGACCACCGCTTTCAGGTAGCCGCCGGGGCCCGCCAGGGATGCACCGAGGTTTCGCTGCAGCAGGTACGCGCAGATCAGGAGCCCCGGAACGAATCGGACCAGCAAGGTCGGCAGGATCGGACGCAGCGCCCAGTCTTCCTGCTGGATGTGGGTCAGCAGGCGTGCATTGCTCACGAATGGAACATTTGGATCCCAGACGTACTCGTGAACCGGCAGTACCTCGTTGATCAGGAAGGCGGCAGCGACGAAGCCGAAAATGCCCAGTACGGACGCCTTGTAGGCCTGGCCGAGGCCCGGGGCCGTCCACCAATCGAAGAGCCGCAGCAGCGCGACGATCACGACCGCCGCGACGATGGAGAGCACGCCGGCAATGACGAATCCGGCGACGATCAGCAGGACGATGATCAGTCCGATCGCCGCGGTTGCGATACCGCCCATCGCGACCTGGGTGCCGAGTTCCCGGGCGGTGAAACCGCTTCCGCGGTTGGCCTGCGCCCGATCGAACTCATCGTGGTTCATTGAGATCGATCTCGCCCGTCGGATCGGCTTCGATCAGCTGCGCGACCTCGTCGTAGACCTTGGCATTGTCGTTCAACTGCTCCCGCAGGTGTTCGTTCTGTGCCGCCACGTTGCGGAAGAACGTGGCCGCATCACGCAGCAACCTGCCGGCGACCTGGGCATGAGTAGCCATGTGGTTTCCTCCCCGAGGCCGGCCCTGTGGTACCCGGGGCCCGGTGCGGTGCATGATGCGGCCATCGTGGGGGGGCGGCAATGAGCGACAGCGACACCGAGGATGCGAAGTCCCAGCGCGGCCGCTTCCGGGCAGCCGCAAAGCGCCCGTGGCATTGGCTGCTGGTGACCCTGGGCATGCGGCCAGACCCGCGTCGCGAGGCCATCCGCGCGCTCTTGCTCGCATCCCTCGTCGCAGCAGTGTTCGCGCTTTCCGGCGCCATCAAGGAGTTCGCGGCTGCGTCTTTATTCGTCGAGGCGCCGATCGATCTCGACCATTCGCTGCGCGCGTTGTCGCTCGGCTGGTTCGGGTCCGACCGGACGATTCCGATCACGATCGTCGATATCGATGAGAACACGAACCGTGCCTGGAACTCCCAGGCGATCACTCCGCGCGACAAGCTGACGCGGATGATCGAGGTCGTTACGGCCGCGGACCCGATCGCGGTGATCGTCGACATCGATCTCTCGTGGGGCGATCAGCCGGACGCCGCGGTGGATGCCCGTCAGCGCGCGCTGCTCGAATTCCTGCAGCAGTATCGTGGTCCGGCGCCGCTGATCTTCCCGAAGCGCATCGAGCCTTCGCCGGAAGGCGTCAACTGGATGGCTGCGAGCCCTTTCGACGATGTGTTCGAGAGCAACTCCCGGCTTTCCTGGGCGCACGCCAGCTTCGAGACCGACGCCGGTGGTGCGGTGCGCGACTGGCAGGAGTGGGTCAAGGTGTGCACGACTTCGGGTGCGCAGTGGCTGCCGTCGGTCCCGGTCCGGCTCGCGGCCGTGGTCGAGACGCTGCCAAGGGGGCTGGATCGGCCGGCGGCCATGGCGACGCATGATGCGACCTGCGCGCCTGCGTCCGGCGAGTCCGCCTACACGCCGAAACGCCTGATCATCGGGCCACGATTGACAGGGGAGGGGCGCGCGGCGCGGGCAGCCGACGCACAGGCGGTCCCGGCATCGCTGCTGGTGGACGACGAGATTGCCCGCAACGACGCACGCCTGTTCGGCGGCCGCGTCGTCTTCATTGGCGCGACCCACGCCAGCGCCGGGGATTTCTGGCTGACATCCAGCGGTGTCCTGCCCGGCGTCGAACTGCTTGCGAATACCGTGCGCTTCGCGCCGCTGCAGATCGAGAGCCGGGACGGGTCCGCAAAGCTGGCCTACCGATCCACCGCGTTGCTGCTTTTCGTCGTGTTCGCCTGCCTGCAATGGTGGCTGCGCGGACTGGCCGCGCTGGTGGTCGCGACTATCTTCACTCTGGTGGTGGTCGCCATCGCCATTGAGCGCTACGACAACTTCGGCGTGTTCGATTCGGTCGAGGCTGCGATCCTGCTGATGATCGCCTATAAGGCGCTGGAGTTCGTATTCGAGTACATCGACGACGTGAAGGCGGCGTGCGCCCGGCCTGCGCCGGGCCGCAGGCGCTGGTGGCGGACACTGCGCGCAGCGTTCATCCGCGAACACGAACCGGGCCCCGGGGGAGACTGAGATGAAGATGCGGAAGCCGTTTATCGGAGTTGGCACCTGGATCTGTGCCGCTGTGGTGGCATTCATCACATCGTCGGGCGACGCCGCGACCGGCGCGGACTCGGGCGTCGGCGTCGTGGCGGAGTACCGTCCCGCGGCGCGTCGATTCACCTTTACCCGGCAACCCGGCGCAGAGGTCGTTCCGGTCCAGATCGGATCGGTGGTGATGACCGGCGATCGCGTGACACTTCCGGCGGGAGGGTCCGTGATCGTGCAGCTTGCGAATGGCGAAACCGCCAGTTTCAAGGGGCCGGGCACGTTCACGGTTCCCGCTGCTCCGCCGCTCGGCAAGGTCGCCTCGATCCTCCAGTCGATGTCGGCACTGCTGGACGACGACTACCGGATCGCGGGCACCGCCGCATCGCGTGGCGGTGAGAAATGTGAGCAGACAGACCAGGACGTGAGCCCGATCGACGTGCCGATCCTGGTACCCGGCGCGCGCGTGATCGCCGGCCAGCGGGACCTGCCTCTCGCATGGCGCGGCGGCTGCCCGCCGTTCGTCGTCAGGGTGTTGTCCGGCAAGGACAGCCTGATACACCGTGAGTCGATCGAAGGGTGGCAGGTGAGGCTGGACGACGTGCCGATGTCGGTTGGACAGTATTCGATCGTGATAACGGATGCCGCGGGCAGGCGCTTCACGGCAGACTTGAACGCTGTAGAGACTGGCCCGCAGTTGCCGGCAGACCTGGTCACGGACAAGAGCTCTCTCGGTGTGATCGCGCAGGCGGCCTGGCTGGCTGGCCAGGATGGAGGCCGTTGGCGCCTCGAGAGTTTCGAGCTCCTGCGACCGCTGATTCGTGCCGGCGACCCGCTGGCGGGCGCAGTCGGTGATGGCGTGCTGTGGGGACCGGCGCCCGCGCCGGCCCGCTAACGACCGTCACCGACGATTACGAAGGGCCCCCAATACGACGGGTGCGCCTCGATCGCACTGGCTGCACCCGACCTGCGGGTCTCCTGCATGGCCAGCTGCAGGCTTTTCGCGAGCGAGGCATCCGTCTTGCGCGATCCGCCCACGGTGCCAACCGTCAATTGCACGGCCGCGCCGGACATGACGGGCCAGTGGCTCACCATCAGCGATCGCGCGCCCGCGGTGAAAAACGCCTGGCTCAGGCCGGTGAATGCTTCGCCGCGCGGCCGGCCGTCGGCCGCCGCCGTGTTGCAGGCGGATAGCAGCACGAGGTTTGCATCCAGTCTCAGGCCGGCGATCTCGCGGCTGGTGAGGATGCCGTCGAAGCGATCCGTGGCCGCGGGCTCGAGCACAAGCATCAGCGCAGGTTCCGGGACGTTGCGCACCTCGCCGGACACGAAGCCGTGCGTCGCGAGTGCGATCGTCTGGTATCCGTGCAAGCCGTCGCCTGCGAAGCGCTTCTCGCTCGCCTCGGGCCCCAGCCACAGTGTCGAATTCGATTCGCCGATGATCGCTGCAAGACCCTTCATCTCGTCGACGGACTCCGCCAGTTTCGGCAATTGCGACAACTCCTTGCCGTCCATGCCACCCGCCAGCTCGTAAGTGCGCGAGCGCGGCCCACCGGCAAGCTCGTCAGTCGTCAGCAGCGGCGCTCCGACGCCGAGGAACCGGTCGTCCCGCCGGACCGCTGGCGGCTTGTCCCGGTGCCATGGAAACAGCGACAGGTCCGCCAGTGTCGAGAACGCGTATTGGTCCACCAGGAACCGGGTCGCCGCGAACTCCGCAGGCGTGCTGAGTTTCGGCTTCGCCGGCGCTGCGGTCACGAGTACAGCCGGCGGCACCGCGCCGAGCGGACCATGGCCGTACCAGACGACATCGGTGACGCCCTGCAGCGACCTGGCGATCGGCTCGAAGACGAGGCGATAGATCTCGTAGGCCGCGGCCGCGTCGAACGGCGGAAGCTTGCCGGCACCGCTGCCGC
>Ga0209254_10002959_pt1 | contig 15510 bp, 12 predicted proteins | sample FrelakmetDIP11DI_FD_187148 | JGI IMG/M metagenome (GOLD analysis project Ga0209254, IMG submission 187148) | Freshwater lake sediment microbial communities from the University of Notre Dame, USA, for methane emissions studies - DIP11 DI (SPAdes)... | ecosystem: Environmental > Aquatic >...
GCATAATGGGGGACGCCACAGCGGCGGGGGTAAGCCGAAGGCGCAACCCCCCAAGGAGCGTCTTAATCGAGATAGTGATCGAAAACCAGTGGAAAACTTAGTGGCTGAAATACCACTATACCCAAAAAAAATTATCTTCCTGCCTCTCCCGCATCAGAGACCGCCTTTTCCATGCCGTGAATGCTGCGACCCCCTGGATCTTCTCCATATTCCAAAAATGAGGAGGAGTGCTGCCCCGACAATGAGCAGTGATCCGATCAGCAGCCAGTTCACACTCTTCTGCAGGGGGATGATGAGATCTGGTGGTACAGTCGAGTTGATTTCTGTCTGCACCGCAGCGGAGTTGTATCCCGATTTCGTTGCATTAATGGTATACGGCGTATTCAGCCGCAATTTTGTGGAAAATCTGCCCTGCTGATTGGTTATTCCCAAAGGTTTTCCGTTTATGGATATCTGGGTCTCCGGAAGGGGTTTGTTATCAGTTCCCACGGTCGCGATGGTAAGATTTGCTGTCGCATATTCAAGCTGGATGCCCAATTCCCCTGCCATCTCGGTCACCTCAAGGGTACCTGACTGGTTCCGATACCCTGGACGTCTGACCGACAGCGGATACTCCCCCATGGTCAGGTTTTCAAGTGTCGCCCTGCCAAAAGCGTTTGTCGTCCCGGCCAGGGTACCCTCAAGAAAGATCTCTGCATTTTCTACTGGCATTTTTGCTTCATCATACACGAATAGAAAAACGGTCGAGGGCGCCTTGACGAGGGAAAGAGTAACCAAGGCTTCGTCGTTGCTGATGATCCGCTTCTCGGTATAGTCCTGGTACCCCTCTTTCCTGATTTTAATCTGGTACACCTTATCCCGTGGCAGATCGATAGTTAATGCCCCCCTCGGGTCGGTGATCCCTTTGCTCACTCCGTCAAAAAAGATTTCTGCATCATCGACCGGTTTCATGGTCGTTTCATCTTTCACTACAAGGGCAAGGCGTGTGTCGTGGTAGAGCCAGTACTGTACCGTCCTGTCATCAGTCCCCATTTCGACAGGGGCGATTCGTACCTGGTAATTCGGCGCATGGACCGACAGGTCATACAGTCCGCCGGCCATGACCTGAAATGTCACACTGCCGTTTGAATCTGTCTGTCCTGATGCACTCACTCCCCTGGCTGAAATGGCGACCTCAGCACCGCTCACCGGAAAGAGCGTGTCAGCATCGTAGATATTGATTCCCAGGGTAAGGTTTTTTCTCTCCATCTCAACCAGAAGCGATGTTCCGTTTCCATCAAGTATCCCGGTCCAGTCCCCATATCCCCGTTTGATAACTTTCATCTCCAGATTGCCGGTCCCGGGATGGGAGAATTCAAGGTAACCGGTTTCATCAGTTTTACCCACCAGCCCGTTATCGGCATACACCGTAGCCTGGGAGATCCTGGTGAGATTGGTTCCTGTCTCATAAACCGTGACACTGACCGTCACCCCTCCCGCACCGGTAACAAGGATAAACCCCATCAGGAGAACCAGCAGCAGACTGAATACCTTCTTTTGCATAATCTGATTTCAGGTTTTTTCCTATTTGAGGTATATGATCCCCTGGCCGGTAGTACAGGAGAAATTTGAAAAAATTGAGGTTGGGGAACGGTATGGAAATGAGCTATTCCCACTTCATTTCATGGGGGACACGGTCAAGAAGCATGCCTTCTACCAGAACCGGCATCAGACGTCTTCCTTCTTCCGTTGCCTTCTGGAGACGCCAGGCACGGTCTGCGTAAATCGTAAAGATCGGTTCACCCTTCTCCACCCTGTTCCCTTTCTTGGCATGGAGGAGGAGGCCCGCACCCCGGTCATGTGGTGCCCCGGCACTCCGGGCAAGGCTGATGAGTGCCTGGTTGTTCATCTCAACAACATAGCCGGTTGCAGGGGCATTCACCACGAACTGATGGGGGCCTGGCATGATATCGCCAGATTTCACCCCGGCATCTCCTCCCTGGATAGCAATAATTTCCTTGAACTTCTTGAGTGCTTCACCGCTCTTCAGGATGTCATGCGCCAGCTTGCTTCCGGTCCCATGGGGGGCTTTTCCCGACATCTCAAGGGCAATACCAGCTATGGCAACACTCTTCTGGAGGAGTGACCCCGGCTCTTCTCCTCCTTCGAGAATCCGGAGCGCTTCCTGTACTTCCAGGTTCGGTCCGATACTTCTCCCGACCGGTGAATCACCATATGTCAGCGCACATTCCACCCGCATATTCAGCCGTTCGCCAATCTCGATGAACTCCCGTGCAAGCTTCCTGCCCTCCATAATATTGGGTACCTTGGCATGCTGGCCAACAGGGATATCGATAACCACCAGGTCAGCACCGACCGCATATTTCTTTGCCATGACACTGGCCAGCATCTGGCCCCGGGCGTCAATCCGGAACGGGTACTCCTGAATGATAATGTGATCATCAGCCGGAGCAATGTTGGTTGCCCCGCCCCAGACGATTGCCCCGCCCACTTTGAGGGTCATCCTCTGGACTTCTGAAGCAGAGAACTCGACCGGTGCCAGGACCTCCATCAGGTCAGCGGTCCCGCCGGCACCGGTGATAGCCCGGGAACTGGTCTTGGGAATCTTCAGGCCGCTTGCAGCGATGATGGGCACTACGAGGAGGGATATCTTGTTGCCGGGAACGCCGCCAATCGAGTGTTTGTCCACAATGGGGTGGGTGTGGAACGTGAGCCGCTCACCGGTTTCCACCATGGCCCGGGTGAGATGCTCCACCTCATCCATATCCATGGTATTGATATAGCACGCCGTGATGTAGGCAGTAAGTTCCGCGGGTGTGAGGTCTTCATTTACCACGTCCTTGATGATAGAGAGGGTTTCTTCCTTATTCAGACGCTCACCATCCATCTTCTTCCTGATGAACTGGAGTGATGTCGGCCGCTCGGCCAGCCTCACCTCGACCGGCGCTCCCTCCTCCACACCGAGCTTGTCATTGGTTATCCGGTAGATGCCGACGACCCCCTGTGCGATGATCGAGGTGGTGGTATCAACGAATGCCGCAACCGAGACCCCGGTCTTCTGGTTGAGGATCTGGACCCTGTCCCCGGCGAGGACCCCGATGCTTCGTGCATCCTCGATGTTGAGCAGCACCTCACGGGTTCCGATATCAATCAGTTTCGTGGTGAGTTTCATGGTTCATCGGCTCCTTTCCGGCATGGTCTTTTACCCTTCCCTTTTTCCTAGTGTCCTGTGCGGAACATACCAGCCGGCTCTATTACAAGTGGGGGTATCAACCTATATGCTCTTTTCCGGCAGTCAGGCAACAACCTTGAATCCCGATCTTTATCCCGACACTGGCAGAAGAAACGCCAGGAGACGCCACAGAGAAAACAGCGGGAATACCGGATTGAAAAAAAGGGTTGGGGGGTTAGTGCTTGCGCACGATGAGGAACGCAACAGCGCCGAGACCAATCAGGGCAACCAGTGCACCGAATCCGGGTGTGGTCGGGGTTGGAGTCGGGGTTGGAACCGTGGTTGGCGGAACCGTGGTTGGCGGAACCGTGGTTGGCGGAACCGTGGTTGGCGGCACGAATGCAACGACATCGAAGAGCGTGCTTGCTGACACGTCCTGGGCGCTCTGGAGTCCGATTGCAGTAACCTGAACGATGTACTCATCGGGCTTGAAGGTGGTAGTGTCAACCGGGAAGGACCAGGTGTTGAAGCCCTCGGTTCCCTTGACAACCTTCACGGTCCCTGAGACGCCGTCGAACTCACCGCTGCCCCCTTTCGGGGTCGGCCCGAATGAGGAGGAGTAAATTTCAACGAGCAGCTCGTTATCGACTGCCAGGTTGGTGGTTCCCTTGATCTCGAACTTGTCGCCGACCATCTTCTCGGTGATCGGGATGATCTTGATCTCGGGTACTTCTACGAGGAACTGGAGCTTGGTGTAGGTGTCGTCAATGGCTGGGCTATCGAGGGCAACGGTCAATGCATTGGCTGCATCGGAACCCTGGAGGCTGCCCGACCCACTGAGCTTGAAGAGGTTTGACCACCGCACAGGATAGGCTCCTTGTACGAAACCAGTCCCAGTGTTGTAGATCACATCGAACTCGTCATTGTACATCGGGTGCTGGATGACCGAGAAGTATTGCCCGCTGGTCATTGTTGAGGTGACTGCACCGGAAATTTCGTAATCGAACGTGCCATCGTCATTGACACTTTCTGTCTGCCTATTTGCATAGTTCTTCCCCATGGTCCAGATTGCGACACCCGGAGATGGCTGACCTTCTGCGACACCGCGGAAGTGCACGCTGTCACCCTGGGCGACAACTGACGGAGAAACCTGGGCAGTCACGAACGGCTTGCGGATGATGACCGAGACGGTTCCATACTTGGTATCGGCAAGCTGGGCCTTGTTGGACGGTGTGGCTACCGCGTAGACGGTGTAAGAACCGGCATCGATGTTGAGGTTGGCAGTCTGCCACTTGTACTCCCAGGTGTTGTCCTCGTTGACGTCCGTTGAGGTAATGGCGAACGGTGCGACAATAGTCTGGACCGGCTGCCTCGGGTTGGTCATGAGTCCGCCGTCACTCGGGAGGTTCGGGCCTGTGATGAAGAGGTAGACGTTGTCGGTCTCGGAGTTGGTACCGGAAAGCAGGACTTCCTGTCCGAGGAAGTAGCTCCCATCGCCGGCAGCGACAACGGTCACGGTTCCCTTCTCGACCTTCACATCAACCTCGTCAGACTTGAAGTTCGGAACCGACAAGGTGCCGAAGTTCCTCTCAACACGGATGGTGTACTTCTTGTCATCAGTACTTCCACCGGTAACGAACCCGACGGTGCGGGTACCACTGGCGGAGGTCTTAATCCCGCAGTAATAGCTGCATGGTGGCGGGGTGGTTGTCGGGGGCACGTCCAGGGCAATGGTCTTGCCTGCGCCGCCTTCAAACTGGTAGGCGCCGATTGGGTTCGGCATTCCTGTTGATACCCACCATCCGATACCACAGGGCGGGTCCATGAAGACGCTGTCCTGGGCTAAGAGGATCTGCGGGGGCTGTTTGGTGGGATCAGTCATCGAGCTGGTTCCCTTGACCCAGACATAGTAGTATTCGTTCGGCCTGCCGGTCACGGTAACCGAGAACTGGTTGCCTCTGACCACCGTGTCCTTGCTGGCCTCGATCTTGACCGTGTCACCGGCGATGGTGACCGTCTTGAGCGCGGTTACCGTCTTTCCGGTATAGTCGCCGCCGTCAGGGGCCCTGTAGTTGTCCTTGATGCTGTTGAGGTTCAGCTCAGCACTCACGGTGTAGGTCCCGGCCTTGTAGAGCTTGGAGCCTGCAGTGTCGACAACTCCGGTGTTCCATCCGGTAGTGGGTGCGATAGCAACCCATGTCCAGAGGGACGAGTCAACAACCCGGTTGGTCAGCGGAATGGCGACCGTGGTGCTCTCCCAAAGTGCCGTATAGGTGGCACCATCAGCAGTCTTCACCTTGATGGTGACAAAACCATCAGTGGCCGGGTTGAAGGTAGGTCTGGTTGCAACCGAATAGGTGTTGGTCTCGACCCTGAAGTTCACGAATTCTCCTGAGGTGACCGATTTACCGGTTACATCCTTGTTCGCGGTGTTACTCCAGACCTTGATGTCAAGGCTGGGATCAACAACCGTAAATGCAGCGGCGCCCGCTGGTGCCGCTCCATTCCATTGATACCAGACGCCAGTCCTCCCAACGAAGCTGGCAGGGGCAACATAGAATTGGGCTGCATTCCCTACTGGAACAATGCTGTTTGGTGTGTCTGTGCTGGGATTGGACCCTGTTGCATACCATGCAACGTTTGTGGCTGATCCAACACCGGCACTCACATCAAGACCCTGTTCACCAATGAACACATCTCCCCCTGCTGCAATCACGTTTTTCGCAGCCGATGCCGGAAGAATCAGCATCGCCAGTGCTACCAACGCGATCAGCACAAGGGTAAAGCGCTTAGTCATTATTTGTCCTCCTTACTCATGTCCAATTTTGAACGTTCAAATCCATTAGCACACGAAGTGATCCGTCATCGACATATGCCGAATACCGGTTCATTGTGCTCCATACTCCGAATAACGGAATATGGTTCAATATTTGTGGAACACTTAATATATCTTTTTTGGTCGATTGCCGGGGAATATGGGGAAAATCAAGGGTTAAAACTGGCGAATATCAAGAATCCGGGCTTTTTTTTCATTTTTCTGACCTTCCTGATCAGGGATCAGGGGCGAGTATAATACTTGGTACCAGGGATCCCGGTTCGCGCATATATTGCTAACCAGTATTGTGGCAGGTCCCTGTACTTATTTATTCACTCCTATGTACATAGCATCTCATCTACTTCCGCTGGTTTTAAACGCTGGTTTAAAAAAGCTATGTTTACAAGGATGTATCCGACATACATACCAGTATGCGGATTATCAGGGCACCATCTCTTGGGACAGCTCATGAACTGGTGGTTAAGATGGTGCTTGAGAAGGGATGGGTGCTCACCACGGAGGATGAAGAGGCAACCGTGGAGTTTGATGAAGTGGCTATCCGGGTGGAAAATCCGGCCACCGAACCGATGGTCAGCTCACATTCGCGGTTCTCACGGAAGTTCATGGACAAGTATGCCGAAGATCTCCTGAACGGAACCTCATCGGTTTTTGAATACGACTACCATGACCGGCTCTTCAACTGGGGTGATCAGCTCTGTTCCCCAGACGGAGATCCCGTTCATATCAACCAGATTGACTACATCGTCCGGAAACTGACCGAATCTCCCGTAAGCAGGAGAGGAATTGCCATCACCTGGAACCCGCAGATCGATGAACAACTGGATGATTGTCCGTGTCTCCAGCTGGTCCAGTGCCTGGTCAGGGATGGCCGTCTCGCCATGAAAGTGGTCTTCAGGAGCAATGACATGCTGACGGCGGCAGGGGCAAACATGTATGCCCTGGTGCGCCTCCAGAATGCGATTGCCGGAAGACTCGGTCTCCCCACAGGTGCATACACCCACATCTCGCTTGTCCCCCATATCTATTACCGGCGTGATGCCCATGACCTGGAACCGTTCTGCGGAAAGGGTGAGCTCATCCGCCCCATCGATGAGATCTGCTCGGTCTGCGGGAAATGCCGGAACAAATGACCCTGATAAACCATCATCAGTCAGGTTAATTAAGAAAAAGTGGCAATAAGATACGGTATTGTAGCCCGGTAGTGTAGCGGTCAATCATGCGGGACTCTGGATCCCGCGACAGCAGTTCGAATCTGCTCCGGGCTATCAGCTTGTCTGTTCCCCGGAATTCATGATCGCTGCAGGATCAGAATCCTGGATTTCCCTCTCAGACTGTTCCGGCCGGTTGTATCCGGTTTCCATTCTGGTCCTAAAAACTGATCAGAATCCGTAACCGCCCTTCTATCATGATTTTCTGCAGAGGAACGCAACGTGGTCGGGATAATAGGGTGTAAGCCAGACCTCATCATCTATGTACACCCCGCCCTCCTGAAGGTCGTCATGAGCTTCCCCTGCCACGTCACAGGGTGATCTCGTCACATCAATGCTCTTTGGCTTGAGCATCAGCACAAGGTTTCCGTCCGGCTCCAGGAACAGCATGTTCCTGATCAGGATCTCAACCTGCAGGGGAGATGCAACATCCTGGTAGATGAGATCGACCAGTTCAACCATCGGGAGGTAGAGAGACGGTTTTCCGGCGTCAGCCAGAATGGGAATGATATTTTTCCTCTGTCCTGCAACCACGAGAAGATCCTGGAGGGGTCGTGGAGCATGTTCGACTGCGTAGACAACTCCGGAATAATCTGCAACATGGGAGACCGTTGTCCCGTTCGCCGCGCCAAGGTAGAGGACGCGGTCAGCTTCTTCCAGATCCGGCCCTTTCCCCAGGTGGAAGAGGGCGGCAAGTTTGCTCCTCCTTGGATCCCATACCCGGAACCCCCTGACCATTTGTTCCCCGTATACCCCACCGGATCCCGGAGAGACCAGGTGTCCTTCGACCCAGATCATGCCTTCCTCCCGGCCTTCCGGATTATTTCAGCTGATTTTTCAAGGAATTCCCGGTCAGCCTCCTTCCGGTAATAATCGATCCGTGCTGCAATTGCCAGCTTGGCGGACAGGGTACGGGCAACTTTTCCCCTGTTTTCTTTCCGGGCACCATGCACCCTGCCGTGCTGATAGATCACCCCGTGCTTCGGAGGGGGGCTTCCGGAAGAGAGGTGAGAGAAGAGTGCCTGTTTTGCCCCGAGCACCTGGATCGAGCTTGCCGGCATCATTGCCAGCTCCCGGATACCACCTGCTTCAGCCGCGAGCCGGGCAGCAACCAGCCCTCCGACAAGGGCACTGCAGTTCGGGAGCTCCCCCTCCGCCCGAAGTGAGACCTTCTTCATGAGGGCCATCCTCAGTTCCATCAGATGTTCAATCTCCTCAAGCACCTCGGCGAGTGCCTCATCAGCATCCTTGTGGAGCCATGCGATCAGGTTCCGGCCTGACGGGATGGCCAGTTTTCGGCTGAACCCCGGGCGGGTTGCCCGGAACCAGTCGACCGCCCGTTCGGTAAGGAGGTTGACTGCATGATCGATCTGTTCCAGCATCCGCACCATCGGGATAAGCCCTGAGTGGTCAGCCTGATAGCCCCGTTCAAGGTTCTTTGTGGCAAGAGTGATCGCTGCTTCCCTCAGTACCTGCACGTATTCTGCCCGGTCACGGACAAAACCACACCGGACGGCAATCCTCCAGTCAGGGATGCTCGCATCCCTCCTCTCTGCCAGCAGCTCTATCCGCCCGGCAAGGATAGCAGGATCGTTGGGTGCGGGCCGGCAGACCTGGCCTTCCCTGTCACCAAACCAGTAGGATTCCATTACCCTTAGAGGGGTTCTTCCCGCTCATATTAATGCCTGGATACGATAGCATTCCTGCCGGCTTAAAACCCCGGAATACCAAATGAAAAGAGAATAACCGGCACCATGACGGCTCCCATGCAGTACATTTGCGGGATGTTCAGGAGCTTTGGCACCATGCCAAGCAGGGTTGCAAGGACGAGGATGAATAACCCGAAAAATCCGGAAAGGACAAACGTAAGCAGGGTCACAAACCCTGTCACCCCGATACTGAGTCTCCACTTGTCAATGCCCCCCATCCTCCAGGCTGATCCGGCAATCAGGATGGTGATGAGAAAAGCGAAACATGCTGCAATTGCAGCTGCTGCAAACAACAGTCCGGGGGGAGGGATCTCGAGTGCCGAAAGGGCGACCATTACGCCGTTCCTTGTGCGGGAGATGGCGTAGAGCACCCCCAGGCCGGCCAGGACATTGACGGTGTTTGCAGCACTGGTGGCAAAAATATACCCCCTCGGATCCCGATCGTACCTTGTCACCGTTGCGATGACCGCATTTGCCGTAGCATTGGAGAGACCTGGCAGCCAGCCCACCACCAGACCGGCAACCGAACCCGAAAATCCACCCTTCACGATCGTACCCCGGGGAAGGGTAAAGGTCCCGAATTCCTGGTCCGGGATTTTTCCCTGTCCGGAAACAAGGAGGAGAGAGATGCCGAACAAACCGGAGAGGAGCGGCATGAGGATGCCGGAAAACCCGAATGGTGACACAGACAGGTAGCTGAAATGAAAACTGAAAATGCCAAGGATACCTGACACCAGGAAGATCCCCAGGGCATGGAGCGGTGATTCTCCAAAGAGGATCAGGTATGCCGCAACACCGGTGATGATGATCCCGACCGCCCAGTCGACAGAGCCCTGGATAAGCGGTGCGACCAGGAGCAGGGCGAGAGCAAGGGGTATCCCGGCCAGGATCCCTCCGGCACTTCCCAGGGCGGCAATCCTGACCGCTTCCTCTCCTTTGCCTTCAAGACAGAGTGAATGTGAGGGGATGACCGAGAGGGCAGTGTCAGGATCAGGTATACCGAGAAAGGTGCTGGGAATTGTATCCAGAAAGCTGTGAGTGACAAGGGCTGCGATCATCGCTGCTGCAATCATTTCCGGTCCAAATACCGGAACCAGGGCGGTCTGGACCGCAAGGAGACCCCCTGCCATCATATTGACATGGACCCCTGGAAGGAGTCCGCTTATCATGCCCAGGGCAATACCTGCGGCTACTCCTGTCAGCAGTCCAATCATTCCCGCCTAGGTTGATGGGGGTGAAGATAAATACATCGAAACAGAGTTATTCATAACGAAAGGAAAGGATTCTGTGAGGATCGCGATTACCCGGTTAGCGGGAAAGGATACAGATGATTCTTCCCGGTGCGCGACATTCGGCCATACCTGCTATACGGTCTCTCCTCTGAGGGCAGAAATCCGCCCCGACCAAATAGCATCCTTCGTTGCAGCAGTTGAGGCTGGCCTGTTTGATGGTCTCTTTTTTTCAAGTGCCCTCCCGGCAAAGATCATTGCACCGAGCCTCTCCCGGTGGCCAAGGGTTATTGCTATCGGTCCCCAGACAGCAAAGACCCTCCTGCACTTTGGCATCGAGTGTGAGGTTCTCCCGCACTATTACTCTTCAGCCCTTGTTCCCTATCTCGGGGACTGGTTGAGAGGAAAACGGATTGGAATTCCCCGTGCAGATGTGCCGAACCCCGGGCTTATCGAGGGTATTCGCGGCGCCGGTGGAATTCCCGAAGAAGTCCGGGTGTACGAGCTCCTGCCTACCGGTGATGCCCTGGATCTCAGCTCGGCGGAAGCTGTCCTCTTCACCAGCGCCATGTCATTTGAGCGGGCGATCTGGCAGGCCCGACCAGGACTGCTGATCATTGCTATTGGTGAATCCACCGCTGCAGCCATGAAGAGACGGGGAACTGCGCCCCAGGTTACCGGAGATGGATCCCTCGAAGGAGCACTCCGGGCGCTCGATACCTTTCTCATTGGCGGGAAAGGGGGCTGACCGCTCCATGGCCCGCGATATGCCCTGTCTTCCCGAACCCATCCTGTCTCCCGGTCTCCTGGTGATCGACAAACCCAGGGGGCCGTCCAGCCACCAGGTCTCGGCATGGGCAGGGGAAATGCTCAGGGTGCGTGTCGGTCATGCCGGTACGCTTGATCCCGGGGTTTCCGGTATCCTCGTGGTGATGCTCGGCACGGCGGTGCGGCTTGCACCGGTACTCCTCTCCGAAGACAAGGAATATGTCTGTGTTTTACGGATGCATGCCGGAGTCCCGGCTGGCCGGTTAGAGACCGTGCTATCCGAGTTCTCCGGTCGGATCTATCAGAGACCACCAAGGAAGAGTGCCGTTGCCAGGAACCTCCGGATCAGGACGGTGCAGGGCATCGACCTCCTAGACCATTCCGGACGGGATCTCCTCCTTGCCATCCGCTGCGATGCCGGGACCTACATCCGGTCTCTCTGCCACCACATCGGCCTGGCCCTGGGAACCGGCGCCCACATGGAAGAGCTGAGGCGGACGCGATCCGGATGCTTCGGCGAACAGGAAGCATATACCCTGCAGGAGATCAAGGATGCCGTGGTCGGGGCCTCTGAGGGTGATCCGGAAAGACTGAAGGCCATGATCCGCTCGCCTGTCGAAGCAGTCGGGGGACTGCCCAAGGTGATACTCAGGGATACCGCTGTTGATGCCGTCTGTCATGGTGCGGTACTGGCACGGACAGGAATCACAGGATATGATGAATTCGGAAAGGGGGCACGGGTCGCACTGGTGAGCAGGAGGGGAGAGGTGATCGGGCTTGGCCGTTCCCTTGTATCATCCAGGGACACCGGAGGTATGACCCATGGCCTGGTTATCGCCCCCACCTCGGTTTTCATGAAACGGGGGACCTATCCACGGAAATGGCAGAACCGGCATGGCACGGCCGGCCCGGGTCTTCCGAAAGATAGCATTAAAAAAATACCCCGCTAACACTATGGGTGCATTTCTGTGCTGAGGTAGTCTAGACCGGTAAGGCGCAGGCCTGGAAAGCCTGTGGGGCGTCCAGTCCCTCGGGAGTTCAAATCTCCCCCTCAGCGTTTCCCTTCATTTCCTCCAGGATTACCCTCTGCAGGGGCCGGGTCTGCGACAATGCATTCCTCAAGGCGCTCCGATGCAAAACGGTAATATTCCGGGACGAGTTCAAACCCGAGATAGTTTCTGCCCATCACTTTACTCACTACCGCAACGGTTCCTGATCCCAGGAACGGATCGAAGATCAGGTCTCCGGGATTGCTTGAAAAGGTGAGGATTTTTTTCACCAGCGAGAAGGGCAGCTTGGTAGGGGTCTTCCTCTTTCCCTTCCAGTACTCACGGTTGATAATCCAGACATCCTCGGGATAATGTTCAGCCTTGTTGAAGGTGTAGCTCTTTGGATTCTTCACTGCGTAGAGGACATGGTAGTGGCTGGTGACAAATTTTTTCCGCGTGAAAACTCCGAACTGGTACTTCCAGATGATATGGTTGAGCATGAAAAATCCGGTATCATCAAGGCTGCACAGGACATCTTTCAGGTGGTTCCAGCCTGAGAAGACATAGATGCTGCCCGAACCGGAAAGAATCCTGTAGGCCTCTTCCATCCAGCAGCGGGTAAATCCGGCATAATCCCCGGGCTCCACATCGATATAACCCTCAAGGACATGTTTTCCGGTTCGGTTGTAGTTCATGCGTTTTGCCCGGAAATCTATGGCGAACGGAGGATCTGTGATGACGAGGTCGATGGATCCTGAGGGGATATCTCTCATCAGCTCAAGAGCGTCTCCCTGGTAGATGCAGTCCGGTGCAAACGGACCAAGGTTCCTTCTCACCACCAGAAAACCCCGCCTGATCTCAGCAGGTCTGTCCCGCCGCACGGCCTGTCTCGAACGCCCTGGTGTTGACCACCACGGTGTGTGGGGGCACCAGCCTCTGCACCGCGGTGAGCAGAGAGTCTGCCCGGAGCGGGAAATGGAGGGAGGCGGCGCCAAGCATTACCACATTTGCCGAAAGCGGACTCCCCGCTTCCCCTGCTATCCTTTCTGCATCGATGAGGCAGAGATCCTTTCCCGACAGTCTGGCGATAATCCCTTCTTCAGAGGGCAGGGAAAGCCCCTGGACAAAGACAGAGGTGGGGACCACCATGCGGTGGTTGAGGACCATCCTTCCCCCATTTTTCAGGTAATGGGAGTACCGCAACCCTTCCAGCATATCAAAACCGATGAGGATATCGGCTGTTCCGGGCGCGATCAGGGGCCCGTATTTCCCGTCGATCCTGATATGACTTTCTACGGAACCCCCGCGCTGGGCCATCCCGTGGGTTTCTGCACCCCGGACCGATCTCCCTTCTATCAGACATGCCTCGCCGAGAATATTGGAGGCAAGGATGGTCCCCTGCCCCCCGATTCCTACGATCATGATGTCATAGCTTTTCGTCATCGGGGTCCCTCCTTCCTGATTGCTCCGGCCGGACAGAGCTGGGCACAGACCGAACATCCACTGCAGAGTTCTCCGATGGAAGCTTTCTCTTCCAGCCGTTCAATGGCGGGGCAGCCGAAGGATATGCAGATGCCGCAGCCGGTACAGGTCTCCTGATCAACCCGGTACTTTCCGCGTTTGATTCCAGCACGTCGGGCATTAATGACACATATCTGTTTGGCAATGATTACCTTGACACCAGGCCGCTCTTTTGCTTCTTTGAGAGCGTAAGTAAGGGAGGTCATGTCATAGGGATCAACCGTTTCAACGAACTGGACCCCACATGCCCGGCAGAGAGCTTCGAGAGAGACCTGGGGAGCCGGAGTTCCGCATGCGGTAAGACCGGTGGTGGGATTCGGCTGGTGTCCGGTCATGGCCGTGGTCCTGTTGTCAAGAATGACAATAGTCATCCTTGCTCCGTTGTATACCGCATTCAGGAGCCCCTGGATGCCGGTATGCAGGAAGGTTGAATCACCAATGGTGGCGATAATCTCCCGTTCTTCTCCTGAATGTGAAATCCCGCTTCCGATAGTGATTGAGGCTCCCATACAGATTGTTGTGTCCACGGCACCAAGCTGGATGCCCAGGGTATAACAGCCGATATCACTGGGGTATATTCCATCCCTGAAGACCTTTCTGATAGCAGAAAAGACCGGGCGGTGCATGCAGCCGGCACACAGGATTGGCGGTCGGGGCGGGAGATCAGGAACCGGGGTAACCGGGGGGAAGGTCATCGCGGGTGAAAAACCACACGACGCCATAATCCGTGCAACAGAATCAGGGGCCAGTTCCCCCTCCCACGGGGAGTGCCCGTCCTTCTTGCCAAAAACCGTCACACACCCTGCCACTTCCCGGACCACCTCTTCGAGCACCGGGGCCAGCTCTTCTATGACCAGCACCTCATCGTGGAGCCGGACAAATTCGGCGAGCCATTCCTCATCGATCGGGTAGGCCCCGATCTTCATGAATGAGATATCCGCAGGAAGAACCTCCTGAACATAGGTGGCAGCTATTCCGCTTGCGATTACTGCCCGTCTGCCTCTGAGGGTAGCATGGTTATATCCGGTCTCGTGCAGCTTCTTTCTGACTTTTGGTTGTTTTTCATTCAGCTTCTTATGGAGAATCCGGGTATGTGCAGGTATCACGACATACTGACGGGGATCCCGGTGGAACTCCCCCTTCCGCGTGTTCTCGATGACGGGGCCTAACTCCACATCCCCTTTTGAGTGACAAATCCGCGTTGTCGGGCGGAAAAGGACCGGGAGGCCAAGTTCTTCAGAGAGGGAAAAAGCGTCCCTGACCATATCATGGGCTTCCTGGATGGTCGCCGGATCAAGGCACGGGATCCTGGCAAACTTTGCATACATCCTGCTGTCCTGTTCATTCTGTGAAGAATGCGCAAACGGGTCATCCGCGGCCATGATGACCAGCCCGCCGGTAACCCCTGTATAGGCACTGGTCATGAGGGGATCAGCAGCCACGTTCAGCCCGACGTGTTTCATCGTACACAGGGCTCTGATCCCGCACCACGCTGCAGCGAGGGCATTTTCCAGGGCAACCTTCTCATTGACTGACCACTCGGTATAGTAGCTCCGGTCAGGAAGTGACGAGAGCACCTCAATCACTTCCGATGAGGGTGTCCCCGGATACCCGCTGACAAAACTGATGGGGGATTCGAGGCATCCGTGTGCGATAGCCTCATTCCCGAGAAGATAGCGTCGTTCCATATTCCCACCAGGAGGTTCTCTTTCCTGAATTACTCTGGTTCTCACCCTTATATAGGGATTCGGCTGGTATTTCAAAACCTATAAAAAGTTCCGCAGATTAAATAGTACGGCAATTTAGGGGCCCGTAGCATAGCCCGGTGGTGCGCCCGGCTGATAACCGGGAGGTCATGTGTTCGAATCACATCGGGCCCATTTCCATTTTCTTAAATATCCGAAACAGCCCAGGTACAGTATGCAAAAGAATCACATGATCCTGCTTGGTGCAGTGCTCATCGTGAGCCTGGGTCTTTTTATCCTGAACCTGTATGCGGGACTTACTGGTCTCGTCATCTTTGCCGCCCTCTTCATGTCGGTTCTGATCATGGAGGATACTCTGGGAAAACCTGAAAT
>Ga0209254_10002960_pt1 | contig 15507 bp, 8 predicted proteins | sample FrelakmetDIP11DI_FD_187148 | JGI IMG/M metagenome (GOLD analysis project Ga0209254, IMG submission 187148) | Freshwater lake sediment microbial communities from the University of Notre Dame, USA, for methane emissions studies - DIP11 DI (SPAdes)... | ecosystem: Environmental > Aquatic >...
GAAGCGGGGCGGTTTTAGCAGCTTGGGGGACAGTCTTGGGTGCGGCAACAGGCGCACCTGGAGCGGTTGAAGGTGCAACAGCTGTCGGAGCAGGAATGGCTCCCGAAAGATAGGCTTTGATATCGCGCTGGACGATGCGACCGGATGGACCGGTACCCGGCACCAACGCCAGGTTGATATGCGCATCGGAGGCCATGCGGCGCGCCAGCGGGGAGGCTTTGAGGTTGCCGGGGAGATTTCCGGAGGCGGCGGGAGTTTGGGCAGCCTGGGTGGGAGTGACAGCCTGGGCGGGAGTGACAGCCTGGGTAGGTGAGGCAGCAACGGGCGCAGCCGCTACGCGCTGATCCAGCTTTTCGCCGGGGGCAGCGATGACGGCGATTGGGGTGTTGACCGGCACGACGTCGCCGGCCTGGACCAGCTGTTGGGCCAGGATGCCTTCGAAACCGGATTCGACTTCCACGGTGGCTTTATCGGTCTCGATCTCGGCCAGGACGGCGCCTTTCTGCACCGGCTCGCCGGTCTGGATAACCCAACGCACCAGGGTGCCTTCGGCCATATCGAAGCCCAGCTTGGGCATGGTGACAGTCTCAGCCATTAGAGCACCTCCTTGACAGCCTGCACTACATCTTCCACTTGCGGCAAAGCCAGCTGTTCCAGGGTGCGGTTATAGGGCAGGGGGACTTCTTTTTGGGCGACGCGCTGGATGGGCGCGTCGGCGTAATCGAAGGCCTGCTCGTAGAGGCGGGAAGCCACCTCCGAGCCAACGCCGAAGGAGCGCCAACCTTCTTCGACAATCACGCAGCGGTTGGTCTTCTTGAAGGATTCGAGCACCGGCTCCATATCCAGGGGGCGCAAGGAGCGCAGGTCGACGATCTCGGCTTCGATGCCTTCGCCGGCCAGCTGTTCGGCGGCCTTGGTGGAGACTTCCAGCATCTTGCTGTAGGTCACGATGGTCACATCGCGACCGGGGCGCTGGATTTTGGATTTACCAATCGGGATGGTGTAATCACCATCGGGGACCTCGCCGCGCACCTGGTAAAGGGTGGCGTGCTCGATGAAAAATACAGGGTCATTCGAACGAATGGCAGATTTCAGGAGTCCTTTGGCGTCTTCGGGGGTGCCGGGAGCGACTACTTTCAAACCGGGGAAATGTGCGAAAATGGCGTCGGGGGTCTGGGAATGGGTGGCGCCAAGCTGGCGACCACCGCCACTGACGGTACGGATCACCAGCGGCAGGAACATCTGGCCGTCGAACATATAGTGCATTTTGGCGGCTTGATTGACGATATGATCCATCGCAGAAAAGGCAAAGTTGATGGTCATCAGCTCGGCGACGGGGCGCAGACCGGTCATCGATGAGCCGACCGCGGCGCCTATGATGGCGGCCTCGGCGATGGGAGTATCGCGGACCCGCTCGGCGCCGAAGTGATCGTAAAAACCTTTGGTGACAGCATAGGTGCCACCCCAGACACCGACCTCTTCGCCCAGGATAAAGACCTTGGGGTCGCGTTCCATTTCCTCCCACAAAGCCTGGGAGATGGCTTCACGCATCGTTATTCGAGCCATAGATTAACCTCGTTGTTTCGTATGATCAGCATGATGATAGCCAGATGGGACAAGCTAAAAGCCTGTCGTACATGCAGCGGGGACAAGCTGAAAGTCTGTCGTACATGCAGCTGGGACAAGCTAAAAGCTTTTCGTACATCCATCGGGGACAAGCTAAAAGCTTTTCGTACATCCATCGGGGACAAGCTAAAAGCTTGTCCTACATGGGGTGATGTGTTTTGGTCAGGCATCGGCGTAGATGTTCTGGAAGAGGGTTTCGGGAGCCGGATCGGGGCTGGCTTCGGCGAACTGGACGGCCTCCCGAATCTCCTGGAGGGATTTCTCGTCCAGTGCGTCCAATTCGGCCTGGGTGGCGATGCCCTGGTCCAACAAGGCTTTGTGGTAGATGCCGATGGGGTCGTTCTCATCTTCCCAGCATTTAACTTCCTCCGCCTTGCGGTAGCGTTCGGGGTCGCCCATCGAATGGCCGCGGAAGCGGTAGGTGCCGATCTCGAGGAAGAAGGGTCCCTGTCCGGAACGGATAAATTCCAGCGCTTCTCCGGCAACTTTACGGACGTGCAGAACGTCCATCCCATCGGCGCAGTTGCTGGGAATACAGTAGCCTTCGGCTTTCTGGCGGATCTCGGAGACGGCGGAGGCCCGGTCAACCGCGGTGCCCATGCCATACTGGTTGTTCTCACAAACCCACAGGACGGGCAGGTTCCAGACTTTGGAAAGGTTCAAGGCTTCGTGGAAGTAGCCGATGTTGCTGGCGCCGTCGCCGAACATGCAGATGGTCACTCCGCCGGTATGCTGGTACTGGTCGCCCAGGGCCAGACCGGCGGCAATTGGCAGGTGCGCGCCGACGATGGCGTGCCCGCCCCAGAAATTCTTGGTAACATCGGCCATGTGCATCGAGCCGCCTTTGCCGTGGGAGACGCCGGTAGCTTTGCCGAGCAGCTCGGCCAGCACCTCTTTGGCGGAGAGGCCGCAGTTAATGGCGACGCCATGGTCGCGGTAGGCGGTGATGACGCGATCCTGCGGCTGGCGCATCGAAATCAAGCCAGTGCTGACAGCCTCCTGACCGATGTACAGGTGCAGGAAGCCACCGATCTTGCCTTGCTGGTAAAGCTGGGCGGCTGCGTCCTCAAGCCGACGAATGAGAACCATTTGATAATATAGATCTAGCTGCGCGCTTTTTTCCATAATAATCCAACCTCAAATCTAAATAGGGTATAAAACCCTGGTTTATTGCCGAAAAAATTATATCATTGCTCATCAATAGTTATATAAAACCTATATATGAATTGGCGCTATTCTGCTGGCGGGTTGGAGCAGGTTTGCAGATCGCCGGCGGTAACCGGGAATGCCAGCCCCCAGCTGGCGATAGGCCAGTCGTCGGGGAGGGGGGCGCCAGCAGGGAGCGGGTCTGCCCGGAAGGAAATTTGATCGCTGCGCAGGTGGAGCACGAGCAGCTGTTCATCATCTCCGGGCTGTTCGACACCGATCAAGGCCAGGAACTCGCCATCCGGGCTCCATAGCAGGCTGCGAGCGTCTGCGAGCGAGAGCACTTTTTTATAATCGCCGGTAGCCAGCGTGATGAGATAGACGCCAGCCTGGTCGACAGTGTTAGAGGCGGCGAAAACGGCCAGCTTCTGGCTGTCGGGCGAGAAGGCGAAGTCGGTGGCGTGCAGACCGGGCAGCGGCTGGTACAGTATAGATGGATCGCGCAGATCCAGCCAACGCAGGGCGTCATCAGGGGGGGAGGCGCCGTCGGTGAAGGTGTTGAAGGCCAGCCGCAAGCCGTCGGGCGAACGGGCGCAGCGCAGCATCCAGGGCAGACCGAAGCGGGTGGCGCCAAGCAAGTAACCATCGGCAAACAAGTTGATCGGAATGGCGGCGGTGCCGCTGGAAGCGTTGCTGTATTCCAGGTTGTTGGGAAATTCGAAATCCAGCCGGGCGTGGCGTGGATCGTAGCCGGGCGGGGCAGGCTGCTGACCGAGAGCAGCCCGGTTTTCCAGACGAATCGCAGCGGTGGGGGTGGGCAGGAGGATGAGCGGCGTAGAAACAACCCCTGGTATGGGGGTGGAGGGAGCTGATTGGATTTTCTGCATGGCGAGTGTGAGCTGCTCGGGTGGATTATTCATGTCCAAGGCCAGCGATGTGGCCTGGCTGTCGGAGAGCAGCAGGTCGAAATTGTCACCGCCAAACTCCTGCTGGCGGAGCAGGATACCGGTGCGGGTATCGATCCACAAGCGCAGGCGGCGCTGCCCGTACTGGTCGCGCCAGTCGACCACCAGCGCCTGGCGCCCGAGCATGGATTCGGAGCGGACAGCCCTGAAAAAGCCGGGCTGCGTGACGGCGATAGAGGTGGAGGGAAAGACCATCTGGCGCAAGTCATCGTTTTCAAGCAAGGCGTCGGGTGTGGCGGCGGCTTCCTTTGTGTAAGACAGCCCCAATAACGGGTTCAGGTAATCGCCGCGCCAGCCACGGAAAATGTACAGGCTGGCGGGGTCTGCGGCGAGCAATCCAAAGAGCTGGATGCTCTGCGCTGGCTGGCTGACCCAGGCCTGCAGACGGTAGAGGCGCGGCGCGCCATGGTAGCTGGGGGGGCCCAATTTCGCCGCTTGAACGTCGATCCACAGGGTGCTCCACAACTCGGCGCTTTCCAGCAGGCGTCCTGAGATCGCATCGGAGCTGGAAAGCAGGCTCAAAGGCCAGGCCTGGCGGGCAGCCGGGCGGGGCGTGGAGAGCGAAGTGGCGGCCAGGGGAAACTGGATGGTGGGGGTCAAACCGCCCAGATAGGCGAGCAATCCCAGCGTCAGGCAGGCGCCCAAAACGAGAAGACAGGCGATCAGCGGGATGAGCCAGCGAGGAGGCGGGCGCTTGCGGACTACGAGGGCTTGCTGCTGCACCTGCTCCAGAAGGAGGTCGAAATCTGAGGCGGAAAGCTGCGGGGCGGGCCAGCGTATTTTTAGCGAATTGGACACCAGGGCGGAAAGCTCGCCTGGCTCGGAGGGCAGCGGCGTCAGGGGGATTTCACGGATGGCAGCGGTGAAGCGCTGCTCGAAGAGCTGGCGCTGGGCACGCACCGCCCCGGCGCTGACCTTGAGCAGAGAGGCAGCCGATGCTTCTGACCAGTCCAACAAATAGAGCAGGAAGCAGAGCAGGCCCTCTTTCTGGTCGAAGGCATCGACCAGCTTCCAGAGGGCGGCGTCCAGGCTGGAGGGGGGAGTGGGGCGCCCGGTGGCTGCCGGGCGGGATTTTAAGCGCAGCTCTTTCAGAGCCAGGTCGTACAGCCAGAGCGCCTCGCGGCGCTGGCGGTAGCGCTGGTGTTTCTGCAAAGCGGTCCCCAGGGTATCCAGGACAACCTGGCGAGCCAATGGCTCATCTTCCAGGCTGGCGAGCGCCAGCTGGTAGAGCGGGAGGTAGTGCGCCTGGACCAGTCCGGCGATCCAATCGGAGGGTGCATTGCCGGAGGCAGGCTCAGGCTCGGAGGGCAAAGGCGGCTGAAGGCTCTGGTCTGACATGCTAGTTTTTATCTTATCACAGGATACGGGGGTGCGGCGCAGGCATCCAAGCCGCCCATTTCAACCGGGAAGTCGACACCCCATTCCAGCATCGGCCAATCCTGGGCAGGCCCGTTCAAAACATCCAGCGGGGCATTGTAAATGATCTCACCGGTCTCAGCGGAGACGACCAGGACATTCTCTATATAGGAGGAAGGATCCACGCGATTAATGAATGCCAGGTATTTGCCATCCGGGCTCCAGACCAGGCTTTTGATATCGCCGGCGGTGTAGATTGGCCGGGCAGTTTGAGATGCCAGATCCAGGATCGAGAGGGCACCGGAGAGAAACAGGTCTGGACGGCTGAAAAAAGCCAGCTGGCGGCTGTCGGGTGAAAAAGCCAGCTCGGTTACCCCAGCCTGGCTATAGTGCGGGAAAAAACGCGCGCCTGACTGGCTCAGCTCGCTCAAATCTAACCAGTGGAGCCAGGAATCTGCGTCCCGTCCGGCGACCGGCCGGCTGACATAGGCGATCTTTTGACCGTCGGGGGAACGGTCGCAGATCATGCTCCAGGGGTTGCCGAGGATCGCCGGACCGAGCGAATAGCCGCCGGCAAATAGCTCGACCTGTTGGTTGGCGTAGGTGGGGGAGTAAGATGCGGGGTACTGGAAGGTAAGTATAGTGCGGGATAGATCGAGATCCGCGGGAGCCGGCGGACCGGAGAGTCTGGTGGTCGGCGAAGGGATATCTGGCGGCGGAGCATTTGAGGCGAGCGAGGCGCCGCGGTAATCCTGGGCGAACCCGCCGCGCCAGGGCAGACGCAGGTCGAACAAATCCTGGGGAAAGTCCACATGGGGAGCAAACGAGTTGATGCGGTATTCCTTCGCTGGCGTATCCCCGACCCCGGGCAGGTAATCGATGCGACGCATGATCTGCCCCAACCCATCATCCACCCACAGGCGAGAGGTGCGAATTCCGCCAGGATCGATCAGGTCGATCATAATGGAAGAACGACCGGCTAAAATCTCGCGACCAATCACCTGGAGAGCAGAACCATTCCCGAGGCTGCGCCCATAGAAAAGAGCCTTCTCAAACCTGGCCGCCGATTCGGCATTCGGGCTGTTGTAGCCGGTCATTTCACGCCATTCAGAGAACCAGGAGGTATCGGAAGCAGGTCTGGCCAGTAAACTCACATGCTGGCTCACTTCCAAGATCGCTTCGGCGGGCAGCGCAGCATAATTCCCCACCAGCAGCAGGCTCTGGGTTTCACTATTCCATAGCTGCAGATGAAGCAGGCGTGCTGGACCGATATAGCTCTGGGGACCATAATCGATGACAGTTCCATCCATCCAAAAGGAATTAGGGCTGTTACTGCTCAAGTTGAGAAGCGCGCTGAGCTGCTGCATCGATACCGGTTCGGGCAAGGTTGGAAGAGGCTTAACCGGTGAAACAGGCGTCGCAATGAGAGGCTTCAAAGTGCGGGCGTATTGCGGGTTGATCAGCCGCTGCCCAGGTTGGACTTCGAGGTCGTCGGGCAGGCGGTTCCAATAGCGCAGGTCTGCGACGGTCACGCCGAGCCGGTCGGCAACTTCTGGCAGAGTTTCACCAGCCCTGACCTCGGTATAGTTGCTTTGGGCTACCTGGATGGGTGTGCTGGTCGGGTGGGAGGAAAGTTCAATGGAGGGGGTCGAGGTGACGACTTGATAGACCGGCCTGGTCACCAGACGGGTGACAGGCGGAGCGCTAGCTGTGGCAGTCGGGCTTTCGGCAAACAGGGTGTTGGCGCCCCAGAGCGTGGCAAAGGCGAGCAGGATGACCAGCGCTACCAATGCCAGCTCCAGTGAGGTCAAGGCTTTGCTCTGCCGGAAGCGCGTCGAACGCAGACGGCGGAGGATGATGACAGACTGATTTTTCAGATAGGCGGGCAAGAAAGTCTGTGCTGGCCAGCGCCGGGAGAGCGAGCCGACCAGATCGAGACTGGGCGCTTCAGCAGGCGACGAAGGCTCACCAGGCACTGAGGCATTCAGCGGCGGCGCCAGGTCGATGAGCTGGCTGGCAGCCTGCAGCACCGCCGAAATCTCGCTTTCGCTGGCGTCGAGCTGAGCGGCGATGCGCTGTGCGTCCCAGCCATTGGCGGCATGCAGCAGCACAACCTGGCGAGCATGGATCTCGAGAGCATCCAGCGCCAGCCATAGGCGGGCGTCTTGCATCGTCTCGGGGGATGAGTCGCCGAAATCGCCCGACCTGCTCCAGCGCGGCAGCAACGCCTTCAGCGAGCGGCGCCTTTGCAGGCTTTTTTGCAGTCGCTGGCAGGTTTCCAGCACAATGCTGTACAGCCAGCGATGCAAGCCTTCTTCCGGGCGGTAGCGGTGCTGGTCGAGCAGCGCTCGGGCGAAAGTTTGTTGGGCAGCGGATGCTGCAGCAGCGTGGTCATCCAGCAACGAGAGCGCCAGGTGGTAAACAGCAGCGTAATGCTCTTCGAGCAGCGCTTCTAGAAGCGCCTCGCGCGAGACCTGACCGCTTTGCAGCATCCATTCCAGGTCGGGAGCGTATTGAGGAGTGAGGTCAAACATGCGGGGTTAATTCTACCAGCAGCGGAGCGGGTGTGGAGAGTCGGTGTATACTTGGGGAACAACTGACAGGCACCAACCAGTTGGTGCGCCAGGTGGTGGTGAAAGCTGGCATCCCCAGCGAGGTGATTGTAGCAGAATGATGCTGGTCTTGTATATTACCCGGACGTTGAATGGGCTGCTGATGATCCTGCTGCCCATTGGTGTGGGGTTCTGGATCTGGAAGCGCTACCAGACCAGCTGGCGCTTCTGGTGGATCGGCGTGGGGACGATGGCGCTGGCGCAGATCGGGCACATCCCGTTCAATTCCTGGCTGACCTATTTCTTCCGGGTGGGGTTTTTGCCCAACCCACCGGAAAGCTGGGCGCTGGTCTTCAACGCAGTGGTATTGGGGCTGAGCGCGGGCGTATGGGAAGAGTGCTTCCGTTATTTCGCATACCGGTGGTGGGCGAAGGATGCGCGCTCATATGATAAGGCGCTGATGATGGGCGCCGGGCATGGGGGGATCGAGGCGATCGTGCTGGGGGTTTATGTGCTGTATATCTTCTTGCAGATGGCGGCGCTACGGAATATGAATCTCTCCCTGGCTTTCCCGCCCGAGCGGGCAGCCACGCTCCAACAGCAGCTACAGGTCTACTGGAGCGTGCCGTGGTATGTTACGCTGGCGGGGGCGCTGGAACGGTTCAGCGCGCTGACCTTCCACCTGACCGCCTCGGTGCTGGTGCTGCAGGTCTTCCTGCGCAAACAGATGCGCTGGTTGTGGCTGGCAATCTTTTGGCACGCGGCCCTGGACGCGCTGGCGGTGGGGCTGGCGCCGCGCGGCATACTGGCAGTAGAAGGAGCGCTGCTAGCGTTCACGCTGGTTAATGTGTACGTGCTGTATGCGCTGCGCCGGAGCGGGATGGAGAGCGAGGTGGGTACAGGGGCAGGCGTTCCGCCGGTTGCAGCGGATTTGAGCAGCCTGCCGGTAGAAGAGAATAATATCGAAAAGGTGGAGGAAAGCCGTTTTATCGCTCCGTAAAGAGAGCGTTTGGAAACTGAACTGAGAACCGTCCACGAATTCGAAACGAATAAACGAATGAGGCATGACGCAACATTCGGTTATTCGATGTCATATTCGAGGATAGTTTGCTCGGAGCGTGTAAGCTGTTCTTCCATCCACGAATACGAAACGAATAAACAAATGAGACCTGGAGGGGGTAAAGCCACCCCCCTCGCCTGCTAGTTCTTAGCGGTATACGGCAAGTACAGGTTGTACTCCCAATGCATCCTGCCGTAGATAAATGAGGTGCCTTCACGCTTTTCGTACACAGTTAAGAACCCTGACGACCCCACCGCAATAGCTGGCTGTTCCCAGACGGAGCTCGCCGGGGCGATTTCGAACGGCGGCGGCAAGGTGGGATCTGTGGGGAACCAGCCGGATTGCCAGATGGCGTAGCCGAGGCCGATTTTCCTGCGCCAGACCACCATGCGCTGGTTGTTTTTGCCATTGATGGCGAGGCGCGGGTAGGTCTCTTCGTCGGTCGAATAGGCGATGGCGAAAGAATTGACCGTCATTGGCGAGCCATGATAATCCAGCTCGCGGCCATAAATTTCCCGATCGGTGGTGGAACCTAAGAGCGCTTGATCCCACACCACCAGATAGCGATCCTGCGAATTGGTGGCGATTGCCGGGTGGTCTTGATCTAGCGGACCTGTCGTGTCAATAGAAAACTGCGCTGGCGGGGTGACCACCGCACCGCTTGCACCATCCAGGCGCGCTGCCCAGATGTCCCAATCATCGCCGCTCCAGTTCTGCCGCCAAACCACCAGAAACTCGTTGGCGGCTACGTTGTAAGCCACGTCGCCCCAATGCGGCTGGAGTGTCTGCGATTGGATCGAGATGTTGTGACCGGCATATGGCATCGATCCATCGGCCATCACTACTCTGCCTGCCACATCATTCGCCTTATTGCTCCCGGTATCCCAGGCGTCTGCCACCACCAGGTAGCGGTTGTGGCTGGGAATGGAATTCCAGGCGACGCGCGGCTTGTAGAAACCCCGGTTTGCCCAATCGAAGATCTCGAATTCGCTGCCCTTCCACGCGCCATTCCAGGCAATCCGGCGCGCCCGGACGTTATAGTCTAGCTCATCAACGATCTCGCAGACATAGACCAGCAAGTATTCGTCGTTGATGGCATTGTAAGCCAGCGCGGCTTCATCGCGGGGATGGCCATCGACGAGCAAATCGGAAGTCAGGTCGAAATGACCAAGGATTTCTCCAGTTAAGCTGATCCGCTGGGCATACAACTCGGCAAAGCCGAAGGCGCGGGAATTTTTCCAGACAACCAGGTATTCGTGATGCAGCGAATTGTACGCTACTGCAGGGCCATAGCGCTCGGGCTGGCTGCCCGCGGTGGGCTGTGAGATGAGAAATTCAGGACTGAGACGGCTAGTAGGCGAATCGGGGGCAGCCGATGAGATAGCGCTGCCTGGTATCTGCAGGATCAGACAGGCAGCCACAATAACCACCAGCACCCTTTTTGCAGACATAGGCCCTCCTGACTACTTCATAAACACAGATCGTAGCGAGCGAAGCCGGGTGCGGTGCAATGCGCTATATAAGATAAATCCTATTTTATCCCAAAAGTTACGAGTCAAATGTCATTTACTATTAATATGTCATTTTTCATACGCTGAAACGCTGGTGGGAATACGGAAAATGCTGTATTTTTATATCCAACCGGTGGGATGTTTGCTATAATCATTAAGTAATTTTCATCTATTATCGTAACGCCATTATGCCATCCAGCAACGCCATCCGGGCGCATAAAGCCGTCCCTGCTGTCTGCAAAGGTATAAAACGGGAAGCAGCCGCCAAGGTACTATGTCGAGGAGGTCTCCGGTGAAGAAAAGCTCGCTCTATCCACGTATTTTGATCATTGGGTTGGTTTTTATGCTGTGTATGCCGCAGCCAGGCAGAGCCGGAGGGGAAAATCCATCCTCTGGCATCGAATCAGAAATATCCACCGGGAAGGTTGCGGCGGCGCAAATTCCTGTTCTAGATAGCAAGCCGACGCCGGCGCTGATAGAACCAGCGGCGCCGTCTGTGTCTGAAATGTCCCAAGACTGGTGGGGCGAGGTGCAAGCGCGGCTCGCCGCCGAAGAATATTTCGTCACCTGGCAGGAGATCACCTATCTACCGGAGATCGCGGCCGCTTACCAGGCTCCAAACCGGGCGCAGGACCTGCGTACCTATTTCACCCCCGCCGGAGTGGTGGTGATCCCACGCACCGGCTATGAAGGGAGACCACCCTGGCGCTGGCAGAGCCAATTAGTGGGCTGGGGCCGAGCTGGAGCGATGCAGCCTGTCCAGGAAGCCACTCTGGCGGTGCAGGAGAACCGGATCGAATATCTGCGCAATGAAGCGGGAGTGCAGGAGTGGCTTATAAATGGCGAAGGCGGCTTGCAACAAGTTTTCAAGCTTGCTGCTGCACCGGAAGGCATCCGTGCGGGGCCGCTGCAATTCGAGCTGGAGTTGGGCGGGGACCTGCCGCCCGAGCAAATGCCAGTGGAGGCGGGAGGCGCACTTAAGCAAACCAGGGCGAGTTTCAAGGATGCCGGCGACAAAAGCGGATTGAGAATAGACCTGGCGCAGGCGCAGGACGCCGATGGAAAGGCGCTGGCAACCTGGCTCGAGCTGCAGGGCGGAAGCCTGTTCATCATGGTTGACGATACGGGGGCGGCTTACCCGATCCAGGTGACACCGCTCATCATCCAGGTCTCTGAAAGCCCGGATTGGTCTGTGCAGGCGCTTGCGGGGGATGGGGAATTAGGCGCATCGGTGCAAACTGCCGGAGATGTGAACGGTGATGGTTTCTCGGATGTGATCGTCGGGGCGCCGGATTTCGATAACGGACAAACCGACGAGGGGAGGGTGTTTGTCTACCACGGCTCTGTGGATGGATTGAGCACAATCTTCAATTGGGGGTTTGAAGTAGACCAGGCTAACGCCCGGCTGGGAGATTCAGTCTCCACCGCCGGCTCCACTAACTGCGACGAATATGCCGATGTGATCGTCGGCGCACCTTACTACGAAGATCCAGCCGACCCGGAGGAGGACGAGGGCGGTGTGTGGCTGTTCCTGGGTTCCAGCGCTGGATTGGCTTTGACGGAAGCCAATTCCGACTTCGGGAACCAGGTGGATGCAGCTTTTGGCGCGGCGGTAGGTTTTGCGGGTGACGTGAACAGGGATGGCTGCTCGGATATCATTGTCGGCGCGCCGCTCTACAGCAACGGGCAGAGCGAAGAAGGCCGGGTGTGGGTGTGGCATGGAGCCGCCACCTCCCTGGGCGTTAGCCCTTCGCACGACTGGAAGGCGGAGGGTAACCAGGTGAATGGGGGAATGGGGAACGCAGTCGGAACAGCCGGGGATGTGGACGGCGATGGTTATGCCGATATCATCGTCGGAGCACAGCGTTATAACTCTGGGTCAAGCGAAGAAGGCATCGCCATAATCTGGTATGGGTCGGCGACCGGCGTCAACGAAAACGTGGATAGCATACCGGATGAGGCCCCCTGGGTGGTGGATATCGACGAATCCGGCGCTCGTTTTGGCTTTTCAGTTTCGACCGCCGGGGATGTGAACGGGGATGGCTTTTCAGATGTGATTGTTGGCGGGCCATACGCCGGCTCGAATGAAGGCACTGCCCGGTTGTACCTGGGAGCCAGCGTTGGCATCAGCACCACGGTCGCCAATGAGGATACCGGTGAGAATATTGGCGATCACCTGGGATTCAGCGTTTCGAGCGCGGGGGATGTGAACGGGGACGGCTATGCCGACGTGCTGGTGGGGGCGCCGCAACACGGGACGAACTACGAAGGCCGGGCTTACCTCTGGTATGGGCATGCGAACGGGATCAGCACAACGCGCGATTGGTACGAGGATGGCGATGCAGTCGGCGCAAATTTCGGAGAGGCAGTGGCTACCGCCGGCGATGTGAACGGAGATGGCTATTCGGACATCCTGATCGGCGCGCCGGGTCACACCAGCGGGAGAGGCAAGGTGTATGCCTATTATGGCAATCCGGAAGCGCCGGAAGAGGATGCTAGCTGGACCAAGCTGAGCAACAAAGAAGATTCTCAATTCGGCCTTTCGGTTAGCACGGCTGGCGATGTCAACGGTGATGGCTACGCGGATGTGATCGTTGGGGCGCCGATTTGGGATGCAGGCCAGGTTGGCGAGGGACGCGTCTTCGTATACATGGGATCGGGGGACGGATTAATCACCTACCCAGATTGGGAACCGCAACAAAACCAGGCAAACGCCCAATTCGGTTACGCTGTTGCCTGGGCAGGGGATGTGAACGGCGACGGCTATGACGATGTCATCGTCGGCGCGCCGTATTATGACAGCAGCCACGATGATGAAGGCGCCGCCTGGGTGTACTGCGGCTCGAGCAGCGGGCTGGAAGACTCAAACTGCTGGCACAAATCCAGCGACCAAACGGAGGCGCACTTTGGATGGTCGGTGGCTGGCGCGGGCGATGTCAACGGGGATGGCTATGGGGACATCATCGTCGGTGCGCCGCTCATGGATCACGGGCAGGATGACGAGGGGGTGGCGTGGGTGTATTTTGGTTCTTCCGTTGGTACGCACTCGAGGCCTGACTGGCACGAGGAGGGCGATGACGTCGACGGGGAATATGGCTACTCGGTCGGTACAGCCGGTGATGTGAACCGGGACGGCTACAGCGATGTGATCGTTGGGGCGCGGATGTGGGAGGACGACACCAATGCAAATGAAGGGCGTGCCTGGGTCTACCTGGGCAACGGATTGGGTCTAAGCCACACGGAAATCTGGCACGCCGAGGGCAACTTGTTCAACGCCCAATTGGGTTACTCGGTGGGAACAGCTGGCGATGTCAACGGTGACGGCTACAGCGATGTGATTGTCGGTGGACCGTTTTACGGCGACGATGGCTTGACTAACGAGGGCAAAGTGTGGGTGTTTCGCGGCTCAGGCAGCGGCGTGAACAGCTCAGCTTCCTGGGCGAAGGAAGGCGGTGAAAACAGCGCCCAGTACGGTTATTCGGTAGGGACGGCTGGAGACGTGAACGGCGATGGCTATGCTGATATCATCCTGGGCGCGCCGCAAATGAACGATGGCGGCAGTAATTATGGGGCGGCGCGGGTATACCTGGGAGAGAACAGCACTGAAGGTCTGGGCAGCAGCCCGGCATGGCGCGGCAATGGTGACCAGACCGGATCCTGGTATGGGAGATCGGTGGCGAGCGCGGGAGACGTGAACGGAGATGGCTACGCCGATATCCTGGTCGGCGCCCCTCAACATAACGGGGCCTGGACCGATGAAGGCAAAGTGTATCTCTACTACGGGAACGGCGGGCGCGGCGTCAGTCTACGCCCGCGCCAGCGCCATACTACCGGTGATCCACTGGCGCATCTGGGTCGTTCTTCATCTGGGTTCGGATTCGAGCTGGAACTACTTCGCCAATCCCCCTTTGGTCGGACGGGATTTGACGGAGAAATTGAACTGGAGCTGCTAGGAATCCCATTTAATGGATTGGGTTTGGTGCGGGTGGGAATATACAGTTATTCAAATATTGGAACGAATTCCTCATTGGGTATAGCCTTTCTTGATCCTGGCCAATGGTACCATTGGCGGATGCGTTGGGTATATGAAATGGCGACTTCGCCTTTCCTGCCCGCCAGCCGTTGGGTAACCAATCCCTGGAACGGCTGGAATGAAGCCGACCTGCTCACAAAAGGCGGGCGGGTATATTTGCCACTGGTGAGGAAATAAGCTGGATGATATCGATTGAGAGCCTGACCAAGAAATTCGGGGAGAACCTGGCAGTAGATGGGCTGAACCTGGAGGTGAAGGAAGGGGAGGTGTTCGGTTTCTTGGGACCGAACGGGGCTGGAAAAACCACCACGGTGCGCATGCTGACCAGCCTTATCCGCCCAACCAGCGGCAAGGCGGTGGTTAACGGGTTTACGGTGGGGCAGCAGGATACGCAGATCCGCCGCAGCGTGGGTCTGCTGACCGAAACACCGGGTCTGTACGACAACCTGAGCGCCGAATACAACCTGAAAATCTATGCCAACCTGTATGAGGTGAAGGATGTAGCCGGGCAGGTGGAGAAGTACCTGCGAATGCTGGGCCTGTGGGAGCGGCGCTTCGACCCAGCTGCGACGCTATCCAAAGGTATGAAGCAAAAACTGGCGATCGCCCGGGCGCTGCTGCACGAGCCGCGCATCCTGTTCCTGGATGAGCCGACCTCGGCGCTGGACCCCGAATCGGCGCACCTGGTACGGGACTTCATCGTCGAGCTGCGCAAGGAAGGCCGGACGATTTTCCTGTGCACGCACAACCTGGACGAAGCCGACCGGGCCTGCGACCGGATTGCGGTGTTCAAGACACGGTTGGTGGTGGTCGATACCCCGGCCCAGCTGCGGATGCAGATGTTTGGGCGGAAAGTGGTCTTTCACCTGGGCAATCTGGACGAAGCTCTGATTTCGAAGGTCAGTGCGCTGCCTTTCGTCCAGGAGGCACAGGCGATCGAAAAGCGCCTGGTAGTGACTCTGGATAACCCCGAGACGCGCAACCCGGAGATCGTACGCACGCTGGTGGAGGCGGGTGCGGAGGTGCAGTTTGTCGGGGAGCTGCGGCATTCACTGGAAGAGGTGTATTTACAGCTGGTCAGGAATGCGTGAGGAAGATGCTTCGCTATGCTAAAGAAGATGCTTCGCTACGCTCAGCATGACAGAGAACGAGGATTTTGAATGAGGAAAATTGCAACCATCTTGCGCAAAGAATGGGCGGAAGTCTTCAAAAACCGCATGGTGCTGTTTACAATCATCTTTATGCCGCTGATGCTGAC
>Ga0209254_10002961_pt1 | contig 15507 bp, 14 predicted proteins | sample FrelakmetDIP11DI_FD_187148 | JGI IMG/M metagenome (GOLD analysis project Ga0209254, IMG submission 187148) | Freshwater lake sediment microbial communities from the University of Notre Dame, USA, for methane emissions studies - DIP11 DI (SPAdes)... | ecosystem: Environmental > Aquatic >...
GTCGCGCAAATAGCGCTGCTATTCACGCTCCCTGCGTTCTTCTCTCGCGCTCGCCCAGGGCGTCCCTGACGGCGGAGCTTCATTCTGAAACGAGTTCTTAGGCCGGATGGGAAGGGCCCTCCACCTCGATGAAGATGCGATCCACCTCGGGGAAGGGCCCGGTGATGTGTTCCTCGATGCGATGGACAGCGGCCTGTATCTCCTCGACTGTTATGCCAGGGGCGAAACGCACCTCGATGTTCAGAAGCACATTCTCCGGTCCCAGGTGCAGCGTCAGAACGGCGCCGAGACCGACGACCGCCGGGTCTGCAAGCGCGATCTCACGGATGGCGGCCACCAGAGCTGGATCGGCCGCCTCGCCGACCATCAGGCTCCTGCTCTCGTAAGCAAGCCAACTCGCTGTGCAGACCAAGATCACGCCGATCGCCACCGAAGCCACGCCGTCGATGACCGGCTCCTCGAACTGATGGCTGAGGAAGACACCGAAGAAGGCGACCACCAGCCCCAGAAGCGCCGCCGTGTCTTCGAAGAGTACCGTGAACAGGCTGGGATCCTTGCCGTGGTGGATCGCAGTCAGAACCCGGCGCGACCCCCTGGCTTTGCCGAACACCCTCCAGGCCACGCTGAACGAGAGCAGTTCGAAGACCATCGCGAGACCGAGCACGACGTAGTTGATGGTTGGGTTCTCAAGTGGGGAAGGGTCGCGGATGTGCACGATGCCCTCGTAGATCGACATGCCGCCGCCGATGCCGAAGATGCTCACCGCCACGATCAGGCTCCAGAAATAGACTTCCATGCCATGGCCGAACGGATGGTTGATGTCGGCCGGCCGGGCCCCGCGGCGGAGACCGTGGAAGAGGAGGACCCCGTTCCCGGTGTCGACCAGGGAGTGGATGCCTTCGGAGATCATGGCGGAGCTGCCTGTAAGGGCAGCGGCCATGAACTTGATCGCTGCGATGGCCGCGTTGCCGATGATCGCGGCGATAACGGCTTTCTTCGACTCTGCGGCCATGGAATCCACTCTACACGGCCTGGCGGCCCCGGGGAAGCAGGGCACGGCACAACGGTCTGCATCACTGAGGGAAAGGCCACATGTCTCGATGACCGCCTCGCAACTCCGACGCCGCTTGACAACGAGCCCTCGCTGCGCGACTCTTGCGCGAGTTTTTGGCGCTTTGCCGCGATGACGATACGGGCCTCACCGAAGGATCCGGCTGTGAGGAGCTCTTGATGGATCTACTACCCAGGGGTTACGACAAAGTCGTTCAACTGATCGACAAGGGGGTAGTCGCACCCAATCCCCTCAGCCTTGACGTCGGCGACGATGTCGACGTGAACCTCATCTCCGGAGATGGGGTGACCCTCTATCCCGGGTGCCGGCTCTCCGGTGCGAAGACGGTCATTTCGGCGGGCTGCAGGTTGGGCGCCGAGGGTCCGGTGACTCTCGACGGCTGCAGGTTGGGCCCCAAGGTTGAGCTCAAAGGGGGTTACTTCAAGCAGGCCGTCTTTCTCGAAAAGGCCAACATGGGGCTGGGAGCCCAGGTCCGCGAGGGGTGTCTGCTCGAGGAGGAAGCGGGCGGCGCCCACTGTGTCGGGCTCAAACAGACCATCCTGCTGCCGTTCGTCACCCTGGGGAGCCTCATCAACTTCTGCGATTGCCTGATGGCCGGCGGCACCAGTCGCAAAGACCACAGCGAGGTGGGGAGTTCTTACATCCACTTCAACTTCACGCCTGACGGCGACAAGACCACGGCCTCCCTTTTTGGGGACGTACCGCGTGGGGTGATGTTGGACCAGCCGCCGATCTTCCTGGGTGGTCAAGGGGGCGCCGTAGGCCCGGTTCGAGTCGGGTATGGCACCGTGGTGGCCGCAGGTTCGGTCCTGCTCCACGACATCCTCGAGGACGGAAAGCTCGTGGCTGCCGTGCCGCCTCCCGGCTTCGAGCGGGACCACCATCCGCGCACCTACAAGAATCTGGTCCGTGTGGTCCGCAACAACGTCATCTATCTCGCCAATCTGGTAGCGCTCGAGGAATGGTACAGAAAGGTCCGGGAGCCCTTCTTCGCCAAGCAAGAGATGGGGATCCTCGTCTACGAAGGGGCCCTGGAGATGCTGTCGCTGGCAAAAGAAGAGCGCACCAAACGCCTGACCGCCATGGCGGGGAAGGTGCCGGACTCCAGTGCTGCGGGGCTGGAGTTCCGGGAGCGGGCCGGCGAGGTCTGCGCCGTGTTCGGTGAGTATCCGGGGACGCCGGGCCGACCGGAGTTCCTCGATGCGTTCCAGCCGGGCGCCGCGGCTGCCGCCGCCGGCTACATTGAAACGATCCAGGGCTTCACGCCGGAATTACGCGGCCTAGGGGTGCAGTGGTTGCAACAGATCGTCGACGCGCTCTGTGGGGAGGCAGACGCGCTTCTGAGGTCGATGGACCTGTTCGAGGACGAACATAAACGCTAGATCTTTTGTGGGGAGGAGCAACACATGGGCAAGTTGTTCGGGACCGATGGCATAAGAGGCGAGGCCAACCGTTATCCGATGGATGCGAACACGGCCTTTGCCGTGGGCCAGGCCGTGACTCGAGTGCTCAAGAAGTCGCGTCACACCACTCGGGTGATCATCGGGAAAGACACCCGTCTCTCCGGCTACATGTTGGAGAGCGCCCTCGAGTCCGGCGTCACGTCCATGGGAGGTGTGCCCTACCTGGTGGGGGTCCTGCCGACTCCGGGGATCGCGTTCATCACCGAGAGCATGCGGGCTGATGCCGGCGCGGTCATCTCCGCCTCCCATAACCCCTATCAGGACAACGGCATGAAGATCTTCTCAGGCGCCGGCTTCAAGCTGTCCGACGAGCAGGAAGAAGCCATCGAGGGGCTCATACTGGGCGGGAAGCTCCCCGAGATGGTGCCTCCGCCGCACGGCATGGGCCGTGCCTATCGGTTGGACGACGCTCCCGGCCGATACATCGTGTTCCTCAAGAACACGTTTCCTCGCACGCTCTCCATGGAAGGCCTGAAGATCGTCCTGGATACGGCCAACGGTGCGACGTATCGTGTAGCCCCGGCGGCTTTCACCGAACTGGGCGCCGAGGTCACGGTGATCCACAACACCCCTAATGGCCTCAACATCAACGAGAACTGCGGGTCGCAGCATACCGAGGACCTGAGGAAAGCGGTCGTGGAGAACGGAGCGGCCATCGGTCTGGCCTTCGACGGCGACGGCGACCGTCTTATCGCCGTGGACGAGAAGGGCAGCGAGATCACCGGCGACCAGATTATGATCATCTGCGCCTGCATGCTGAAGGAAGAAGGCCGGCTCAAGAACGATCTTCTCGTTTCCACCATCATGAGCAACATGGGCTTGAGCGTGGCCTGCAAGAAGTACGGCTTCAAGAACCATGCGGCGAAGGTGGGCGATCGGTACGTGCTGGAAGACATGCAGCGGCTGGGTGGGGTGTTGGGCGGCGAGGAATCCGGGCATCTGATCTTCCTCGACCACCACACCACCGGTGACGGGATCCTCACGGCCATGCAGCTGCTGGCCGCCATGCTCAAGGCGGGCAAACCCCTTTCGGAGATGGCCAAGTTGATGGATGTCTTCCCGCAGAAGCTCATCAACGTGGATGTGAAGAGCAAGCCGGATATCCAGACAGTGCCCCAGATCGTCGAGGCGATCAAGCAGGTGGAGGCCGAGCTCAAGGACGAAGGGCGCGTGCTCGTGCGCTACTCGGGCACCCAGAACATGTGCCGGGTCATGGTCGAGGGACCCACTGAGGAGATCACGGAGAAATACGCCTCGCAACTGGCCGATGTGGTGAAAGCCGCGATCGGATAGGAGAGACACATGGCCTTCAGGATCTTCGTGACCCGGGATTACGACCAGATGAGCCGGGTCGCCGCCGACATCGTCGGGGCCGATATCAAAGAGAAGCAGGCGGTCAGAGACGAGTACGTTCTCGGGCTTGCCACCGGCAACTCACCCACCGGCCTATACAAACACCTGGCCGAAGCATTCAACGAGGGCGGCATAGACGCCGGCCGGGTCCGTACCTTCAACCTGGACGAGTACGTGGGTCTCCCAGGGGAGAACGCCCAGCAACGCTGCCTTCACTGCGAGTCTTACAGCTACTTCATGGTGCAGGAACTATTCGGACTATTGGAACGGAAGTTCGCCGAGACCAATGTTCCCTGGGGAACGCTTGTCGAGCAGGACGAGCTGATCGCGGCTCTCGACAAGTACCAGGACGATTATGAGATGCAGGGGGTCGATCAGGGCAAAGCCATCGTCATCAAGGACGGCGCCGGCGGCGTCTTGGGCTCGATCAAAGAAAGCGTGCTCGATGCATACGAACGGAAGATCAAGTCCGTCGGCGGTATCGACCTGCACGTCGTCGGGGTCGGAGGGCGCGGCCACGTAGCCTTCCACGAGAGCGGGATACCGTTCGCGGGCAATCGGGTGTTGCTGGTGAAGTTGGACGACAGCACCGTGGGCAACGCCGTTCGCGACGGCCACTTCCCCTCGATCGAGGAGAGCCCGCGGTACGCGATATCCATGGGCGCCGAGCTGGTCTACGAGGCGCCCACCATCGTCCTCTTGGCGAACGGCAGCAGGAAGACCGGCCCGATCGCGGAGTCTGTTCTTGGAGAAGTGACCTGCGACGTGCCCATCAGCTACGGGCAGGAGTACGCCGCCGCGGGCGGTAATCTGGTCTACGTCCTCGACGAGGCCGCCGCGGCGGAAGTGCTTGCGCGCCGCGCGGAGGCCGAGTCCAAGGGTTGCGAGATCGTCGACCTGCGCGACAGCCCTTAGGTGCCGCAGGCTAGGTCGGTGGAAGAGAAGATCGTCCGGCTGCTGGAGGACCGCGGTCCCCAGACCGGGGCCGAATTGCGCGAAGCTCTCGGTGAGGACGGTTTCGGTCAGTGGAAGACCTGCATGCGGTCGACCCGGCTTGTGGTCAGACGCGTGGGCAGGCGGTATCTCAGGCTCGACCACAAGGTCGAAGGCTACGCCCGACTCTCACCGTCGATCCTGCGCGAGTTCCTCACCTACTCAGTGGTGGGGTTAGCGGGTGGCACCGCCGCGCTGGACCTGCGGACCGAAGAGCTTGCCGCTCACGCAAGGGATATCAGCGCAGCCAAGTTGAAGCTGGCCCAGAGGGTGATCGGCGACATCGGTAGCCGTCTTCTCGAAGACGAGCGTTCGGAGGAGCTGCGCTTCTGCGTCCTTCTCGCGGGCGACATCGTCTACGAGATGGGTCATGACGCGCCCCGGCCGGAGCGCAGCACCGGTAGGATGGTCAGGGGCTCCGATCTCGATCTGGTCGTCATCATGGATGACCAGGCGCCGGACGAGTTGGCGCAGCAATTAGACGACGCCATCTACGAGCAGAAGTACCGGCACCTGATCAACCCTTCCATCAGGGAGGAGATCGACTACGTCATCAAGCCGCTCGAGCGTCTGAAAGAGCAGGCCGAGTTCGATACGTTCAAGAACATGGTGCCCTGCAAGATCCTTGATGAGGCAGTCTGGCTATACGGCAGCCGGACTCTGTTCCGCGCCGCGAAGGCGGTTCTCGCCGAACGCGGGATCCCGGAGAAGCTGGCGGTCATGGAACAAGCGGCCATCCAAGCACGGGAGCAAGCCGAGAAGCACCTGCTGAGCAGGGACGAGGGGAACCTCAAGGGGGACGATCTGTACCTGTTTTACTCGGCCGAGGAATCCGACGAGTTCGATTGAGCCCGTACAGACGGCCCCGGCAGGAGGATTCGCCCGCCGGGGCCGATGTCACAGGTTTCTATCCGCACCCGGGACGACGGGTGGGGGATCAGGCGAAGTACCGCTCCAGCAGGCCTTTGAAGGCCTTGCCGTGGCGGGCCTCGTCTCTGGCCATCTCGTGCACGGTGTCGTGGATGGCGTCGTAGCCCAACTCCTTGGCCAGCTTGGCCAGCTCCACCTTGCCCGCGGTCGCGCCGTATTCAGCCTCGACCCGCATCTCCAGATTCGTCTTGCTCTCGGCAGAGACCACTTCACCCAGAAGCTCCGCGAACCGGGAGGCGTGGTCCGCTTCCTCGTAGGCGATACGCTTGTAGGCTTCGGCCACTTCAGGGTAGCCCTGGCGGTCAGCGGCTCGGGACATAGCCAGATACATGCCCACTTCGGTGCACTCACCGTTGAAGTTGTTCTTCAGACCCTCGACGACACGGGCATCGACGTCCTTGGCGATACCGATCACGTGTTCGGCCGCCCAGGTCATGTCGACTTCGGTCATCAAGACGCAGGCCGAACCGGGCGCCCTGCATTGTGGGCAGCTGTCCGGGGGTGAATCACCTTCGTGAACGTAGCCACACACACTACACCTGTACTTCATACCAAGAACCTCCTAGGAGCATCTCGTGAGCACTACCGGAACGATCGCCTGGCGCGCGGCGCGGCGATCCCTCGGCTATGGTTCCATGAACTCGAAGCGGTCAAACCTAGGGCTGGAACAATCTACTTGACGGCCGCCCGCTACCGCGGAGAATGGTAGATAGCGAGTATAAGCAATAGAAGGAGGCTCGCTATGGGTAAGTTCTTGGTCGTTCATCCTGTAGGCGGAGACATGGACATGGAGGCGGCTGCGCCCCTGGCCAGAGCCGTGAAGGCGAATTCCACCACCGACGCCTATTGGGTCCGGAGTTGGTACGTGCCCGAGGAGGGCAAGCTCTACTGTGAATGGGACGCCAAGGATGCCGACGCGATTCGCGGCGCCATGGCCGAAGCCGCCAAGGTGGTGCCCCCGCCGCCGGTGGAGGGGGTCTACGGCATCACGGGTATGGTCAGCGGGGAGGACTACCGGTAGCATCCGGCCGAAGCAGCCGGCCTTCAGTGGGGCTGCGCCCGCAGCGACCGGCCGGGAGGCTGCGAGGAGACGAGAGGGCCTCAGGGGCCCTCTCGTCGTGTCGGGCAGATCGTACGAGCCAGGGGCGGTCGTCCGGGCGCTATGCGCTGCAGTCCCAGGTCTGCGCCCGCAGCAGTTTGCGGTGGCTGAAGCGGTAGGTCCGGAGGCCGGCGGTGGGAGCGTCCGCGGCGTCCAAAGCGGCCGCGCGAAGCGTGGCCGAGTCGGGCGTGACCTCGATGGCCAGCTTCGCCTCGGGGTGTCGGGCCCGCAATAGGTTCGCCAGAAGCAGCGCTTTTTCTGCTCCATCGCCGCGGCCGTAGTTCCAGACCTCGTCCGGCTGCGCCAGCCGTCCGGGCTCGTCGTAGATCGACTCGTCCACCAGGGCTTCGACGGCTGCTACCACGGCGGCGTCGTCCAAGCCGGCGCAGGCCGCAATCGAGACCGGACAGCGTTCGAGGGCCGCCTTGAGGAAGGGCTCCGCCGCGGTGCGGTTGAGGTCGCGGTAGGCATAGAAGGCCAGGTCCGCCAGTTCGTTGGCCTCGCGCAGTGATTCGAGCCGTGCCATGATCTCGGCACGCTCCATGCCGAGATCGATGTCCAGTGGGGGCTGGTCCCGTGCGAAGGTCCTGGTCGTTGCGTCTGGGAGCCGCGGTTCCGTCCAGCAGAAGTCGCGCAATCGCTCGATGGCGTCCTGCCCCTTCAAGCAGGAACCGGCAACTTGGTCGACCAGAAGAGCGAAGCCCTCGACGGTGCGGATGTCAACCCGCTTCTGCCGCACCAGTTCTTCCAGGTCGTCCAGCACGATACGGTCGGGGAGGGGCAGCGCTTCGAAGTCCTCACCGGCGACCTCCATCATGAGGCGCTCGCGAGTGTCGTCGTTGAAGCGGAACGGGCAGTCGTACTCGTAAGCGAGCAGCCTCTCCATGGCGATGTAGTGGTCGACGCCGAAGTTCCGCCAACGGACCTGGAAGCACTTCTGGAGCTCGGCGCTGTGACGCACGAAGTTGCCGAGGATCTCCGGGGTGAGCGCCGTTTGGAGGAAACGGCGCAGCTTACCGACGAACCGCTTGTACGCCTCAGGGTCGATGGTGGCCTCGGGGAACAGTATGTGTACGTATCCGGTCTCGTGGGCGACGAGCGTCACCCGCTCGTTCTCCAGGGCGCGGCGGGCCTGGGCGGAGAGCGCGGTGCCGTTGAACCACATGTTCTTGGTCACAAGGCGGCGATTGTTGGTGAGCACGCCCTGGCCGGTGTCGATGAAGTTCTGGGAGTGAAGTGGCGTGGCCATGAGGAAGATGTCGCTCAGGGGGATGCGCGCGACTATGAACAGGGCGGCCGCATAGAGCGTAGCCAAAGAGACGCATTCTCCAGCCCCAGAGGAGTACGTAGGCTTGTGACGGAAGGCGTCCATGGCCTCGACCGTCTCGGTCTTCCAGTAGGGGATCACGTCGCCCCCGTACTTATCCAGGCCGAAGTGAGTGCGGATGTCGATGTCGAAGTAGTACTTGTCGCCTTCGTAACCGAACAAGGCGTTGGATTGGGCCAGTGCCTCGGGATCCACGCAGTCCTTGAACCGGTCGATCTCACGTTGCTTGTCCGTGAGTCCCCAGGTGTCGAGGTCGAGGTTGAAGGCGTAGTGCTCCATGATGTACTGCTTGATCCGTGTGACACGTCGGTAGGGGGTCAGTGTTTCGATGCCGGCGAACCAAGGATCGTCGCGCCAGGCCCAGATGCGGGGAGACATGATGTTGGCCAGCACGAGGCTGTACATCAGCTCAGGGAAGATAAACACCTCCATGTCGGAGAGTGTCACCGCCGAGGACTTACGTTCGAGGTCGCGCGCGCTTGAACGGCCGGCGCTGGAGCCGACGGCCGAGTTGGCGCCCGCGCCCGCGTTGGCGGCCGGAGCGCTCGTCCTGGTCGTGTCGGTCACGAAGCTGCCGTCACCTGGGCGAGGGTCTCCTCCATGATGTCGAGACCGCGCTGCAGCGTCTCCCACTCGATGGTGAGGGGCATGAGGGTGCGGATCACGTTGTCGTAGGTCCCCGCCTGGAGGTTGGCAAGGCCGTTCGCGAACAGCTTGGCCCGGTAGGCCTTCGTCAGGTCCGTCGCCGGCTTCTTGGTGTCGCGATCCTCGACGAGTTCCATGGCCATCATGGCCCCCAACCCGCGTACGTCGCCGATCACGGGGAACCGCTGCTGCATGGCGATGAAGCGTTCTCTCACCCGGCGACCGATCTCGTTCGCCCGCTCGGGCAGGCGCTCCTCTTCCATGATGGCGATCACCTCGAGGGCGACCTCACAGCCAAGCGGGTTGCCCCCGAAGGTGCCGCCGATGCCCCCTGGATGAGGAGCGTCCATGACTTCGGCCTTGCCGGTGATCCCGGCGATGGGATATCCGGCCCCCAGCGACTTGGCGGTGGTCATGATGTCCGCTTCGACACCGTAGTGCTCCATGGCGAAAAGCCTGCCGGTGCGGCCGAACCCGGTCTGGATCTCGTCGGCGATGAAAAGGATGCCCTGCTCCTCGCAGATGGCCTTGAGCCTGCTGTGATACTCAGGCGGTGGCACTATGAAACCGCCTTCGCCCTGCACCGGCTCGGCGATCACGCAGGCGATCTTATCGGCCTGAAAGTAGTTGTCGAACCCTCGCCGCAGCAACTCCGCGCACTCCACCCCGCAGGCGGGGTAGGTGAGGTTCAGGGGGCAGCGGTAGCAGTAGGCATAGGGGATCCGGTGGATCTCGGGGGTGTAGGGGCCGAAATTCTTCTTGTAGGGGGCGATCTTGGAAGTAAGGCCCATGGTGAGGTTGGTGCGTCCGTGGAAGGCGTTGTCGAAAGCCACGATCCCCGGGCGTCCCGTTGCGCAACGGGCGATCTTGACTGCGTTCTCCACCGCTTCGGCGCCGGAGTTGACGAAGTAGCTCCGTTTGGGCGAGGTACCGGGGGCCTTCTCGTTCATCTTGGCCGCCAGCCTGATGTAAGCCTCATAGCCGAAAATGTGGACGCAGGTGTGGGCGAAACGGTCCAGCTGCGCATGGGCCGCGGCCAGGACCCGGGGGTGGGAATGGCCCACGTTCATGGTCCCAATGCCGGCGGCGAAGTCGATGTACTCCCGGCCCTCCGTGTCGATGATGGTGGCGTTGTTGGCGCTTGCTATGATCGACGTCGTGGCGCTCGCGACCCCATGCGGCAAGGCCTGGGCTCTCAGTTCGTTGATCTCAGTCTCCATGTCTAACTCCTTGGATCCCGTTTATGGGTCGGTTTGGTCCTCGGATGTGTCCTACGTGGCCGTGCCGAGGGCAGGCCGAGTTTCGGCATCGGTTTCCAGGGTCGCCGCCTGGTCTCCAGCAGCTGGGGCTGCGGGAACGGTCTCAGAGGAGGGCGCAGGCGGCGCAGGCGGAGCGGTCTTCTCCTCCATAGAGTCCTGTTTGCGCTGCATAAGGGCCGGCTGCACGAAGTAGAGATCGAAAAGCGATTCCAGGACGTCCAGCAGCCAATCGGCCTCTCCAGGCTCCACCGGCGCGAGCGCCTCGGGCCGCAGGCTCTTGACGGAATCCGGCTCCAGCTTGGCCACGGTGGCCACCATTTGGAGGGCCTGCTTCAAGTAGGCCGGCAGGTCGGGAGCAAGACCAGCCTGGCGGATCTGGTCGGCCAGCCCACCGTGTCCGGCGTGCACCTTGGCGGCCAGGAAGTGGTGCAGCGAGCGCCGGCTGATGGCAGCTGAGGCTTCGGGACTGTAGAAGATGATCTGAGAGGCGGAATGATAGTCATCCGCGTACTCGGCCGGCACGTCATCACTCAGTCGCGCCCTCGTCGAGGACAACGGCCGGATTGGGTAGGTGCATCCGTCTTTCGTGCATAAGCTGACTACGAGTCGATCACAGGTGGGACACCGGGTGTTTGAGACCTGCCACGAGCCGTCTGGATCCTCTCCCAGGGCAAAAACGTGGGTCTTCGCGTTCAACTCCGCCCGGCAGTGTGGGCATTCCATGCCTTCGGGATCCTCCTTGAGGGTCGGCTGGCGAATTCCAGAGAGCTTAGAGAGAATACTCCCGGACCGGGCGTTGCCGCAACTGCACTTCAACCGGCGACCACCCCCGGGCGCCTGCCGCGATTTCCCCAGCACAGGATGGTGTCGGGGAGCCCTCTTTTGGGAAGATGGGGCGTGAAACACTCACGCGCAAGGAGTGCAGTCGCCATGCAGGAGATCGAAGAGGACCGAAGCGCGATCCAGGAGGACATCAGAGAGGAACAGATCCTCCAGAAGGAACTGGACGAGCTCGAAGAGCAGGCTGAGCGTCTCGAGGAGGAACAGGCCCGAAGACGCGCCCTTCTTGACAAGAAGTCACCTCCACTCAAGACGAACGGCTGAACGCAGCCCTACGTGCCGCTCGCGCAAGGTTTACCCTTGGGTACGTCGGGCGCATAGAACTTGTCCCTGCCGGGTAAGCAGCGAGTAGGTCTCCGCACGGCGGCCGGCAGAGTACTACGCGGAATGGAGGACGAACCGATGGCCTACGATATCTCCGTCATCCGGCCTGAGATGCGGGCCGAGCAGGTGAAGTCCCGAGGGCAAGGCTTCAGTCCCGGTCGGAAAGCTGGTCTCAAGAAGGGGCTGCGCGCACTGCACACCTTGGAGATCATGGCCACCAATATCTACAAGTGCCAGATCACCTCGAAGGACTGCGCACTCAACACGCAACTCACCGCCGCTATGTGCAATGAGATGACCCACGCGCAGGATTTCCAGACCAAGCTCTACGAGTACGGTTTCAAGCCCAGCAAGATGCGCTGGATGTACTGGATGGTCGGATACGTGTTCGGGCTGGGTTCACGGCTACTCGGCACGCGTCGCATCCTGAAGACCGGCATATGGGTAGAGACCAAGGCCGTGCACCACTACACCGAGCTGCTCGCCGGTGTCGAGTGGGATGACGAGACCAGGGTGTTCGTCGAGAAGGACCAGGCCGATGAGTACGGTCACATCGAACGTTGGAAACGCGCCCTGGAAGACCCAGGGAGCATCTGCTAGGACCTCTGGCCCCGCGAGCGCCAAAGCTAGAGCCGATCGGCGATGCCGGGCGAGGGATATCGCGCGGGAGGAGTCATGGCGGCGTTGAGGTCGCGGCGCACTGCCCGGCTGCGGATCCAGAGCCACAAGGTGCGGAGCAGTTCGCCCGCCAGGAAAGCGAACAGTGCGACATACAGCCCGGTCACTGCGCCCCAGAGTACCCCGCCGAGCAGTATGAGGGTGGCGAGCCCCAGGAACATGCCGACCGATTCCGTGATGCTGCGGGTACGCCTACTGTAGAGTATCGCGCCTTGGAAATAGCTCTCCGCCACGGCTATGGCCGGCATGGGCAGGAGGATGAAGAGGCTCTGCCACACCATCGACGGCAGAGGCTCGGCCAGGTGGAGGAGATCCTCGAAGATGGCTTCCGCGATCGGGGGGACCATCAGGATCATGAGGGCGGCGGTGGCCGCCACCCCCAGGCCGAGGGCGACGCGACGCATCGCCCGCATGGCTCGCTTCTCCTCGATGAGGGCCACGACGACCTCGTTGTAAGCGCCGCCGAAGCCGCGGAATATGAAATTGACCCCACTCACCACCGGCCAAGCCGCGAGTGACTCGAGCGCGAGCGGCATGCGGCTCATGGCTGCGCTACCGATCGGACTGGCGACGATGACGAGTAGCTGGGTCAGGGAGAGCGGGATGTAGAAGTCGAGCATTGCTTTGGTGGAGAGCGGTCTCCCCAACCTGGGAGCGGGCTTCAATTCGTCTCTCAGGGTTTTCTGCACGACGAGATGAACGTAGAGGGCTTCGGTCAATACCCCCGCCACGAGAGCGCCGGCCGCAACAGCGATACCGGGAACGCCGCCCACGAAGTAGCAGACGGCCAGCACCGTAACGTCTGCGGCGAGTCGCACCGCTGTACCCAGCCCCACCTTCAGTGAGTGCCCGAATCGGATAAGCACTCCCTGATGAAAGCGACGATATGCGATGGACCAGGTCCAGGGGATCATGATGAACAGGCCTACACGGGCCGGCTCGATGATCTCTTCCGGCGCGTGGATGACATCGCGCGCCAGCAGGTAGTACACGGGTGTAGCGACCATGATGATGTGAAGGGCAGTGAGAGTGGCGCCAAGACCATTCATGAAGCGCCGAAGTTTCAAGTACGAGGTCCAGTCACGGCAGAGGGCCGTGGAAGCGGCCAGCATCATGATGATCGGAGCCTCGATAATCAGCGCCAGGGGGAAGAGCAGACCTCCAAATGCGGCCAGGTTGGTCTTGGGCTCGGCCAAGCGCGATACGACCGCACTGATAACCGGGCCCTCCAAGCCCATAAGTATCCAGCTGGCGGCGAGCGGCCACCATGTCTTCAGGATGCGACGGGCACCGAGCGGAGGCTGCGACTCGGGGTCGGCGGCGGGTCGAGCTACATTGGGTGTTGTCATACAGCGTGCAATATTGGCCTAAGGACGCGGCGACATCAATGTCGGGAGCCGTCAGAGAGCGCGTCCGGTCGGAGGCAGAGGGTTTGCGTTGAGACGCGGCGCGGGAAGATTCCCCTATGAGCTCGTTTCAGAATGACGCTTTGCCGACAGGGTGCGATCGGCACGACAGGGGCGAGTGACCGGCCGATGAGGATCGGCTGCGCCGTCCCGGAGGCTGGGAGATATGAGACCGCGTGAAATAGTGCCGGGTGTCTACTACGTGGGGGCCGTCGACTGGGACAGGCGGCTGTTCGACGCCCTGATCCCGCTGCCCGAAGGTACCAGCTACAACGCCTACCTGGTACAGGGAAGCGAGAAGACGGTCCTCTTCGATACGGTGGACCCGTCCAAGACAGAGGTACTCCTGGAGTACTTGGAGGGAGTCGAAAGCCTCGATTACATCGTGATTCAACACGCGGAGCAGGATCATTCGGGCTCGCTGCCCGTGGTCATGTCCCGCTATCCCAAGGCTCGGGTCCTCTGCAGCCCGAAGGCGATCGACCTGCTGGCAACTCACCTCCATGTCCCAGCCGAGGCGCTGACGGCTGTGGCGGACGGCGAGGAGCTTTCGCTCGGAGACAAGACGCTTCGATTCCTTCACACTCCCTGGGTGCACTGGCCGGAGACTATGTCCACTTATCTCGTCGAAGACCGGATGCTTCTGAGTTGCGACCTGTTCGGATCGCACTTGGCCACCAGTGACCTGTTCGGACGGGACGAGGAGGTCCTTCCTGCGGCCAAGCGCTATTTCGCCGAGATCATGATGCCGCTCCGGCCCGCGGTCAGAAAGAACCTCGAGAAGTTGGGGACGCTGGATCTCGACGCGATCGCTCCCAGCCACGGACCGATCCACGGGCACCCGTCGGTGATCATGAATGCCTATCGTGACTGGGTGGACGGACCTGCACGCAACCTGGTGGTGATCCCCTACGTGACCATGCACGGCAGCACCTTGGCTCTGGTGGAGCATCTGACCGGAGCGCTGGCCGTTCGAGGAGTGAGGGTCGAGCGTTTCGACCTGTCGACCGTGGATCTCGGGCGGCTGGCCGTTGCTATGGTCGACGCTGCCACGCTCGTGGTCGCTACTCCCACCGTTCTCACCAACCCCCATCCGGCGATGATGTCCGCTCTTCACCTCATTGGTGCCCTGCGGCCCCCGGTGCGGCACCTCGCGGTTCTGGCATCCTACGGATGGGCGAGCAATGTGGCGGACGTGGTCATCTCGCTCACCGCTGGACTCAAGGCGGAGATGATGGAGCCCCTCTTGGTCAGGGGCTCTCCCCGCGCGGAAGACCTTTCTCGCGTCGACGAGCTGGCGGCTGCCATAGCCGCCAGGCACGCCGAGGAGGGTCTTGAGTGAGGCTCGGAAGACCGCCCGGCATCCCGAACCGAACGGCGCTCGGATCCCGGGAGTGTATCGCCGCGTTATAATTCGCTGGCGCTCCCTCCGGTGCATCGCCGGCCCGGTTGGTGGCAAAAGAGCCGCGTTCAATTCTCGAGTGGCGGAGAGAACCATATGATCCTGAAGATGGGAATCCCGAAGGGCAGCCTGGAGAACGCCACCGTCGAGCTGTTGCGCCGGGCGGGCTTCAACGTAAGCACCAGCAGCCGCTCTTACTTCCCCGTGATCGACGACCCCGAGATCGAGTGCGTGCTGATCCGGGCTCAAGAGATGGCACGCTACGTGGCAAACGGCCTCCTGGATGCGGGCATCACCGGGTTGGATTGGGTTCAGGAGAACGAGGCGGTAGTACATCCGGTGTGCGATCTGGTCTACGCCAAACAGAGTTTTGGGAAGGTACGTTGGGTCCTGGCCGCTCCCGAGGCGTCGCCGTTCCACAGCGTCCACGACCTGGAAGGAAAGATCATAGCCACCGAGTTGGTCGCCACCACCAAGCGCTATCTGGCCGAAAAGGGAGTGAAGGCCAAGGTGGAGTTCAGCTGGGGAGCCACGGAGGTCAAACCGCCGGAGTTGGCCGACGCCATCGTGGAGGTGACCGAGACGGGCAGCTCGCTCAGGGCCAACAAGCTGCGGATCATCGAGACGGTCCTGGAGTCGAACACCCAACTCATCGCCAACCTTGATTCCTGGGAAGACCCTGAAAAGCGTCGCAAGCTGGAAGACCTGGCTATGCT
>Ga0209254_10002962_pt1 | contig 15503 bp, 14 predicted proteins | sample FrelakmetDIP11DI_FD_187148 | JGI IMG/M metagenome (GOLD analysis project Ga0209254, IMG submission 187148) | Freshwater lake sediment microbial communities from the University of Notre Dame, USA, for methane emissions studies - DIP11 DI (SPAdes)... | ecosystem: Environmental > Aquatic >...
TTGGTGTTGTAGTTAACTACAACACTAGTAAGACGGCGCGGCGCCGGGGGGCGCCCAGGAGGGGGTCATGCGGGCAGGCAGCCGGTTTCTCGCAACGCTTTTTGCCGCGATCGTCTGGGTCTATGCAGGCATGTCGGTCGCATCGAGGCCGGTGGCGCAACAGGCCATCACGCCATCGGTCCTCGGTGTGGCCGCGTCCTGCGCACTCGCCGCTGTGGACTGAGCCCGGCGCCCGGCACGGGTGCTCTGCTACAGTAGAGCAGCACACCACCCGCACGCCGGGACCGAATGGACTCCCACTGGAACGACAGCCAGCCGATCTATCGCCAGCTCCGTGACAAGGTAGTGGCGATGATCCTCGAGGGATCGCTGAATGACGGCGACGCGCTGCCGTCCGTGCGCAACGTCGCGGCAGAGTTTTCCCTGAATCCTCTCACCGTTCTGAAGGGCTACCAGCAACTCGTGGACGAGGGGTTGGTCGAGAAGCGACGCGGGCGCGGCATGTTCGTCACGACGGGCGCGCGCGCTCGGCTCACGACGGACGAGCGCCAGCGATTTCTCGAGCAGGAATGGCCACGGATCTCGGCCACAATCGAACGGCTTGGACTCGATCCTGCCGAGCTGCTGCGCCGCAAGTCATGACTCCGCGCGGCTCGCCCGCGCCCCTCAAGCCAGCGCCGAGTCGCGCAGTTCCGGCCCGGCCGGCTCGATCCTGGGCGGCAGCAGCCGGTACATCACCGGCGTGACGATGCCGCCGAGCAGCGTCGAGGAAATCAGTCCGCCGATGATGACGATTGCAAGTGGCGAGTAGAGCCCCGAGCCCTGCACGGCGAGCGGCAGCAACCCGCCGATCGCAGTCGCCGAGGTCAGCAGAATCGGCAGGAAACGGATCTCGCCGGCCCGCGTGATCGCCTCCTCGAGTGCCACGCCCTGTTCGCGCAGCTGGTTGCTGAAGTCCACCAGCAGGATCGAGTTCTTGATCTGGATGCCGATCAGCGCAACGAGTCCGATCATCGCGGTGAACGACAGCGTGTAGCCGGTGACCAGCAGGGCGATCAACCCGCCTGCCACGCCGAGCGGCATCACTCCCGCGACGATCATGGTGGAGCGGAAGCTGCCGAACTCCAGCACCAGCACCGCGAGGATGCCGAACACCGCCACCAGCACCGCCGTGCCCATGCCCCCGAAGCTCTCCTGGCGCGCCTCGAGCTCGCCGCCCGCGCGCAGCGAGTACTCCGCGGGTAGCGACAGGGTCTCGAGCCGGTCGAACACGGCGCGCGTGAGCTCGCTGACGTTGTAGCCCGGCTCCGGGTACGCGGTGATCAGCACCTCGCGCTCGCGGTCGTGGCGGCGGATCAGGCTCGAGGCGGAGGAGAACTCCGGCGTGGCGACCTGCCGCAGCGGCACCGCTCTTCCGCTCGCCGAGGACACCTCGATGCGGTCGAGCGCCTCGAGCGTCGGGCGTCCCTGCATCGGCAGGCGCAGCGTGATGTCGTACTCGTCGCCGTCGGCCTCGCGGAAGCGGCCGGCGCTCAGGCCCGCCACCGCCGCGCGCACGGTGCGGTCGATCTCCACGGGCGCCACGCCGAACAGCGCCGCCTTCTGCGCGTCGATGTTGAGGTCGAGGTCCGTGCGCAGGCGGCGCACCGGGTTGTCGACGTTGCGCGTGCCCGGCGTGGCCTCGATCAGGTCCTCGGCCTGCGCGGCGAGCGCGCGCAGCTGCTCGAGGTCGGGACCGGAGATCGCCACCTCGATCGGCGCGTCGATTGGCGGGCCGTTCTGGTAGGACTCCAGCAGGATCCGCGCGCCGGGGTACGCAGCGAACGCCGTGCGCAGCTCCTCATAGAGACGCGGACTGCGCTTCGAGTCGTAGCGGTGCAGTTCCGCGAACACCTCGGCGACGTTCGCGTTCGTCTCCTCGGGGAAGATGTTGTAGTAGACGCGCGGGTTGCCGCGTCCGAGGTTCGCAAACCAGTGCTTCACTTCCTCGTGCCGCGCGAGTTCGTCCTCGACGAAGCGCAGCGCGCGGTCCGTGTCGGCGAGGCTCGCGCCGTCGGGCGTCTCGACCGTGACGCGGAACTGCGGGATGTCGGCCGAGGGAAACACGCTGAAGCCGATCAGCGGCACCAGCGCAATCGAGGCGCCGACGAACGCCGTCGCAGCCAGCATGGTGGCTCGCGGCCGCGCCAGCGCGCGCTGCAGTGCCGGCACGTACACGCGCCGGATGACGCCGGTGATCGCCTTGAGCGCACGGCCGCCCTCGCCGGCCTCGCCCTCGCGCCTGAGCAGGCGACTCGCCAGGAACGGGATCACCGTGTAGGCCACGAACAGCGAGGCGATCACCGTATAGAGCACCGCCGCCGGCAGCGAGCGGATGAAGAGGCCCGCGCCTTCCGGCAGGAACAGCAGCGGCAGGAAGGCGAGCAGCAGCGTCGCCGTGCAGCCGAGCACGGCAAGCGCGATCTGGTCGGTGGCGGCGATCGCAGCCTCGACGCGCGAGTACCCGGCGCGCAGGTAGCGCGCGATGTTCTCGACGACCACGATCGAGTCGTCCACCAGCAGGCCGAGCGCCAGCACGAACCCCGCGATCGAGAGCTGGTTCAGCGAGAAGCCGGTGAAGTACAGCAGCGACAGCCCGATCGCGAGTGACAGCGGGATGGAGACCATCACCAGCAGCGAGGCGCGCAGCCCGAGCGGCAGCAGGGTGAGCAGCACCAGGCCGATGGCGATCGCGAAGTCGACGCCGAGGCGCGTCAGGCGGTCTTTCACGTTGCGCGTCTGATCGAAGCCGCGCTCGAGCCGTATCTCCGCAGGCAGCGTCGGCTCGAACCGGTCGAGCCGCTCCTGGATGCCCTCGCGCACCGCGAACACGTCCACGCGGTCCTTGGCCGTCGCCGTGACGAACACCGCACGCTCGCCCTTGAAGCGGCCCGTGTAGCTCTCCTCCGCGGTGTCCCAGCCGACGGCGGCCACGTCGCGCAGCTTGACGAGCCTTCCCTCGCGGCCGCCAACCACCGTGTCGGCGATCTCCTCGAGCGTTTCGTAGCTGCCGGAGGTCCTGAGGTTGTACTTGCGCAGGCCGACGTCCACCGCGCCGCCGGGGATCGAGGCGTTCTCGCCGCGGATCGCGCGCTCGATCTGCCCCAGCGAGACGCCGGCCCGGCCCATGCGCTCGAGATCGATCGCGACGCGCACCTCCGGCGCGGGAAAGGCCCAGACCTCGCTGCGTCGCACGCCGGGCACGGTCTCGATCGAGTCGCGCAGGTCCTCGGCGAGTTCCTTCAGCTGGCGGTAGCCCGCACCCTCGCTCACCAGCGCGATCTGCGCGATGTTGACCAGCCCCGAGCCGGCCTTGCGCACCTCGAGGGAGGCGAGGTCGGGCGGCAGCTGCGGGCGGATGCGGTTCACCTCGCGTACGACCTTGTCGTAGACGTCGTCGGCGTCGGTGTGCCACTGGAACTCGATCTGCACCACGCCGACGCCGTCCATCGAGCGGCTGTCGATGCGCTTGATGTCGTCGAGCTCGTTGATCGCGTCCTCGATCGGGTCGACGACCAGTCGCTCGATGTCGGCCGGGTCTGCGCCGGGGTACACCACCACCACGGTCGGGATCGGCGGGCGGAACTCGGGGTCCTCCGAGCGCGGGATCTCGCGCAGCGAGTTCACGCCCACCGCGACCAGCAGGCCGAACAGCACCAGCGTGAACTGCCAGCGCTCGACGCTGAACTTCCAGATGCTCACCCCGGGCCTCGGCCGGCGTCCGCCACGACCCGCACGGCGTGGCCGTCGGTGAGCCATGCCGCGCCGTCGGTGACCACCAGCTCGCCGACGTCGAGCCCGGCGATCACCACCACGCGCTCGCCCACGATCGGGCCCACCGTGACCTCGCGGCGCCGCGCCACGCCCTCGGCGGCGTCGAGCACATAGATCACGCCGGTCGGCCCATCGGCCTCGACGAGTGCAGCCACCGGGACCACGGTCTGCGACGACTCGCCCTCGCTGTGGATGGCGAGCTCGACCCTGGCGACGAGCCCGCGGACGAAGCGCGCGCCGCCGGGCGCCACGTCGATCTCGACCTCGAAGGTGCCTGTCTGGGGGTCGGCGCTCGAGCCGATGCGCGTCACCTTGCCGGCGAAACTGCGTCCGGGGAACGCGTCGAACCCGACGGTGGCGGCGTCGCCGAGGTTCACCCGCACGGCGTCGCGGTCGGCGAGCGCGGTACGCACCACCCAGCCGTCGCCCGTGACGCCCACCACCAGCACCGGCTGGCCGCCCGCGACGAGCTCGTCGGCCTCGGCGAGGCGCTGCAGCACCACGCCGTCGGCGGGCGCGGCGATGCTCGCGAAGCGCGCGTTGAACTGCGCGGCCTGGAGGTTCGAGCGTGCCACGTTGTAGGCGGTGGTGAGGTCGTCGACCTGCTCCTGGGTCGCGACCTCGTCGGCACGCAGCTGCTTCGCGCGCGCGAGGTCGCGCCGGCCCTTCTCGGCCGCCTCCGCGGCCTGGGCGACGGTGGCGTTCACCTCCGTACCCTTCAGCACCGCCAGCACCTGCCCGGCGCGCACGCGGTCGCCTGCATCCACTGCGATGCGATCGACGATCCCGCCGACCTTGAACGAGAGCCGCACCTCGTCGCGCGGCGCGAGGATGCCCACGGCACGCACCGCCGCCCGCACCTCGGTCCGCTCGACCGGCACGGTGCGCACCGGCGCGGCGTCGCGGCCTGCGGCGGCCTCGGTGCCGCCCTCGTCTGCGCAGGCGCCGAGCAGCGCGGCCGCGGCCAGCATGATTGCGACGACGGCCAGTCTCATGTCGCGTCCTCCAGCGCCGCGCGGCGGTCACCGACGGCGAATTCGAGTTCGGCGATGCGCGCGAGGAACTCCGCGCGCACGCGGGTGAGGTTGAGGCGGGCGTCGGTCATCGTGCGGCGTGCGTCGATGAACTCGGCCTGGTTGATCTGGCCGAGGTCGCGCTTGCGGCTCGCGATGCGCAGCGTGCCGTCGGCGGCTTCGACCCGCTTCAGCGCCGTGTCGAGCGAGGCGCCCGCCACCTCGAGGCCCTCGACCGCCTGCTGCACCTCGAGCCGGACCTGCTGCGAGGCGAGCTCGCGCGCGGCCAGCAGCTCGTCGGTGTAGGCCCTGGCCTCGCGCAGCGCGGCACGGTCGGCGCCGCCGCGGAACAGGTTCCAGCGCAGGATCACCGAGGCGAGCGCGTAGCGTGCGTCCTCGCCCCATTCGTAGTTGTCGCCCTGCACGCCGGCCTCCGCACCGAGTACCAGGCGCGGCCGGAACGCGGCGCGCGCGAGGTCCTGCAGGGCCTCGCTGCCGGCAACCGCGGAGTCGAGGCTCTTGATCTCCGCGCGCTGCTGCATGGCGAGTTCCTGCAACTGCGGCGTGTCGGGCGCGCGCCCTGCGAGCCGACGCACGAGGCGGACGCGGAAGCGTTCGATGGTTGCCTCGTCGATCTGCGCGCCCGGCAGGGGCGTCGCGAGCGGCGCGTTGCGCAGCAGGTTCACGTAGCTCTGCGCGATCCGCACGCGGCTCGCCGCCGCGAGCCGGTTCTGCTCGATCTCGAGGAGGTCGGCCTCGGCGCGCAGCACAAGGTCGCGCGTCACCTTGCCGTTGCGGTAAAGGCTCTGGTTGGCGTCGAGGTTGGCCTGCGCGAGCTCGCGGGTCGCCTCGAGCACGAGCACGGCCTGCTGTCCTGCGAGCCACTGGTAATAGGCCTGCTTCACGTCGCGGATCACGCGGCCGCGCAGCGCGACGAGACCTGACTCCGCGCGGCTGAGGTCCTCCTGGCGCGCCGTCACCGCGGGAGCGAGTCGCGGCTCGTAGATCGGCTGCTCCAGCGCGAACCGGGTCTCCTGCTCGCGCTCGCGCAGCAGCGGGATGCTCTGGTTCTCGACGCGCGGGAAGGCGGGCGGCTGACCGGACGCCACCAGCAGCTGGTCGAGCGTCGCATAGACGGGATTCAGCAGGTCGCCGAGCGGGAGCTCGATCGTGCGACCGCCATCCGCGACGGTGTAGCGGCCGCCGAAGTCGATCGAGGGCAGGTAGCGCGCGCGGGCCTGGTCGAGCGCCGCGACGCGCTGCCCGACGGTCGCGGAGCCGGCGCGCAGTTCCAGGTTCGCGGCGAGTGCGTCGTCGAGCACCTGCCGCAGCCCTTCCTCCACGGTCATCGCACCGGCGGTCGGGCCTGCCGCGGGCGCCGGTGCCGCGGACTCGGTCAGCGCCGTTGCGGGCGGTGCGGGTGCGGTCGCGTGGACCGCCGTCGCTGCGGCCACCAGCAGCGCTGCGAGCGCCGGCAGTGCGGAGCCGGGTCTGCGTCGTGGTCGCGCGGACGGGCGGAGCATTGCCGGTGCCCGGTTCAGGTTCGCAGGGAGCGCAGCGCCAGCCCGAAGGCGTGCTCGACGAACACCTCGACGGCGATGCCCTCGTGCTGCAGCGCGCCGGCCTTGGTGGAAGCGATCTGGATCAGACCGTGGGTGAACGCCCACAGCGTCAGTGCGGTCACGTACGGGTCGCCGATGTCCGCCCGGACCGATCCGTCGGCGATGCCGCGGTTCAGCGCCGCGACGATCACCTCGTGGACGCGATGCCCGACGACCATGCATGCAGCCTCGTTGGGCGGCAGGTTGCCGTCCGCGCTGGCATGCGCCTGGAAGCGCGCGCAGGCGTCGAACTGATGCGGCGTCTCGCGGGCGAAGGCGAAATAGGCCCGACCGATGGCCTCGACCTCCGCAAGGCCCGAGGGACGCCCCTCGCGCGCCGCTTCGAAGCGCACCCGCAGCGCATCGAGCGCGCGCTCTACCAGCGCGAAGTGCAGGTCGGCCTTGTCCTTGAAGTAGACGTAAAGCAGCGCCCGGCTCAGCCGCGCCCGCCGCGCGACGTGGTCCATGGTTACTGTGTCCCAGCCGAGTTCGGCGTAGAGCGTCTCGGCGGCGTCCACGATCTCGCCGCGGCGGCGGTCGCGTTCTTCCTGGCGACGTTCGGTGAGGTACGACATAGACTCATTCTCAGTCCAATATTGACACTGTGTCAATAACTGGAAAGAGGTCCAGTCATTAGCGTGATGTCCAGCGTTGCTGGCCGCCTCGGCAAGGCCCCGCCGAGAGCCCAGGCCGGGTCCGGCCGAAGCCGGTGACCGGTCCGTGGCTCCTGGGACAGCCGCGGCCAATGGCCTCCATCGATCGATTCTGTTGGCCGGCGCCCTGGCGGCCCCCACACTGTCCTTACACCCGCGCCGCGCAGGCTTAAGGAGGACTCATGCACAGCACCCGGATCGACCTCGCCGCAAAGACGAGGGCAAAGATGGCCGGGCTCCTGAACGCCCGCCTCGCCGAGGCGATCGACCTGCAGAGACAGGCAAAGCAGGCGCACTGGAACGTCAAGGGACCGCAGTTCATCGCCTTGCACGAGCTGTTCGACAGGCTTGCCGGCGAGATCGACGGCTACGTGGACGACATCGCTGAGCGCATTACCGCTCTGGGCGGCATTGCCGAGGGCACGGTGCAAGCGGTCGCCGCTCGCAGCAAGCTCGATGCCTACCCGCTCGACATCGGCGAGGGCCGCGCGCATCTCGACGCGCTCGCCGCGGCCCACGCGCGTTATGCGAAGGCTGTGCGAAAGGCGATCGACGCAGCGGCCAAGGCGGGCGACGCCGATACCAGCGATCTCTTCACGGGCATCTCGCGCGGCGTGGATAAGGCGCTGTGGCTGCTGGAGGCGCACCTCCAGGCCGATCGCTGACGCTCAGCGCAGCTCGGCTCCGGCGACGATCGTCGCTGCCGCCCTTCGCGCCTTGTCGCGGGCGTCCGCGAGGTCGCGGCCCAGTGCGAGCGTGACGCCCATGCGGCGGTGGCCGGCGACTTCGGGCTTGCCGAAAAGCCTCAGCTGCGTATCAGGCTCCTCGAGTGCGCGTTCCACGCCACGGAAGCGGATGTCGCGCGAGCGGCCCTCGAGCAGCACGGCGCAGGAAGCGGCGGGTCCGGCCTGACGGATCGCGGGCACCGGCAGCCCGAGTATCGCGCGCGCATGCAGTGCGAACTCCGACAGGTCCTGCGACACGAGAGTCACCAGGCCGGTGTCGTGCGGACGAGGCGACACCTCGCTGAACCAGACCTCGTCGCCGCGCACGAACAGCTCGACGCCGAAGATGCCCGCGCCGCCGAGCTCATCCGTCACCGCCCGGGCGATGCGCTGCGATTCCGCGAGTGCCGCCGCGCTCATCGGCTGGGGTTGCCACGACTCGCGATAGTCCCCGTCCATCTGCAGGTGGCCGATCGGCGCGCAGAAGCTCGTGCCACCGGTGTGGCGCACGGTGAGCAGCGTGATCTCGTAGTCGAAGCGGATGAAGCCCTCGACGATCACGCGGCCAGCGCCCGCCCGCCCGCCCGCCTGCGCAGTCTCCCAGGCGGGTGCCACGTCGCTGTCGCTGCGAATCACGCTCTGGCCCTTGCCCGAGGAGCTCATCACCGGTTTCACGACGCAGGGAAGCCCGAGGATCGCGACGGCGGCGCGGTATTCATCGAACGTCGCTGCGAACCGGTATGGTGAAGTCGCGAGCCCGAGCTGCTCGGCTGCGAGGCGGCGAATGCCTTCCCGATCCATGGTGAGCCGCGCGGCTCGTGCCGTGGGGATCACGCGGAAGCCTTCTTTCTCGAGCTCGATCAATGCCGGCGTTGCGATCGCCTCGATCTCCGGCACGATCAGCGCCGGCCGCTCAGCCTTCACCAGCCCGCGCAGCGCCGCGGGATCGAGCATGTCGATCACGTGCGAGCGATGCGCGACCTGCATCGCGGGCGCGTTCGCATAGCGGTCGGCGGCGATCACCTCGACGCCGAGGCGCTGCAGTTCGATCACCACTTCCTTGCCGAGTTCGCCGGCGCCGAGCAGGAGCACGCGGGTCGCGGCCGGCGAGAGGGGAGTGCCCAGGGTCGTCATGCGTCTTCCTTGGTGGAGCTGCGCGGGGATCCGCGGCCGATCAGCAGTTCATTCTCGCCGTGCTCGAGGTCCTCGGGCGTTCCCCACAGTATCAGCACGTCGCCTTCGCGCAGCCGGGTGTCGCGATCGGGCTCCCGGCCGACGATGCCTTCGCGGCGCAGAGCGGTCACCACGACTCGACCGCGATCGAGGCCCATCTCGGCGATGGTCCGTCCAACGGCCGATGCGCCCGGCGGCAACCAGACAGTGCACAGCTGCTGGCGCAGCGACTGGGTGCTCTCCTCCGGCGCGTCGGGCACGCGACGCGGGAACACGCTGCGCAGCAGCGCGTAGCGGTCGTGGCGGATGTCCTCGGTGGTCTCGAGCACTTCCCGCGGAGGCACGTCGAGGAACAGCAGCACATGGGATACGAGCGACAGGCTGGTCTCGAAGATCTCGGGCACCACTTCCGTCGCACCGGCCTCCTGCAGCGCCTCGAGTCGCGAGTCGTCCTCGGTTCGCACCAGCACCGGCACCTCGGTGCGCAGCCGGCGCACGGCACGCACGATCCGCAATGCCGCGTCCGGACTGTCGAAGGACACGACCACGACGTTGGCCTGCTCGAGGCCCAGCGCGCGCAGCACCTCGGTGTCCGAGCCATCTCCGTAAACCACGGGGTCGCCCGCCTGACGGGCATCGCGCACGCGGAACGGGTCGAGATCCAGTGCGATGTACTCGATGCCGCGCTGCTCGAGTACGCGCGCGAGATTCTGGCCCACGCGACCGAAGCCGCAGATGATCACGTGTTCGCGTTTCGCGAGTTCGCGCGTGGCTGCCGTCTCGATCACGGCCTCCGAGTGCTGCGAGCTCGGCCGGCGCAACAGAGCATCGGCAATGCGGGAGTTGTAGCGCACGAGCAGCGGTCCGATCAGCATGCTGAGTGCCACGGTGGTGAGCAGCGCCTGCACGAGTGCCGGGTCGCCCATCCGCCCCTTCAGCAGCAGAGTCAGCAGCGCGAAGCCGAACTCTCCGCCCATCGCCAGCACGATGCCAGTGCGCAGCGCCTTGCGGCGGTTGGGGACGAAGCGCTCGACGACCAGCAGCACGATCAGCGCCTTCACCAGCAGCAGGATCGCGAGCAGCATCAGGATCAGCGGCAACTGCCCGATCAGCAACCGGAGGTCGAGAAGCATTCCGACCGACACGAAGAACAGCCCGAGCAGGATGTCCTGGAACGGCTTGATCACCGCCTCGGTCTGGTGGCGGAATTCTGTCTCGGCGAGGAACATCCCGGCGAGGAATCCTCCAAGTGCCATCGAGAGCCCGAGCGCGTGCGTTGCCCATGCGGCACCGAGAGCCACGAACAGCACCATGAGCGTGAAGGTCTCGGAGCCGCGGTCGCGGGTTACCACGCGCAGCAATGGCCGGACCAGCCACCGCCCCAGCGCCAGCACGATCGCCAGTGCCAGGACCGCCCGGCCGGCCATGCCGAGCAGCCAGCTTGGTGCGAGCACTTCCGCGGATGTACCGAGCGCGGTGGCGAGCGCGAGCAGCGGGGCGAACGCGAGGTCCTGGAACAGAAGCACGCCCACCGCAAGGCGTGCATGGGTGCGGTTGATCTCGAGTTGCTCGCCGAGTTGCCTCACGACGATGGCGGTCGAGGACATCGCGAGCGCACCACCCATGACGATGGCGACGGCCGGCTCCGCTCCGAGAGCCGCGGCGCCGCCTGCAAACGCGGCCGTCGTGATCAGCATCTGCAACCCGCCGATCCCGAGCACCTCGGACTTCATGGCGATCATGCGCGGCAGCGAAAACTCGAGTCCGAGCGTGAACACGAGAAACACCACGCCAATCTCGGCGAGGACCTGCACCGCACCGGCGTCCGAAGCGAGCCCCAGGGCATGCGGGCCGAGCAGCATGCCGACCACGAGGTAGCCGAGAACGGGCGGCAGGTCCAGGCGGCGCATGACGCTCAGCACCACCACCGAGCCGGCGAGTAGGACCAGGATCTGCGAAAGGATGTCGCCGCCCATCGGACCTCACGTAGCTTTCAACCCGATGCTAGCATTCCGGCCCGTAGCGGATGTCCGCAAGGAGAGGGAGCGATGACCGGAGCCGTGATCGCCGCGAAGGCGCGCATCGCCGGGCACGTCGAGGCCGGGCGCGGCTGCCCGAGGTGCGCAGGCGGACGCGACCATCGGCAGCCGTTCTGCATCGGCATGCACAGGTCGCCCTGAGGCGAGGAATTCCGCGAGTCCCGCGCCCGCGCCGCGCGGCCGAACCCGATGCACTTCACTGCGCAATATGACCCCGCTGCCGCGCGCCTCGAGCTTGCGGGCGACTGCCAGATGGAGGACGCGGCCGCGCTCGTACGTCGGCTCGACGAGGTGCGGTCGTCGCCGCCATTGACCCTGCACATCGGGTTGACCCGCGCCGAGCTGCGCGACATCGGTCCCGCATGGCTGCTGTATCGCGCGATCGCAGAACTGCGTGGGCGAGGCATCGCCGTCGAAATCGATGGGCGGACCCCGGAGCACTTCGCATACTTCGACGAGCTGCTCAAGCGTGAGGCGGGCGCGTGGACGCCGCTGGCTGCACCGACCCTGGAGCAGCGACTGGCAGGAGTCTGGCGCGGGCTCGCGGAGCGCTTCCGCAGCTGGTACGAGTCGATGGTCTATGGTGGCCGCCTCATTGAAAGCGCCGCGGTCGCCTGGCACAGCCTCAAGCGCCTGCGCATTCCGTCCGTGGTTCGGCACATGCACGAGACCGGCGTGCAGGCGATCCCGGTAGTCGCCGTGATCGCCATGCTGATCAGCGTGATCTCCGCCTACATCGGCGCGCAGCAGCTGCGGCCCTTCGGTGCCGAGATCTTCACCGTCGATCTCGTGGCGATCGGCGTGCTGCGCGAGCTCGGCGTGCTGCTCACCGCGATCATGGTCGCCGGCCGCACCGGCAGCGCGTACGCCGCGGAGCTCGGCGTGATGAAACTCAACGACGAAGTCGACGCGCTCGAGTCGATGGGCATGAATCCCTACGAGGTGCTGGTGCTGCCGCGCGTCGTGGCGCTGGTGCTCGTCATGCCGCTGCTCACGATCGTCGCGAACGCGATGGGCCTCGCCGGCGGCGCGATCCTTACCGGCTATCTCATCGACCTGCCGTTCGCGCAATTCGTGGCCCGTCTCGACGCGGCGATTGCGCCCACCACTTTCTGGGCGGGCCTCGTCAAGGCGCCGGTATTCGGCCTGCTGATCGCGCTCACCGGCACGCTGCGCGGCCTGCAGGTGCGCGAGTCGTCACGCGAGCTCGGTCGGCTCACCACGGTGGCGGTCGTGCAGTCGATCTTCCTCGTGATCTTCGCCGACGCGCTGTTCGCCATCTTTTTCCTGGAGATCGACTTCTGATGCCGGCGCCGATGGTCCTGGTCCGCGACGTAGTCAATCGCTTCGGAGAGCAGGTCGTGCACGACGGCGTGAGCTTCGAGGTCCACGCCGGCGAGATCTTCGGCATCGTCGGTGGCTCGGGCAGCGGCAAGAGCGTGCTGTTGAAGACCATGCTGGGTCTTCGGCGCCCGGACGCGGGAACGGTCGAGCTCGAGACGCGCGATATCACCGCGATGAGCGAGCGCGAGCTGCGCGGGGTGAAGCGTCGCTACGGGGTGACTTTCCAGCATGGCGCGCTGTTCACGTCGCTCAGCGTCGCCGAGAACATCACGATCCCGGTGGTCGAGGTTCTCGATCTGGAGGAGGCGTCGCTCCGGGCGCTGGTCGAGCTGCGACTGCGCATGGTCGGCCTGCCGCTCGAGGCCGCGGCGAAGTACCCCGCGCAGCTCTCCGGCGGTATGGTGAAGCGCGTCGCACTCGCGCGCGCACTCGCACTCGATCCCTCGATCCTGTTCCTCGACGAGCCGACCGCCGGTCTCGACCCGATCGCAGCGACTGCATTCGACGACCTGATTCTCTACCTGCGCGACACGCTGGCCCTCACGATCGTGATGGTCACGCACGATCTGGACACCCTGATGAGGACGTGCGACCGTGTTGCCGTGCTGGTGGACGGCAAGGTGATCGTGGATACCCTGGAGAAGATCGTCGCCTACGATCACCCCTGGATCCGCCACTACTTCCACGGTGCACGCGGACGCGCGCTGGGCGTGCGTGGGGAGGATTCGCGTGGAACGTGAGGCGCGCTACGCCCTGGTCGCCGGGTTCGCGCTGCTCGCGATCGCGGCTGCGGCTGCCTTCGTCTGGTGGTATTCGGGCCGCAGCGACCGGCGGTCGTACGATTACTACGAAATCTACTTCGAGGGCACCGTGAGCGGACTGTCACGCGGAAGTCCGGTGCGCTACCTGGGCGTGGACGTCGGGCGGGTGCGCAGCATGAGGGTGGATCGCAATGATCCCGGCCGCGTCAAGGTCATTGCCGAGGTGGACTCCGAGGCACCGGTGTCCGGTGCCACGCGCGCGCACCTCGGACTGCTGGGTCTCACGGGACTGCTGTACATCGACCTGCAGGTAGATCCCGTCGCCGACGCGTCGCAGCCGCTCGCGCAAGGCGAAAGGCACCTCGTGATTCCAGCGCGCAAGGGCAACATCGAGGCGTTCCTGGAGCGCCTGCCCGAGCTGATCTCGCAAGCGGGCCAGGTGATGTCGCGGGTCGAGAAGCTGCTCGACGACGAAAACGTCGAGGCCGTCGGCGACACGCTTGGCAGCCTGCGCGAGGCCACCGCCACCTTGCCGGCGGCGTCTCGCGAAGTGACTGCGCTGATCGCGGAAATGCGGTCGGCAACCCGGGAAACCGCGGCGCTGGCCCGTCGTCTCGACGGCCTCGCCGCTGCGTCGCAGCCCGGGCTCGAGGCCACGCTCGAGGGTAGTCGTATCGCCGCGGAGAAGCTGGCCAGCACTGCCGCGAGCCTGGAACGCATCGTGGCCCATAACGAGGCGGCGCTCGCCGGCGCGGCCGGTGCCGGCGCGGTCGAGCTGCAGCAGCTCCTGATCGACCTGCGCGACACGAGCGCCGAGGTCAACGCTCTTGCTCGTTCGCTGCGCGAGAGGCCATCGAGCCTGCTCAGGGATCCGCCCGAGCGCGGTGTGGAACTCGCGCCATGAGGTTTCGCGCATGAGACCCGCAATCGCCGCGGCGATCGCCTCGCTCCTGACCCTCGTCGCTGGCTGCTCGCGCGCATTGCTGGGGCCCGCGGTCGAGCCGCCCGAGACCTATCGCCTCGGCGCTCCGGTGGTCGCTGCCGCTCCTGCGCGGCTGCCATTGGCGCTTACCGTGGCCCGGCCGCGCGCCTCACAGGCACTCGACACCGACCGGATTGCCGTGGTGCAGCCCGGGCTTCGCTTCGACCACTACCAAGGCATCCGCTGGTCGGAGCCTGCGCCTCAGATGCTCCAGTCGCTGCTGGTCAGCGCGCTGCAGGCGTCCGGTCGCTACGAGACGGTGCTGTCCGCTCCGAGCCGCGTGCCGGCGGACCTGCTGCTCGATGTCGAGCTGCAGCGCTTCGAAGCGCGTTACACGGCGCCGGATGCGGCGCCGGTGGCACAGGTGCAGATGCAGCTCACCCTGGTCGATGCACGGCGCGGGCAGCGTCTCTCGAGTTTCGTGGCGTCGGGAGAATCGCCCGCTGCTACCGACCGGCGTGGCGAGGTGATCGCGGCCTTCGAGCGGGCAACATCGGAGGCGATCGGTGCGGCCGCTGCGTGGATCGCCATCGCTCCGCCGCCTCCCGGCCCCTGAGGCGGCTGGCTGGAGCGCAGCGGGCGCTCAGTGTGACCGCAATTCCAGCCGTTGCTCGAACTCCGCGCTGTCGCGCAGCAGCTCACAGGACTCCGGCAGGCGCTGACCCGCCAGCCGCGACGCGCCGGAGCCCCCGATCCAGATTGCAGTGCCCTCGGGCAGTCCCGCGGCCAGCGCGGTGAGCTGCGCGGGCAGTTCCGCTGCTCGGTCATGCAGCACGATGCTGAGCGCCACGACCGAGGCACCGACTTCCTTTGCGAAGCGCGCGATCTCCTCGGCCGGCAGGTCCGTACCCAGGTAGTGCACCTTGAAACCGCGGCTCGCGCAGAGCATCGCCGACATCAGCAGGCCCAGCTCGTGACGCTCGCCAGGCAGCGTCGCAAACACGACAGCCTCGCGGCGCGCGGTCCGTTCGAATGCATAGAGCATCAACCGGACGTGACGGCTCACGATCTTGGTGATCAGTCGCTCCTGCGAGATCGCAAACTCGCCGCGGTGCCAGCGATTGCCGACCTCCAGCAGCAGCGGTTGCAGCACGTCGCTCACCAGGCGCTCCGGGGGCAGCATCCCCACCGCCAGCGTAATGGCCTGCTCGCATTCGTCGGCGCGGAACTGCAGCGCCGCATCGAGGATGCGCCCCACGAACGCCTGGCCCATGCCCTGCTCGCGCTCGCTGCCAGGAGCGTCGAGCAGCGCGGACAGACGCTCCTCGCTGAGCGGGGCCAGCCGGCTGATCGGGTGGCCCCGCTCGGTGGCCTCGCGCAGACGTCGCAGTCGCAGGACGTCCTCCGGCCGGTAGACGCGCCGGCCTGACCCATCGCGCACAGGATGGACCACGCCGTA
>Ga0209254_10002963_pt1 | contig 15503 bp, 14 predicted proteins | sample FrelakmetDIP11DI_FD_187148 | JGI IMG/M metagenome (GOLD analysis project Ga0209254, IMG submission 187148) | Freshwater lake sediment microbial communities from the University of Notre Dame, USA, for methane emissions studies - DIP11 DI (SPAdes)... | ecosystem: Environmental > Aquatic >...
GCTTGAGACATTGCAGGTGTGCTCCTTACCAACCAGAATCAGAAGAATCGGAATCCGCCGCCAAACGCTTGAAGGGGATGGGCGGCAGTTGCTCGCGCAGGAGCTGCTCATACTCCTGGCGCAGCATGGCCAAGTAGTCAACACCGGTGGACGGCGCGGTCTCCAGTGGGGGCACGGGATCGGGCGTGACGCCCGGCTGGACGGTGGTCTGGATGTGCAGGGGGCGAGCCTGTTCGAGGTAGTGGCCGTTGTACCAGATCTCGACGTCGGCCAGGTCGAAGGGGTCGTCCCTCCGCTACGCTACGGGATGCTTCGCAATAGCGCAGCTCGACCTTCTCGCCGACGAGGTAAGCGGGGACGCTGTAGCGGTTGCCCTGGAAGTTGACGTGGCCGGTTTTGGCCACCTGGCGGGTGACGCGGAAGAGGAACGCCTGGCGCAGGGTGAGGGGGTCGACCGGGCGCACGGCCGGGGCTTCGTCGGCGCGGAAGCGGTCGAGGGGCGACTGGCCGGTCTCGGTGTGGACCTTGCGGTGGTAGACGACCTCGAGCCAGGCGAGAAACGAGAGGTTCAGAGCGTCGAGGGTGTGGATCGCGGCAGCGAGGGCCAGCTCGGGCAAGAAGCCAGAGCGGACAAAGCCAAAGAAGCGCTCGATCTTGCCCTTGGCTTCAGGAGAGTAGGGCTTGGCCAGGATGCGCTGCCTGTCCTGGCCGGACAGGCCAGGGGATGCCGAGGGTAGCACAGGCTATGTCGAGCTGCTCGGCGCGGAAGCTGGGTCCCTGGTCGGCGTAGATGGCCAGCGGGCGGCCGTAGCGCATGATGCCGCGCTTGAGGCAGTCCTCCAATCTCGGGAGCTGCTCGTTCCAGTAGAACTGGGCGTGAGGCACCAGGCGGGTATGGTCGTCGATGAAGGCGAAGAGGATCGTCGCCCGCTCCTGTGCCGGGTTGGCGGGGTCGGGCAGCCTGGGGCCGTGCATGGCGTCGGACTGCCACAGGTCGCCAAAGTGGCTGCGCTCGAAACGGCGGAAGACGGGCCGGGCCTTGGTCAGACGAACGGTGGTGGCACCGCGGGCGGCCAATTGGCGCGACAGGGTGCGCGGCGCGATCCGCTCCTCGGCGACAGGGCTGGCCGCGTCGCGTTTGAGGATGTCGACCACGGCGCGGGTGGAGCGGCTGGGCAGCTCACGCTTGAGGGCCTCGGCGCGGTCGAGGGTTTCGGAGGAGAGGGCACGCGCGGCGCCCCGGTCGCTGCGCGGCTTGGGCTTGCCTGTCCTGGCCGGACAGGCCAGGGAGGGCGTCAAATCCGCCGGCGAGGTAATCCTTCTCCCAGCGGCGCAGGGTGGGCACGCTGACGGTGCAGCGCTCGGAGTGGGGGATGACGTGCTGCTGGGCGGCGATGGCCTCGCGGATCTGGCGCTTGGCGCCGTCGCGTTGGCGCTCGTGGCGGAGTAGGGGTAAAATGAGCGTATAGCGAAACAGAGCGATCTCTGTTCGCCATTGCTCGTCGGGTAGTTTCTGCCCCGGCTGGGGCAGATCCACCGGGCCGGATGGCTGTGTTGCGGTCATTGGTTGCCTCCTGTGTTGGTTGTGGGACCAGTGTAGCAGGTGGCAGCCTGGCTGTCCAGACAGAAGTATGTGGGTCTGGGCTGGGACGGGCGGTTGGGACGCCGCCCGTCTCAGCGGCCGCATTGTTTGGGCCGATCAGGCCGGAGCCCGGGCAGCCGCCTGGGGCCACAGCAGGCGTGGCACTCGACCTGCCACTCCCAGGGTGGCGGCCACGAAGGCCAGGAGCATGTCTGCTTGAAAAACCAGATCGGCCTGGCGAGCGCGGACGGCCGCGTAGAGCGTCTCAGCCAGGCGCAAGGTTTGCCAGGCACGGGTGAAGACCGTCCCACGTTTCGGACTGCGGATGCCTTGCAGATGGCCCGGTGACCGGCTGAGTTCGATCGCGAACAGAGGGTCAAAGGCCAGCAGCCGGTGTTGGAGCCAGGGCAGGAGCCATTCGGCACTGTGGGCAAAGGTCCAGACCCAACTGTGGATGGTGGAGAAGGCCGGTTGATCGTAGGGGCCGACGGCATCGGCCAGCTTGTCACCCCACAAGCCGGCGTCGACGGCCAGGCTGATCGCCTTCTGGATCAGGAACAGGGCGTAGTGCCGGAACATGTGCAGAAAGCTGGGCAGCAGGGCATCGGTCACACGGCAGACGACGCAGCGCACGCGCTCGATCCGGATGGACATGCGGTGGGTGGTGAGGCGCACCCAGCGGGCGTAGCTGCCCCAGAAGATGCAGGTGTGCTCGGCGCCGCAGTGCGGGCAGCGCTCGGGACGCACCTCGAGGACCCAGGCAGCGTAGCGCGCCTGGTAGTCCTCGACGGAACCGGCGAAGCAGCAGACGACGGCCACAGTGCCGTGAGTACCCTCTGGGTGCTGACCCTGGGGCGGGAACGGCTGGCTGCCACGCCGGACAGGGCGAGCGTGCTGGAACGGTCAGATTATCGCCGGGGTGGGGCAAGCCGTCAACTCAGAGAGGGCTGATCAGCAAGCGTGGCGCACGGCTGGATCAAAGAAAGCGGCCGACAGCGGATCACAGAGTATGGCCTACTGGCAGGGGATCACTTACTCTGTCCAAAAAGAAGGCTCTGTGGATCAAATAATTAGGCCGGGGACAGGCTGCGGCTGGAGAAGGTGGAGGCCCCGGAGGCGGAGGAGGTGAAGAGGGAAGGTGAGCCATGAAACGGGATTCTGGATTTTGGATTTTCGATTTTGGATTGCGGAAGGCAATGCTGGTGGCCGTTGGCCTAATTCTGCTGCTGGCAGGTGGGGCAGTGGCGCAAGGGGGTTATGAGCTGTCGTGGTGGACGGCCGACGACGGAGGGCAGACGTCCAGCACGGGGCCGGGGTACTCGCTGGGCGGGACGATCGGGCAGCCGGACGCCGGGGTGATGAGCGGCCCAGGCTATATGCTGGACGGCGGGTTTTGGCCGGGCGGAGCGGCGAGCTACCGGGTGTACCTGCCGCTGGTGGTGCAGGACTATCGATAGCCAAGATTTGACAGAAGGTTGTATGTGTAGTATACTCTTTATAGATAACTATTCTCTATAGATAACTATGTCTGAATATGGGGTAACAATGGCCGATCCACAGGTCAGGTTTGACGAGCTGGTGACAAAGCTGCAAGAGCGGCGGTGCCGGATGACGCCGCAGCGGGTGGCACTGCTGCGCCTGTTGGCGGCCAGTGAGGGGCATCCCAGCGCGGCCCACCTGTATGACCGGCTGAGGGCGCAGTTCCCGACGACGAGCCTGGCCACGGTGTACAAGACGCTGAGCCTGCTGGACGAGATGGGCGAGGTGTTAGAGCTGGGGTTCAGCGGAGACGATAACCGCTACGACGGGAACAAGCCGTACCCGCACCCGCACCTGATCTGTATCCGCTGCCGGAAGATCGTGGACGCGGGGAACGGGCTGGGCCGGGACCTGGCCGAGGAGGTGGCGCGGAGTTCGGGGTTCCAGGTCATCGGCCACCGGCTCGATTTCTATGGGTTGTGTGCCGAGTGTCAGAAACTATAAATCAAAAGAGGAGGTAAACGATGAAAGGCAAACAGAAATTAACCCACACCACCGGCGCGCCGGTGGCCGATAACCAGAACAGCATGACTGCTGGACCGCGGGGGCCGATGCTGCTCCAGGACGTGTGGTACCTGGAAAAGCTGGCCCACTTTGATCGGGAAGTGATCCCGGAGCGGCGGATGCACGCCAAGGGGTCGGGGGCCTTTGGGACCTTTACCGTGACCCACGACATCACCCGCTATACCAAGGCCATGATCTTTTCGGAGGTGGGCAAGAAGACGGAGATGTTCGTCCGCTTTTCCACCGTGGCCGGCGAGCGGGGCGCGGCCGACGCCGAGCGGGACATCCGCGGCTTTGCGATGAAGTTCTACACCGAGGAAGGCAACTGGGACCTGGTGGGCAACAACACGCCCGTCTTTTTCCTGCGCGACCCGCTCAAGTTCCCGGACCTGAACCATGCCGTCAAGCGCGACCCGCGCACCAACATGCGCAGCGCCAAGAACAACTGGGACTTTTGGACGTCGCTGCCGGAGGCGCTGCACCAGGTGACGATCACCATGAGCGACCGGGGCATCCCCTACTCTTACCGGCACATGCACGGCTTTGGCAGCCACACGTTCAGCTTTATCAACGCCAAGGATGAGCGGTTCTGGGTCAAGTTCCACTTTCGCACCCAGCAGGGGATCCGCAACCTGACCGACGAAGAGGCCGAGGCGATAATCGCCAAGGATCGCGAAAGCCACCAGCGCGACCTGTACGACAGCATCGAGAAGGGCGACTTTCCGCGCTGGACGCTGTTCATCCAGATCATGCCGGAGAAGGACGCGGCGAAAATGCCCTACAACCCGTTCGACCTGACCAAGGTGTGGTATCACGGGGATTATCCGCTGATCGAGGTCGGGGTGATGGAGCTGAACCGCAACCCAGAGAACTATTTCGCCGACGTGGAGCAGGTCGCCTTCAATCCGGCTCACGTCGTGCCGGGCATCGGCTTTTCGCCCGACAAGATGCTGCAGGGGCGGCTGTTTTCCTACGGCGATGCGCAGCGCTACCGGCTGGGGGTGAACCACCACCTGATCCCGGTCAATGCGGCGCGCGTCCCAATGCACAGCTATCACCGCGACGGCCTGATGCGAGTGGACGGCAACTTTGGCAGCACGCTGGGGTATGAGCCGAACAGCTACGGCGAGTGGCAGGAGCAGCCGGAAGCTGCCGAGCCGCCTCTCGCTTTGGAAGGCGCGGCCGACCACTGGAACTTTCGGGAAGACGACGACGACTATTACACGCAGCCCGGCAAGCTCTTCCGGCTGATCAGCCCGGCACAGCAGCAGGTGCTCTTTGAGAACACGGCGCGGGCGATGGGCGATGCCCCGCGCGAGGTCAAGATCCGCCACATCGGGAATTGCCTGAAGGCAGATCCGGCGTATGGCAAGGGGGTGGCCAAGGCGTTGGGCATCCCGTTGAGCGAGGTGCACTAGCGGTTTCGTGACGCTGATTAACGCGGAAATGCAAGGAGCCTTCGAGGTCTCGTGGACCTCGAAGGCTCCTTCGTTTCAAAACACTACGTCGCCGGCGGGATATTTTGGTTGAGCCGGAAGAGGTTGGTCGGGTCGTAGCGGGCCTTGATCGCCCTCAGCCGGTCCCAGGCCGGCCCGGGATAGGCCTCGCGGACCCGGGCCTCGCCCTCGTCGCCCAAAAAGTTGACGTACGTGCCCGAACTACCCTGGCGCAGCGCCGCCGCAAAGCTTCTGACCCAAGCCTCGTGCACCGCTGCCTCGTCGGGGTTCTGATAGAGCGCGGCGACGTTCGCCAGCACCCGCCGCTTGCGGTGCGCGAACGCCGTGGCCTCGACGGGCACGCGGGCCATCGCCCCACCAAGCACCCGGAGCTGCGCGACGGCCATCTGTGCGGTTGAGGTCGTGAGGTGGTCGACGATAGTTTCCGCCGTGCGGCGATCGACGGTGTCGATGAACATGGTGCGCGCTACCGCGGTTGGGTGAAAGCCGCCCTCCTCCGGCGGGTAGATCTCTGGATAGCGCATCGGCCGGACCATGTCGGCTATCGGCGTAGCCAGCGCCCGGAACGGCGCGACGGCGCGCTCGCCGGCCTCGGCTCCGCCGGCATAAGCCAGCATGGCCATCACCACCAGCCGGCCGTGATGCTCCTCAGGCACGAACGGCATCGGCGGCGCAGGCATGACGTTGGCGATGGCCGACAGCTCGTCCGGCGCGGCCTCGGCCTCGGCAATGAAACTCTGGATGACCTCTGGTGTGGCCGGCAGCAGCAGCATGCCGCCCACGATCGTCTCGAGCGGGTGCAGCCGGAACTGGAACCGGGTCGCCACGCCAAAATTGCCGCCGCCGCCGCGGATTGCCCAGAAGAGGTCCGGATGCGTCTCGGCGTCGGCGCGCAGGATCTGACCGTCGGCGGTCACCAGGTCGGCGGCCAGCAGGTGGTCGATCGTCAGGCCGTGCTTGCGGACCAGGTAACCGATGCCGCCACCCAGCGTGATCCCCCCGATCCCCACCGAGCCGGTGTCGCCGAACCCGGTCGCCAGGCCGTGCGCCCCCGCCGCGGCCGTGTACTCGCCCGCGGTCAGTCCTGTCTCGGCCCACGCGGTACGCCGGTCGACATCGATCTGCAATGCCCGCATGTCCGCCAGGTCGAGCACGATCCCCCCGTGGGAGGCGCTGTGGCCGGCCATGCTGTGGCCTCCGCTGCGCACGGCAAGCTCCAAGCCGGTCTCGCGCGCGAGCAGGACGACGCGCGAGACATCACTCGGGTCCGCGGCCCGGACGATGGCCGCCGGCCGGCGGTCGAACCCCCCGTAAAAGACCGTGCGCGCCTGGTCATACCCGTCGTCCTCGGGCGCGATGACCCGGCCGTCGATCGCGGCGCGGAGCTTAAGGATGGAGATGCCCGCCGGGTTGAGCCCCTTTGGGCTGCCTCCTGTCTTGATTTTGTCGTCCTCCTTCCTGCCGTCGAGGACTGTCACCGGTTCAGATGCCACCACTGTCTTTTGCATTTCCGTCACCCTTCATCCTTTCCAAGCCGGCGGGCGCTTGCTCGCCCACTCGATCCGGGTTTCCCAAACCTGATCGACCGGTGCATTGACCCCCAGAGCGTCAATCAGCCCCGGTTTCTCTGTTCGATCCACGCCAGGCTATGCTTGCTCGTACGCTTGCCTCAAAGTGTTTATGTCGATCTTTTTCATCTTGAGCATGGCCTCCGTGACCCTTTTCGATTTTTCAGGATCAGGGTCGTTCAGCATCTCGACCAAAGCAGTAGGAACGATCTGCCACGAGAGGCCATATCTGTCTTTGAGCCAGCCACACGGCCCCTCTTCGCCACCCTCCGTCAGCTTTTCCCACAGCTCGTCTACCTCTTCTTGCGAGCTGCAGTGCACGACGAATGATATGGCCTCGGTGAATTTGAACAGCGGGCCACCGTTTAGCGCCGTGAATTCCATGCCCTCAAGCTCGAACGAGGCGGTCATTACGCTGCCTTCAGGCCCAGGCCCGGCCTCTCCATAACGAGTGACTTGACCAACCTTTGAGTTCTTAAAGATGGAGGTATAGAACTTGGCTGCCTCCTCAGCCTGGTTGTCGAACCACAAAAAAGGCACAATCTTTTGCATTTTGACCTCCCTTTCGATCTGGTAACCTTGTATAGTATACTCCCAAACCGGTGATTTGTCCATTAAAATTACGTTAATTATAAAATTTAGATCCGATCTAGCTCCCCCACCATCGTCCGCTTGAGCAAGCGATCGGGGCATTGACGGAGATGGAGGGTTCCGGTATAATGAGGACAGGCTTTGCAGGCTCGGAAGGAGGAGGGGCTATGAAAGGGGTGGTATGGCGCCTGGCGAGCCTCACGCTGGTGGGGGTGATGCTGATCGGCGGAGTACACCAAGGCCATTGCGCTCGATCCGGAGGATGCGCTGGCCTATGGGAAACGTGGGCGTGTCTATGCCGAGATGGGGGAGCGGGAAAAGGCGATCGCGGACCTGGAGAAGGCTCTGGAGCTGGGGCTGGATCCTGACCTTGAAGCAGAGGTGAAAGCTACGCTGGAGGAATTGGACCATTAAAAGAATGCAAGCCTCCCGCAGGTCTCCAACCTGCGGGAGGCTTTTGTTCGTGGATTTACATTGGCGCAGATTCAGATCGCGCCGATCATGAATGCCAGTTTTTCACGACAAGCGGCAGATAGCAGCCATGCGTGAAGTGAAAAGTGGACGTCTCGAGCAGGTCGGCGCCGGTCTGAGCCGTGATCACCACGGTTTGGGCGATGTCAGAAGTCAGGGTGGCAGTCACCAGGCCGCCCTGCGTGAACAGTGTGCTGCCTGACGGCGGCGACAGCGTTCCCCCCGAGCTAAACAGGGTCACCGCGGTACCGTCTGGTGCGTTGACCCCCTGCCGATCGACGGCCCGCACCCGGACGGGAGCGACAGCGCCGGCCGGGTAGGTATCTCGCTGCCACTCAAAGATCAGCATGGCCGGGATGCGGTTATCCACGACCACGGTCCAGGCATCGAGATCGTAACGATTCCCCCAGTTGTCGGTGATGATGGCCGTGTTGGTGACGCAGGTGCCGGCAAGCAGCATATCTACCTGGACCTGAAAGTGGACAACCTGGGTCTCACCCGGCGGGATGGGCGCATCGTACAGGACGATGGCGTTGCGCACCGGATCGTAGCTCGCTCCCCCTCCGACGCTGCCGGGCACGTAGGTGGTGCCTGGTGGAATCGGATCGAACAGGCTGGCATGCGCCATGCCCACCACGCCGCTGTTGGGCAGCTCGACGGTGTAGGTCAATCGCTCGCCGGCCGCGACAAAGGGCTGGGTCTCCTTGCCGGCCTCCGTCAGGTTGCCGAAGCCGCCGGGCATGAGCCAAGTCAGCGTCATGGGCTGCGTCAGGTATAGTCCGATCGCCGGCGACCACACTTCGACGACATTGGGCAGCGCCAGCCCCGGCATGGCATAGACCTCGGCCGTGAAAGAGATGACGGCCTGATGGCGTGGCTCCAGGATAACAGGGTCCGGGGTGGCAGGGTCAGCATTGTTCTCCCAGACGAGCTGATTATCACCCGTCAGATAGACCTCGCCCGGCTCGGCCTGCAGCGAATCGGTCAGGACCAGGAAGCTTCCACCGCTCACCGGATCGTACAGCCGGTCCACGAGATAGATCGGGATCGCCGCTTCGCTCAGGGGGTTCTCGATCCGGATGGTCAGGTCAACCATGTCGTCCATGCCGGGATCGGAGATCGAGACCGGCTTGACAATGGGTGGCTTGGTGAGGTGCTTGGGGTGAATCATGCACCCCCAGTAGGCGCCGGTGGCCTTGTCGTACAGGTGAACCAGGAAATCGGGCGGCGGCAAATAGTCCACCCACACCGGCGGGATGGTGGTGATGATCCGGCGCATGGGCACCGGGTCATGGTTGATGAGGATGACCGTCAGGCCGCCCAGGTCAATCTCCACTTCGAAAAAGACGTCAAAAAAACTGTCTGCCGGAAAGTCCTGGCCCGGCTTGATCTGGGTGACCTGGCCCACCGTACGCCGGTCGGGGCTCTCCCGGATGGTGACCGGTCCCACCAGCGGCCCCATCTCGAAAGTTCCGTACAGGTCCAGCTGCACCATCTCGGTCTCGATCTGCTCACGACCGCCCGGCAGCCTCACCGGCTCCTGGCGTTGAATGGTGGTGGGGCCTTCGGCGACGACGCTGGAAAGCGCCTGGAGGTTGCACAGGGGGGCAAAGCCCAGAGTGGTTGAGGACAGAAACGTATCCTCTCCCTGAGGGGGGAAGGTGCGGAGCGATCCGGTCAAGGCCAAGCGCGCCTGCTGCCAACTTGCAAGGACACGGGCGGTATGCAGGTGCGAGCCCACAACCAAGGCCCCAAACGCGACCAGGCACACTACCAGGCTGATCCCAGCTACCCATAAGAACCTGCGAGCAAACATCGTGGCCTCCTTTCTTTGGGCGGCGACCTCGGTTACAAAACGTGCATAGGCTTATTGTAGCATAGGCCCAATACGATGTCAATAGCTGCAAAAGGCTCCAAGGCCAAGTCGCCCAGCAGGCCCGCTCGCAGCTGTACCGGAGCAGGGAGGAGAGAACAGCCTGGCAGACGCGGTCTTGATGGCAATGACCCCGGTCGTGACCTTTGGCACTTGGCGGGGTGACCTGGGCGGGGGTATGATGGAGGGTGAAAGTAGGGGCGACCACAGGGAGGGCGACCACGGGGAGGGCGACCACATGGGGTCGCCCCTACGAAAATACGAGGAGGAGGAAATGGCTGAACCGATTCTGGTAGTCGAAGAGCTGCAAAAGTCGTACGGCGACAACCATGCCGTGCGCGGCGTGTCGTTCCGCGTAGCGCGGGGCGAGATCTTTGGGCTGCTGGGGCCGAACGGGGCCGGCAAGACGACGACGATCTCGATGCTGACGGGGCTGTTCCCGCCCGACGCAGGGACGGTCACGGTCGACGGGCTGGACCTGAAGACGCAGCTCGCGGCGGTGAAGGCGAAGCTGGGGCTGGTGCCGCAGGAATTGGCGCTGTATCCGACGCTGTCGGCGCGGCAGAACCTGACCTTCTTTGGCAAGATCTATGGGCTGCGGGGCAAGCAGCTCAGCAACCGGGTCAAAGAGGTGCTGGAGATGATCGGGCTGACCGACAAGGCCGACAAGGCGATCGAGACCTACTCGGGCGGGATGAAGCGCCGGGTGAATATCGGCGCGGGGCTGCTGCACAAGCCCGAAATCCTGTTCCTGGACGAGCCGACGGTCGGCGTCGATCCGCAGAGCCGCAACGCCATCTTTGAGAATGTGGAGATGCTGAACCGGGAGGGGATGACCGTCATCTACACGACCCACTATATGGAGGAGGCGCAGCGGCTGTGCCACCGGGTGGGGATCATCGACACAGGCAAGGTGATCGCCCTCGACACGCCGTCGGCGCTGATCCGCAGCCTGGGCGGCGGCATCATCTTCCTGGGGGTGGCCGAGGAGCAGGCCGAGGCGCTGGCGGAGCAGGTGACCCAGCTCCCGGCGGTCAAGGCGGCGACCCGCACCGACGGGCAGATCAAGATCGAGACCCACCGGGTCCAGGAGGGGCTGATGGGCGCGCTGGACCTGGCCAACCGGCTCGATGTCCGCCTGACGTCGCTGGAGATCCTGGAGCCGAACCTGGAGAGCGTATTCCTGCACCTGACCGGCAAGAAGCTGCGGCAGTGAACGGAGGCGAACGATGAATGCACTAGATGTTGCCTGGAAAGATATCCAGATCCTGCTGAAGGATCGGGGGCAGGTGATTCTGCTGTTCGTGCTGCCGATAGTGTTTGTCATGGCCTTTAGCGCGGCGCTGTCGGCGAGCGCGAACTCGCAGCCGGCGATCGACGTGCCGGTGGTCAACCTGGACGCCGGCGGCGAGAAATCGCAGAACCTGGTCGACCGGCTCAACGCCGACCAGGGCCTCAAGACCCAGGCGTACGGCGACGAGGCCCAGGCCGAGGCCGATCTGAAGGACGAAAAGATCAAACTGGCGCTGGTTATCCCGGCCGGGTTCACATCCGACATCGAGGCCGGCCAGGTGGCCAAGCTGCGGCTGGTGCGCGGCCCCGCGGCCAGCGAATCAGAGATCACGACGGTCCGGCTGGTGGCCGAAGGGATCGCCGCCGACCTGTCGCTGGAGACCCAACTGGAGGCAGGGCTGAGCCAGATGGGGGCGATGATGGGCGACGCACCGGCGGCCACCCAGGCCTTTACCGTCGAGCGGATCAAGGCCCAGGCCGAGAGCCAGTATGAGCGGGCCAAGACCGACCCCCTGCTGGCGGTGGAGGCCAGGTGGCCCGCTGCGCTCACCGGCGGGAAGGAAGAGTTCGAGCCGTCGAGCTTTAGCATGGCCGGCTTTGCCATCCTGTTCGCCTTTATGGGGGCCCAGGTGACGGCGGCGTCGATCCACGACGAAAAGAAGCTGGGCACCTTCCGCCGCCTCCAGACGTCGCCCCTGTCCCGGTTCGAGCTGATGGTGGGCAAGATGCTGCCCAATTTCGTGATCGCGCTGGTGCAGGTGGCGATCATCTTTGGGCTGAGCGTGGTGCTGCTGCCGCTGATGAATCTGGGGGCGCCGTCGCTGGGCAGCGACCCGCTGGCGCTGGTGGTGGTGACGGTGGTACTGGCGGTGTGCTCGATGGGCCTAGGGGTGTTCATCGCGGCGCTGGCCCGCACCGAGAGCCAGGTGGGCGGCATCGCCACCGTCCTGCTGTGGGTGTCCGGCATGGTGGGTGGGGCGTTCCTCCCCGCCTTTTTGCTGGGCAACTTTTTGAACACGATCGGCAAGGTGGTGCCCCACTACTGGGCGCTGCAAGCCTACAACGACCTGCTGATCCGCGGCAAGGGGCTGGTCGACGTCCTGCCCGCCGTGGGGATCCTGGCCGGGTTCGCCCTGCTGTTTCTGGTGGTCGGCCTGGCCAAGTTTCGGTTCGATTAGGGGAGGACTATCATGATCAGGAGTACCCTGGCTGTTGCGTGGAAAGACCTGCGGATCATCCTCAAGGACAAGGGCGCGCTGGCGATCTTTTTCCTGATGCCGCTGTTGTTCGCCACCATGCTGGGCATGGCCTTTGGCAACACCGGCAACGCCGAGACCAAGATCGAGATCGGCACTGTGCTGGCCAACCTGGACGAGGGGACATACGGCCAGATGGTGGCCGACGGGCTCAAGGCGGCGCCTGTGCTCAAGATCAAGGAGGTGGCCGACGCGGCCGAGGCCGAGCAGCAGGTGGCCGACGGCACGGTGGCCGCAGCCGTGATCATCCCCGCCGACCTGAGCGCCAAGGTCGACGCCGGCGAGCCGGTGCGGATCGTGGTGATCAAGGACCTGACGCAGCAGGACGCGGCAGGCATCGTGGCCGGCGTGGTCAATCAGGCCATGGCCGAGGTCGCCCTGGTGGGCGAGCTGCGCTACGGCATCCACGCCGTGACGGTCCAGCAGCCCGGCTATGACCAGGCGCCCGCTGAGCTGGTCCAGGCGATGGAAGCCCAGACGCTGGGCGTGGTCTGGAGCCAGGTGCAGGCGATGCGCCAGAATCCGCTGATCGCGGTAAAGAGCGAAACGCTGGAAGGGCAGGAGGTGGAGGAGGAGCCGTGGAATCCGATCACCTACTATGTGCCCGGCTTTACGGTGGCCTTTGCCTTCTTTCTGATCGGGGCGATGGCCGGGGATCTGCACCGGGAAAAGGAGGAGGGCACCTTCCGCCGCCTCCTGTCGGCGCCGATCCCGAAGCAGTCGATCATCGCCGGCAAGGTGGTAGCCTACATGGCCATCGTCTTTATGCAGGTGGTGGTGCTGGCTGCGGTGGGCTATGCGCTGTTCCAGATGCCGCTGGGCAGCTCGCCGCTGGGGCTGGGGCTGCTGACGCTGGGTCTGGCGCTGGCCGCCGCGTCGATGGGGATGCTGATCGGGGCGTTGACCCGCACCAAGAAGCAGGCCGAGCAGGTGGGCACGGTGGTCGGGTTTGTGCTGTTGATCCTGGGCGGGACGATGTTTCCCCTGTTCCGCGGCACAGGCCTGATGGCGATCCTGTCCAGGCTGACCCCCAACGCATGGGGCATCGAGGGCTACATGGGCATGCTGGCCGACAACTGGGGGATGGCCCGGCTGTGGCCTAACATCCTGGCGCTGTTCCTCTTTTCGGCGCTGTTCTTTGCCATCGCCGCGTGGCGGTTCAAGTACGAATAGACCAACCCCATCCTGGAGAAACCGGGTTTTTTCCCCTGGCCCGCTGGCGCAAGCCAGGGCGGGCGAAAAACCCGGTTTCTTTGGCTTGTTGGGGAGGGTAAATCGGGGTATAATATCTCCATGCTGCCAGTACGACTTTCCCGGCGCGATGCCATTTGGGTCCAGTTGGGGGTGTTTGCCATCCTGGCGGCGATCGCCATCGCCGGCGTAGGAAGTACCCCCACGCCGCTGGCCCGCGCGGCGACGATCGCCCTGCTGCTGGTCTTTGGCGTCGCGCTGACCCTGTCCGGCAACGACGGGTTCCGCGCCAGGACGCCGGCCTGGACGGCCCACCTGTTCCTGATCGTGGAGACGGCGGCGACGGCGGGGCTGATGTACCTGTCGGACAACTGGTCGCTGTACACCGTCCTGTTCTTCATCCTCAGCATGCAGGCCGCGCTGCTCTTCCCGCCGCGCCTGGCCCTTGCCTGGATCGCCGGCTTTGTAGCGATATCGGCCATATTCGGCTTGGTCAAGTGGGGCTGGCCTGGCGGGCTGATGACGCTGCCGCTGTACGGTGGGGGCTACATCCTGCTTGCGGTGCTGGCCCACGCCATGGCCAGCGCCGAGACGGCCCGGCGCAAGAGCCAGGAGCTGGTGGAAGAGCTGCAAGCAGCCCACGAAAAGATGCAAGAATATGCCGGCCGCATCGAGGAGCTGGCGGTGGTCGAGGAGCGCAACCGGCTGGCGCGGGAAATGCACGACACGCTGGGCCACCGGCTGACGGTGGCGGCGGTCCAGTTGGAGGGCGCCCAGCGGCTGATCGAGGCCGATCCCGGCCGCGCGGCGCAGATGGTGGGCACGGTCCGCGAGCAGGTGCGCGAAGCGCTGTCCGAGCTGCGGCAGACGGTCGCGGCGCTGCGGGCGCCGCTGGAGGCCGATCTGTCGCTGCCGCACGCGCTGGCCCGGCTGGCGACCCACTTTGAGCAGGCAACGGGGATCACCGTCCACCAGGTACTCCCCCGGGCCGAGGAGTTGCCCGACCTGCCGGACACGCACCGGCTGGCGGTGTACCGGGCGGCGCAGGAGGCGCTGACGAACATTCAGCGCCACGCCGAGGCCGGCCAGGTGTGGCTGGTGCTGGCCGGCGACGGCGGGGCGGTGACGCTGCTGGTGAGCGACGACGGGAAGGGGATATCGCTGAGCGGCGATCAGGCCGGCTTTGGGCTGCACGGTCTGCGGGAGCGGGCCGCGCAGCTCGGCGGTGAGATGCACGTGGAGCCGCGGCGGGGCGGCGGGACCCAGGTGTCGTTTAGGGTGCCGGTGGAGAGCTGATGGCTGACAAGATCTGTGTTCTACTGGTGGACGATCAACGGCTGATGCGAGAGGGGCTGCGGACGCTGCTGGAGCTGGAGCCGGACCTGCGGGTGGCCGGCGAGGCGGGGGATGGGCAGGCGGCGCTCGACGCCTATGCCGCGCTGCAGCCGGACGTGGTGCTGATGGATGTGCGGATGCCGGGGATGGATGGGGTGGAGGCGACGCGGCGGCTGCGGGAGCAGTGGCCGGGGGCGCGGGTGATCATTTTGACCACCTTCGACGACGACGCTTCGGTGTTCGAGGGGCTGCGGGCCGGGGCGCTGGGGTATCTGCTGAAGGATGTGTCGGGCCAGGAGCTGGCCGAGGCGGTGCGGACGGTGGCCGGCGGCGGGGCGCTGATCGAGCCGTCGGTGGCGCGGCGGGTGCTGGCCGAGTTTGCCCGGCTGGCACCGCCGGCCCGCCCGCCGGACGCGGGGCTGGCCGAGCCCTTCTCCGAGAGGGAGCGGGAGATAGTGCGGCTGCTGGCGGCAGGGCTGAGCAACCGGGAGATCGGCGAGCGGCTGTGCCTGGCCGAAGGGACGGTCAAGAATTACGTGACTACGATCCTGCAAAAGCTGGGGGCGCGGGACCGGACGCAGGCGGCGCTCAGGGCGCGGGAGATGGGGTTGATCTGAGACAGAAGAAACTCGATTTCCGACCGTAGGGAGGAGAAACCGAGTTTCTTGCCCCCTCCCCTGAGGGGAAACCCGCTTTGTGTCCTTCGTGTCCTTTGTGGTTCCAACCCTCCCCCATGCCCTATTATGTAAGCATCGAACCTTGCCTTTTCTCATCACTGATGCTACAATGGCAGCCAAGTAAAACCGCCTCGTGGCCAATGTGGAGCCAGAGGCCCAGCTCAAG
>Ga0209254_10002964_pt1 | contig 15502 bp, 15 predicted proteins | sample FrelakmetDIP11DI_FD_187148 | JGI IMG/M metagenome (GOLD analysis project Ga0209254, IMG submission 187148) | Freshwater lake sediment microbial communities from the University of Notre Dame, USA, for methane emissions studies - DIP11 DI (SPAdes)... | ecosystem: Environmental > Aquatic >...
CCCTCCTTGGCAAGGTCATACATCTTCGTTACAGCGCGGGGTGTGCAGGCTTTGTACATACCTCCCACCCGCGGGTTGCTCGGGTGGACCGCTTCCCCGCCGGCAATCTCTCCGATGGTCTGGCCGATCTCCCTGATACGCTGGATGCGCTTTGCTACACTCCTCACGGGTTCTTCGGGGGTGAACGGGTTGATCTTCTTGTCCGTTCCGGGAATGTAGAAATCAGGAAGGATCAGGATATTGTGCAGTGCAATGCTGTGCAGTCTGTTGGCACACTGCAACACGATACGGAGGAGCTTTGCATCTTTCGGAATCTCACAGCGGATGGAGCCTTCCATCGATTCAATTCCGGCGAGCGTATGGGCAATGGGACAGATACCACAGACGCGTGATGCAATCTTTGGCACCTGATCCATTGTCTTGTTGATGGCAAGCTTCTCCACTCCCCTGACCGGGGTGATAGAGAGCCAGTCACCACGCTCTATGATGCCCGCATCGTCCACCTTCAGGACGAGCTTCGAGTGTCCCTCATGCCTCGTGGTTGGGGAAATCTCTACAATTTTCGACAATAGTATCGCCTCATGTTATTGAGTTGGTCATATCGCGGTACCGGTGTAATCCACACAACTCATCTCTCTAGATGATTGACCGTACAGAGTACGTTCAGGATACATTACCCTCTCCTATTATATATCATCTGTGCAATATTCCGGGGATAATTCAGGCCGGAATGCCGAAATAGAAATCAATATATGGCAATAAAAGATTGGGAAAGGAAATTAATATATAGGGAGTCTAAAATTCCCCATAAAATAAAGTACCCGAAATTGGTGGAAAAATTCTGTATATATTCTTTCCTCAGGTTTCCTGCATCTCGGCCTGTTCACCATTCAGCTCGACAAAAAGTTCAGCCATGGTAGCCTGCCGCTCGGCATAGGCATCATGCTGGTGGATACTCTCCTCGTTGGTCTGCTTGATGGTGATGAGCGAGTCGCCGGGAAGATCCCTGAACTCATTGATCACCTTCTTGGCTATCTCGCGGACACAGTCTTCGACGAACCGGGGATTCATGTGGGCGTTGAGGACAACATAGCTCTCATCCCCCCGCTTGAGCAGCTCGAAAATGCTTGCGCTCATGGAACCCTTGAGAATCTGGATGATCTTCTCGAGCTTCACATGCTGGTCATCATCAATTTCTATGCAGAGAAAGCCCCGTCCCCGCTGGTTGTGCGTAGCCATGGGGACATCCCTGAGGAATGCATCTATCTTCTCCTGCCCGATATCCAGGTTCCGGAGGGTATAGATCGCCCGTTCTTTCATGATATCCTGGGCACAGGGGCAGGCAGTCATCCCTGTCACTTCGGCACCGATACTCTTTCGTACAATAGGATCCCGAAACGTCCTGCGGGCGATTGCCCGTGCGTGGACCTTGACCACCTCATGACAACTGGTACGGGAGACCGGGGTCTCCCGTTTCACCATGAACTGGCTCTGCATGAGGACCTCAGTCCTGTCAGCATACTCATGCCGGTCAAGAAGCTTCCTTGCCACGACACTGCAGAGATTTTCAATCTCTTTCACTTCACCATCGATAGCCTGCTGTAACACCTCATCGATGACCTCGAAATTCCGGGAAAGGTTCGCTCCCTTGAGACTCCCCGGGAGATCAACAAAGACATCAAAATTGGAGATGAAAACAACCGGTCTTTTCTCCTGCCGGGATACTTCGACCAGTTTTTTTACATTTTTTACGCCTACACGGGTAAGATTAATACGCACCGCAGGGGTCGTGGACTGGATGTCCGGCAATTCACGTCCGCTCTGGGGCCTCAGGTCATGGTGAATATTGCATCGCTCCGGTATTGTTGTATTCGGTTGTGTGATGTAGTTTTTTTATATAATATTTAAGTGCTCTGTTAGCGATAGCTGATGGAACATCCATGATAAAAAAATACTACGAATCAGATGCCGATCTCTCCGTTTTCGACGGAAAACGAATTGCTGTTATCGGGTACGGATCGCAGGGCCGGGGGCAGGCTCTCAATCTCAAGGACAGCGGGCTCGATGTGATTATCGGGGTGAGACCCGGGAAGAGCTGGTCCCTGGCAAGTGCAGACGGGTTCAAGGTCTATCCGGTGGCCGAAGCAGTGAAGATGGCCCAGATTATCCAGATCCTTCTCCCCGATGAGAACCAGGCCGGGGTCTACAGGACCGAGATCCGGCCTCACATGACCGAGAACAAGTGCCTCATGTTCTCCCATGGCTTCAATATCCATTTCGGCCAGATTGTTCCTCCCCCTGACGTTGATGTTCTTATGGTTGCTCCGAAAGGGCCGGGTGCACTGGTCCGCCGGATGTATGAAGACGGAAAAGGGGTGCCTGCGCTCATTGCGGTTCACCAGAATTATACCGGAAATGCCCACGCGCTGGCCCTTGGATATGCCAAGGGAATCGGTGCGACAAGGGCGGTTGTGCTCGAGACCACGTTCCGGGAGGAGACAGAGACCGATCTCTTCGGTGAACAGGCAGTCCTCTGCGGCGGGGTTACCTCGCTGATCAAGGCAGGTTTTGAAACCCTTGTTGATGCCGGTTATGCACCCGAAATGGCCTACCTCGAGATACTCCACGAGCTCAAACTCATTGTTGACCTGATCTATGAGGGCGGTTTTACCAAAATGAGAAATTCGATCAGCAATACTGCCCAGTATGGAGACCTTACCCGCGGACCACGGATAATCGGCACCGAGGTCTACCTCTCCATGCAGGAGATCCTCCGTGAAATCCAGACCGGGGAATTCGCAAAGGAGTGGATGCTTGAGAATATGGTCAACCGGCCGGTCTTCACCGCACTGACCAGGGCTGATGAAGAGCACCTCATTGAAGAGATAGGGCGAGAGGTCCGCTCTCTCATGCCCCAGTTCCAGAAAAAATAATCTCTTTTTTCCGACCGGTGTCTGGTAACCCCCAGAAGTATTTCTGCTTCACGATTCTTCAGTCCGGAACCGGGTGAATACCTCCCCTCACCCCTGCATAATCCGGGTAAACGATGAGAGAGCCCGGTCAACCTGTCCCTGCTCCACGGTGACACGGGTTCCATCACACCGGATATCAAGTCCTTCCGCGATGACCTCGCCAAGGACCGCATACGGCAGCCCCTTCAGATCCTGTTCATCCCGATAAGCAACAAGGAATCTTCCGTAGGTCTCGGAGAAGAGGTTTACGAGGGGGGATCCGGGAATCTCAATCCGTACTCCCGGGCAGAATGTGGCAACCGCCGCTGCGAGTCCTCCCTGGGAGAGATCAGTTACGGCACATCCCCCGCAGGACTGTACGAGGGTCCGGATACGGGCAACGATTGCTGGATGGGCCTCCGGCGGCGGAAGTCCGCCGCAGCCGAACACTGCGTCAAGGACCGACCCTCCGAAATGGACTCCGGGTTCACCGATAAGGGCAAGGCCCATACCCTCCGAAGGCTGTATTCGTCGCACGGGAGCTGCACGGCCCAGCATCCCGATAGATGGTGTGGGCATAATCTGGGTACCCATCTCATCACTCTCATTATAGAGTGACACATTCCCTCCCACCACGGGAATGGTCATGGCACGGGCCATATCTCCCATGCCCCGGACACTCTCTGCAAGCTGCCAGAAAATATCGGGGTGCACCGGGCTGGCAAAATTCAGGCAGTTGACAATGCAGAGCGCTTCGGCACCTGCACAGGCAAGGTTGGCCGCGTTCTCGTAGACCGCGTTTGCGGTGCCTTCGTAGGGTGAGAGAAAGATCTGGCGGGGGTTACACCCGCAGGAAAGGGCAAGTCCGTCGTCACCAATTCTCAACAGTGCAGAATCTCCCTCGATAGATATCGTCCGCACCTGTACGTCATGATCATACTGCTCAATCACCCAGGCCCGGGACGCGACTTCGGGATGGGAGAGAACCGTGAGGATGAGACCTGCCAGATCACCGGCAGGGGGTGTGAAGGGCCGGACAGCAGTATACGGCTGCATCTCCCAGTGGCATTCAGGAGCATCTCCACAGAGGAAATCAATCGGAATATCAGCAACGGTCCTGCCGTGGAACATGACCACGTAGCGTGGATCAGCAATCACTTCACCGATATCGCTCCATTTGAGATCAAATTTTTCAGCGGTTTTCCCCATCAGGGTAACATCGGAAGGTGCAACTTCAATCAGCATCCGCTCCTGCGACTCAGCCAGCATGATCTCTACCGGCCGCATTTGCGGCTCGCGCTGATGTACCCGGTCAGCATGAATGAGTCCGCCATACGTGCTGCACATCTCGCTCGATGCGCCGGCAAGACCTGCAGCCCCGAGATCCCGGCAGGAGTATATCTTTCCGGTATCAGCCATTTCAAGGATTGCTTCTATCAGGAGTTTCTCAGTGAACGGGTCTCCGATCTGAACGCTCGGCCGGTCCTGCGCTTCTGAATCCTCCGAGAGGTCGCGCGAAGCAAACGATGCCCCCCCAAGGCCGTCCCGTCCTGTCGATGAACCGATCAGCACAAGGTGGTTACCCGGCCGTTTCACCCGGGCAGTGATATACCGGTCGGGATGCACGATACCCACACAAACGACGTTTACGAGGGGATTTCCGTTATATCCGCTGTCGAATGCCAGGTCACCCCTGACCACCGGAACACCGATACAGTTCCCGTAACCCCCAATTCCCCCCACCACATGTTCGAGGAGATAGCGGTTCTTCTCTCTCTCAAGAGGACCAAAATAGAGCGGGTCCATGAGGGCTACCGGCCGTGCCCCCATAGAGAGAACGTCGCGGACAATCCCCCCGACACCGGTTGCGGCACCATCATGGGGGTCGACATAACTCGGATGGTTATGGCTTTCCATGCTCACCGCAAGGGCAACCTGGTCAGTGAAGCGGACGATGGCCGCATCATCACCGGGACCGAGGATCACATTCTCCCCGGTGGTAGGGAGTGTCTTCAGGAGACGTTTCGTTGAGCGGTAACTGCAGTGCTCACTCCAGAGGTTCTCAAAACAGGCAATCTCCACATCGGTCGGTTCACGCATGAGAGTCTTCCTGATGTGTCCGAGATCTGCGGCCGATAACATGCTGGAGAAATCTCTCTCACCCAACCTTAAATTTCCATCGTGGGGTTCATTATTTACCGTACAGGGGAGAAGTATAGAGCATGGTTGATCCCTATGAGGTACTCCTCGAGAAGGCATACGCGGGTGTAACCGTCCAGAGCGAGTCCACAGAACGGTTTACTGTCCCTGAAGCGAAGTCCTATATTGAGGGGAAAACCACTGTTCTGGAGAATTTCGCAGAAATTGCTGATATCGTGAGAAGAGACCAGGACCACCTGATGAAATATCTCCTGGGAGAGCTTGGCACCGCTGGAAAAATTGATGGGACACGGGCAATTTTCAATGGAAAGTTTGAGCCGGCCCTCATAAACGGTCTCATCAAAAGCTATGTGGATGATTATGTCATCTGTTCCGAATGCGGAAAACCCGATACCCGGCTGGTCAAGGATGACCGGGTGCTTCTTCTCCGCTGTGATGCCTGCGGGGGCCACCGCCCGGTAAGGAAGCGCAGGGCACGGACAGAACCGGCAGGAAGCGAACTCCAGGAAGGACAGGAGCTTGATGTTGAAATACAGTCGGTAAGCAAGCGGGGTGATGGTGTTGTGCGGATGGGCCGCTACATTATGTATGTTCCGCGCGGAAAACCGGGGCAGAAGGTCAAGGTCCGGATTACCAGAATCTCCGGCTCAATCGTTTTTACAGAACAGGTATAATTTATTTTTTTTGGGTCTCGTGGCATTTCAACCACCAATTTTTTTCAACCAATAGGGGGCCCCATATTTTCAAGACGCTCCAGGGGGTTACGCCTTCGGCTTACCCCCGCCGCTGTTACGTTCCCCACAATGCGATAGCCCAGTATCAGGCATCAGATTCTTTTTATTTTTGTAAAGGGGGAATTCACTTTTTTGTGATGGATTTTGGGACGATAAGTTCAACCTGTTTTCAATCGTAAATTGATTGTAAGATTCGTGGTCAAAATAGTACGATACCCTATTTTTTTAATCTGCAGGAATCTTGTCCAGAAGTTCGTCACAGGAGCCTGACAGGCGTCCGCACGCATCTTTCACGACAGCAATCGGATCACGGTCCCCCCGCGTGGTAACCAGGAGCTCGGGTTCTGAGAACTGGAATTTTATCAGGTACTTTGCTACATCGACATCAGGGTCTTTGAGAATCTCCTCGGTAAGGAGGTTCATGAACGTATGCCCCTCGCCCTGAATGACCAGGCGTGCCTTGTTTTTTCCGAGCTCCAGAATCTTGATATTCATCTCACCTATGAATGTATGGTAAACCGGTATATAGGTATCCGTGGACACAGGGAGGCAGCGCTCCTGGCAGGATTCCCCCTCAGGGATCCGGAAACGTAAATTCTTCGCCGTCGATACCGGTATTCGGCAAATCCCAGGGAAGAAGATGGCTCATGTGGACGCACCTCCATTCCTTTACCCGGAGGATCCTGGCAAGTTCGCATGCTTCTGCGTAGTTCATGTGCTGGGGAATGCTGAGGGGAGACGGGACAAGAGCATCGATGAACAGGAGGTCAGCCCCCTCAAGGAGCGAGAGGCTGTCTTCGGGAATATCACCATTGGTATCCGAAGTAAACCCGATACGCAGATCTCCGGTTGAAAGAAGGAGGCCGTAGGTCTCGCAGGGGGGATGGCTGACCGGGAACAGCACGGTATCAAAGCCGCACAGCCGGAACGGTCTGAATGGTTCTACCGGGTGGGTGGTGAAAGGGAGAAAGGAAAAAATACTCCGGCAGTAATCAAGAACTCCCTTTGCACCGTAGGTGTCCGGAATGTTCTGGACACGATAAAATTCACCGAATCCCATAAAGTGGTCATAATGGCCATGGGTCCAAAGTACCGCATTGATTCCCGGGCTACCGGCCCTGAGAAGCTGCTGCCTCAGATCAGGGGAAGAATCGATGAGGAGGGTTTGCTCTTCGTTCCGGATGAGAAATGAGGTCCTGAGCCGCTGGAGCCCGCGGTCCAGGGCATACCTGCACTGGGGACAGGAGCACCCGATCTTTGGTGTTCCGATTGCATCACCGGTTCCCAGCAGGGTAATCTTCATCTTACAACCAGTTCTGGCTCCGCACAATCCCCCGGGTTCCGATGAGAGCGATACCCCTGCCGATATCCTGATCGGTGATGAAGCTTCGCCGTTCCATGAGGGCAGAGAGGAGGGCTTCCTTTACCAGGATCCTCAGATCAGCCCCTGAGAATCCTTCTGTTGAATCGGCAATTGCTTCATAGTTACACCGGCATTCGATGCTTGCGGTAACTGTTTTCAGAATCTGCAATCGCATTTCCCGGTCCGGGAGTCCGAATTCCACAATCTCGTCGAACCGGCGCCAGGCGGCCTCATCAAGGAGCTTGGGATGGTTGGTGGCCCCCACCAGGAGAACGCTATCCTTGACCAGGCTGATTCTGTCAATATTTTTAAGGAGCGAGTTTACTGCCCGCTTCATAGCGCCATGATCATCGGTCACCCTGCTTTTTGCCACAAAATCAAACTCATCGATGAAAAGGATACAGGGGGCAAACTTCCGTGCGAAATCAAAAATGCGGTCGACGTTCTTGGATGTCTCACCCAGGTACTGGGAGGTGACCATCGAAAGCCGTACCTCGATCAGGGGCAGGTGCATCTCGCGTGAGAGGGCGAGCGCAAGCGAGGTCTTTCCGGTGCCGGGAGGTCCGACGAAAAGGAGTTTTCCGACTTCATGGATCCGGTGCTTCCGGAGAAAATCGCGGTGTTCGCGGGCGGTTCTTATCTTGCTGATGATCCGTTTCTGTTCCGTGGTACAGATTATCTCATCGAAATTCAGTTCGATCTCTTCCGGTGCGCTGACAATCACCAGGTCCAGAGCAGTCTTGAGCCCTTCATCGATTGCAAGAATCGCTGCGATCCTTTTCTCAATATAAGCGCGGGTATCCTCGAACGGGGGATTTCTTGACCTGACAACTTCGTAGGATGGCAATGCCTTGTCCGAATCCCTGAAGTAGTAGGCAAGGGTCGGATTATTCTGGATCAGGGGGGTTCCGCCTTTCCGTAAAAACCAGCCGGCAGCGGCCTCAAGGCTTGGTACATGGATGCGCTGGCCAAACTCTTCACAACTGACGACCGGTATCGCCGAAAGCTTCCTGCACGCATCCGCGATCCCGATGCTCCGCTTGATCATGCCTTCCGAAAGTGAAAGGGGGCGTTTTACCTCAGTATCACCATTGACACCGAATAAATTCCGGCATTCAGGTGTGAGGTCATTGATATCGAGGTCAGGGTGCCGGTTGAATATCTCCGCGGTGAGCGCCAGCTCAAGGAGTTTCAGGGTCTCATCCTCTGCGGACATCTCTGTAAATTATAGTATTACTCCCAGACTTCCATAAGAGTATCTCATGCTGTGGTCACGATACAGCCTTCATCGGTCACGATAAGGGTATGTTCATGCTGGGAGACCAATGATCCCGGGGTATCGGCAAGGACCGGGTATGCGCGGACAATTCCCTGCTGGATGAGGGTCGTCAGTGCAAAGTCCCGTTTCTCGTCAGGTATCCACCTCCTGGCAAAGGGCATCCCATTCCGTTCCCGGATGGAGGCGAGGATCTTTCGGGCCGAAGGAAGACGAACCGGCTTGATGCCGGTCTGCTGGAAGATCTCTACCCGTGACTTTTCGTTTACCCGGCCGGATCCGGAACTGGCAAAGGGTTCGATGGCAAAGACCATCCCCTCTTCAAGTCGCATTCCCCCCTGGAACCCAATATTGGGGATACTGGGGGGTGTATGGATGGCATAGCGGGCCAGGCCGTGGCCGGTCAGATTCGAGACTGGCCTGAACCCCCGCACTTCGATCTCCTCCTGGATTGCTCCCCCGATTTCACCGATTGAAATTCCCGGTTTTACGATTGCTATTGCCGATTCGAGTCCCCGCTTTGATGCTTCGACAAGGAGACCATTCTCTCCAAGGTCGATCGTAAGCGCAGTATCAGCAATATATCCATCAAGGTGGACACCCAGATCCAGCTTCACGATATCGCCTTCGGAAAAAACACGTTCGTCACCGCTTGAGGCAGTATCATGGGCGGCATCTTCATTGAGGGAGAGATTCAGCGGAAAGGCAAGTCCGGCACCGGCGTCACTGACCATTCTTTCCACCGATTCGACAACCTCAAGGAGAGGAACCCCTCTCCGGATCATACCCGCTCCGTCCCTGATAATGGACGAAGCAATCTTACCGGCCTCGATGTAACAATCGTAAATATCATCAGGCAGGGGACAGTTCATACCACCAGCTCCCGCGGGGACCCGGTGAAGCACCGGAATCCTGCCCTGGTTATGACACCGATATTTTCGATCCGCACCCCCCCCGTCATGGCATAGTACAACCCGGGTTCAATCGTGACCACGTGTCCGGGAGCCAGAAGGCCCCCTCCCGGGCCGAGGACGGGGAGCTCGTGAACTTCCAGACCAACACCATGTCCGAGGTTATGGACAAATCCTTCCGTTCCGGTTTGATAGCCGCGATCGTTAAAAAAGTCGACAGCCTCCTGGTATATTGTGCTTCCGGAAACCCCCGGTTTCAGGGATGCTGCAGCATGATCCTGGGCATCCCGCACAGTATCATACATTTCAGAGATGTCCAGCGAAGGTCTCCCTCTGGAGACGGTCCTGGTCATGTCAGAATAGTAGCCTGCTTTCTCATCACGGGGAAAGATATCGATCACAATCGGTTCGCATTCCCGGAGCGGTCCGCTCCCCCTCACATGGGGCACAGCGGTATCTTTTCCGCAGGATACGATGGTGTCCCGGGCAAAGCATCCTTTTTGCTGGAGGAGATCCCGTATCGCCAGCTGGACAGATTCAGAGGTGAGCGGCTCCCGTCCCCTGAACAATATCCCCTTCCTTGGTTTTGAATTACGGATGAGACCAATCGCAAGCTCCATTGCCGTTTCGGTTGCCTGCTGGACACGCTGGATGCAGAGGAGCTCGTCCTGCCGTTTTCTGGCACGCATGGTCCCCACCGTGCCGGTATCGACCACGACCCTGGTGTGTTCCGCAAGAGCAATCCCAAGGCTATAAGGGAACAGGGGCGGGACAAGGATGTCCCCCCCTGCATATTCTGCAATCATCCGTGCCATGGCACGGCACCGGTCAGGTTCCGTTTCAAGAATTCTGATGAGACCTGATTCTGCCCGGGTGATCGCCGGCACCGCCGATTCCCTTGCAGCACGCTCATATTCCATCTGGGAGACGATGATTTTCCCTGTCTCCCCTCTTTTCCTGATGAAAATTACCGGATCGGTGGTGATAAAACGGGTGAGATATCGCATATCCGCAGTATCGGACGAACCAATCATCACGAATGCATCCGCGCCGCTCTTCTTCAGTGATTTATCGAGCGCGTCCATACCCTTTCGTGTTGGCATCCTGACCACAAGTACTTTTATCATAGGAACCATCTATGAATAATGGACACGGCGACGAAAGAACAATTCAAATGGAAATTTTACCGTCTTGCGATGCTGTTAAACCTCGTCGTCCTGCTCATCGCTGCGGGAGTAATTGCCTTCTTTATCGCCCCAGCAGATTACCGGGTCCCCTCCTTTCTCATCCTGCTGATTGCGGGAATCATGGCTGGCCTTTATTTCAGGGGCAAATACCGGGAGACCAGGGAATGGCTGGAGGAACAGCAATAGTGTCCGGTCCGGTTATCTGTCGTATCAGGATTTGATCCTCTGATGATCGAAAAAGTTAAGAGCGAGATCGAACTGATGCAACGGCACATTGAGGTGCTCCAGACCGTTGTATCCCACCAGCCGATTGGGATCATGAAGCTTTCAGAGCTCCTGGACCTCCCCTTCCACCGTATCAGATATTCGCTCCGGGTTCTCGAACAGATGGGCTATATCCGGGCATCGTCAGCCGGGGCGGTGGCCACCAGCCAGGCCAAGGATCTCCTGGCAAACCTCAATGATGAAATTGAGACCATGGTGGAGCTCCTGGAAACGATGAAGCAGGAATAATGGGTGAAATTTTTTATTTTTTGCCAGAAATCGTTTTTTTAAGAAGAGCAACGCTACTTTTAAAAGTATTTAGAAAGAATGTATTAAGGCACATCGATTGTGCCGCCATAACTCAGTTGGTAGAGTGGCTGGCTGTTAACCAGCATGTCACAGGTTCGAGTCCTGTTGGCGGCGCTTTACCGGCGGGCCCGTAGCTTAGTCCGGTTAGAGCGCCCGGCTCATAACCGGGCGGTCATGCGTTCAAATCGCATCGGGCCCATTGCCTTTTCGTTTCTCAACGGGGATAGTCGAACCTATTTACCGGGAGCGCCTTCCCGTTAGTACATGAAGTGTCCTGTCTGCGGTGGGGATTGTGTCCGGGAAGCACACGAGCTGATTGACAGTATCCCGGGGGTATTCTCTCCCTGTCCGGAGTGCCGGTCACGGATCCTTGATAAGAACAGTCCGCCACCACCTGAAGGGTATCGGGATCCGTGTCGGTGCGGAAGACGATTTATCGATGAAGTATTTGCCCACCTGTACGCAATTCTGGTCAGGGAAGGAATATTTGCAGGAAGGGAACCACTCCGGGCGGTCGGAACCCCCCTTGTCCATCCCGGATTTCCGATGAAGACTCCCCCCTACCTGCCGGAAAAATCGCTCCTGCTCCTCTCCCGTCCGGCTGATGCAGGGGCCGCACTCTGCATGCTGAAGGAAATTCCCGAAATTCGCGCCGTGGTAAAGTTCGGGGATTTCACCCCGGGAGTATCCGGTCCCGATCTGGCACTCCCCCCCCGGTCCTACGAGCTTCTTGCGGGTTGCGATGTCCGTGCCAATATCTTTCCGTCCCGGAGCGGTCCGCTGGTTCTCTACCAGCAGCAGTCAAAAATTCATATCGAGTTTCCACGGGACCGGAATCCGAAGATCGAAGCAGTTGAAAGGCAGATTTCCCGATCGCGGCCGTTATGGTTCGTCGATGCGTTCTGTGGTGCAGGGACCCTCGGTCTTGTTGGGGCACGGAACGGGGTGTCGCATGTGGTGATGAATGATGCCTGGTACGCCGCGGCGTTCTGGGCAGCGTATAACACGGCGGTGAATCGTGAATTTTTCCGGGTTGATGAGGTAACTGTTCTGGCGGATTACAGGGACATGGAGAAAAATCCGGTGGTCCGCAAGCCAAAACCCATTGCACAAACCACCGGAGAGCAGGAAATCCGGGTATACCAGGGGGATTTCCGCGAACTCTACCGGGTACTTCCGGGAGATCCGGTCCTTGCCGTACTTGATCTCTTTGAGAAACAGGATCCTGGCGCAGCCGGGGAAGTCAGGCAGCGATGGCACAAGCTGGTGGCCGGCGAGGCATTTATCCCCTGAGCTTGCTATACTATATGGGGACTAGCCCGGGTGGTTCGGCGTCACCTGTCACCTGAAACCGTCGGTATGCGGGGGGCGAAGTTTGAGGAAGGCCGAGGCGGGCTGCAGGAGCCAGGAGGTTCCTGACGTTGAAACCTCGTCCCATGAGGTCGGTGGACAGGGATCAAAGCTCCGGAGGGGGCAGCGACCTGCTGCTGCGGGGAACGGTCCAGGCCCGGAAGGGAGCAGACTTACCGTAGACATTCGGCGCCCATGGGGTCGCGGGGCGGAGGAAGGGATTTTCGGTGAACGCAGAAACGTTCGGTCGACCAAGAACGCGTCCCCACGATGTGATTTTGTATGGCAAAGGTCACGATCATCGGAGCGACCGGCAACATCGGCTCATTTGCTGCGCACACAATATCAGAAATTCCCTACGTGAGTGAGCTCCTCCTCGTTGGAAGGGAAGGGCGGGAAAACCTGCTCCTGGGTATTACCCATGACCTGAAAGATTCCTTTGCCGCTTGTGGGAACTACACGGACATCAGCTGGACCACCGATATTGCGGACAGCAGGGATTCGGACATTGTGGTATGCGCCGCAGGCACGCCCCGCCGCCCGGGACAGGATCGTCTCGACCTCGCTCTTGGAAACGCCCGTATCGTTGCAGCAGCATCACGGGCAATCGGGAAATTTTCCCCCAACGCAGTGATCCTCATGGTCACCAACCCGGTCGATGTGATGACTTCGGTCGCGCTGAGATATTCAGGCCTGGAGCCGTCGCATGTCTTTGGTCTGGGGACGCATCTTGATTCCATGAGGCTCAAATCCCTTATCGCCTCCTATTTCAAGGTACACGTCAGTGAAGTGCACACCAGGATTATCGGTGAGCACGGTGAGAGCATGGTTCCTCTCTGGTCAGCAACCACCATCGGGGGTATCCAGATCAGTAATCTCCCGGCGTTCTCCCAACTGCCGGTATCGGAAATTATGGAGACGGTCAAGAGCAGCGGGGAAAGTATCATCAGGAATAAGGGGGCCACGGTATTCGGGCCCGGCGAAGCAATTGCCACCCTTGTGAAGACCGTTCTCGGGAATGAAAACCGGATCCTGACGGTATCAGCGTATGTTATCAGCGAAGTTCACGATATCGGCGATGTCTGCATCGGCGTTCCTGCACGCATCAACAGGAACGGGGTGTTTCCCATCCCCATCAAAATCGATAAGCAGGAAGTGAAACTTTTCAAGGTTTCGGTGGAAAAGATCCGTGGGATAACAGCCGAGCTTATGGAACTTCTCAGGAAGGAAAATATTTAGGAAGATATTTACACAATTCGTCACAGCAGGGTTAATTCAACGATCTCTGCCCGTTCCACACCTTCAATCGCGGTGATATCGGCCTCGACAGTATCACTCTGACCACCGGAATCACTGACAACCACAGCAATTTTCAGCGCTTTGAGACCGAATCCGATGGGTTCTTCCCGGACATCCTGCACTTCCGGTATCTTTGCCGTTATCATTGTTTTTAGTTTTTCAAGGTCAACGTCAGGGGATTCCGGCATGACCCTGAGGATGAGCGCAACGTTCCCCATTATTCAGGGACCCCCAAAATGGCATTTCGGGCAGATGTAGGGAATACTCTGTTCCCTGCAGCGGACACATCTCCGTATCTCATACCCGCATTTCGGGCATCCAAACTCTGTCGCACCTTCGATTGCGAGCGGAGCATTACACGATGTACATTTGCGTATCGCCATGATTTGAGACTCCTGTCTGTCAGTCCTTATACTATCTCATCTGATGGTTTTAAAAGCCGATGGTTGTGCCGGTCACCCGGTTTCCCCGGAGACAAACTTCCAGGCGCCGGGGGTGTCTCCCATTGATAACCACGGCATGTACCTTGTTCGAAAGGACATACGGAAGAAAGCAGGAGTCGACGACATCGGTTGTTATCACGTCACTGAGCCGTGCCTGAAGCACCCCGTCTCTGTTGATCCCGTCAACCGATTTGAGGATGATGAGGTCGAGTCCGAGAGAGAATGCAATCCAGGCAGCAATCGTGTCTGAGGTGACCTGCCAGGTGTGGGGAAGGGGGTCTGCCTGTACCAGGGGAAGGTAGGGGAGAAGGACCACCAGCCCCCGGGGAGCATGGAGTTCCCTGACAGGGGTGACCCCTTTTGCAGAGATGAACCACCCGAACTGTTCCATGGCACAGACCGCCATCCAGTGTGCTGCATCGCCATCCATGCCGAGTTCCCGTATGAACCGGGAACATATTCCACCGCCGGGAACGATGAGAGCGGGTCGCCCGGAATGGCGCAGGACTGCGATAATGGGATCGATATGGTCACCGAGGCTCCCCCCGATCTTTACTACCACGGGAACTGCCATGGTAGCTGATAAAATTCGCGAGATTAATAAACTAAGGCTCCGAACCGGTGTGCTATGCGCAGGCTCGTATTTCTCCTGCTCCTGCTCCTCATATCCCCCTCGGCAGCATTCCAGATTGTTGAGTTCTGTCCCGACCCCTACCTCCCCGGTGATCCTGATGAATACCTGGTCCTCGAAGGATATGGAAGCCTTGATGGTGTAACGATATCTGATGGCGAAGGAGGTTTCCGTTTTCCGGCAGGCTCCGTGGTATCCGGCCGCCTGGTCATTGCGCGGAACGGAGCGGCATACACCACGACTCATGGTACTCCTCCCGACTATGAATGGTATGATTATTCACCATCCGTCCCGGATGTCATCCGGAGCGGCAACCTCCAGCTCGCAAATACCGGTGACCAGCTGACCCTCTATGAACAGGGTTCACCCACTCAGGAGATCGCCTGGCCGCCGGATGTAACTGCCCGGCAGGGGCAGGTCCATTTTCTCGAAGGCGGAATATGGGACCCCCGGGTACTCATGATTGGGCAGTCCCGGTTCACCCCGGCCATTTTTCACGGAGTTGACGGTGTGGCCTTTGCGGCACCGGACTGCTCCCTTGCCCTCTACGAAGAAACAGTGGGCTCTGCCCGCGAAGATATCCTGGTAAATGTCTACGAGTTCACCAGTCCCCGGATGATTCAG
>Ga0209254_10002965_pt1 | contig 15497 bp, 14 predicted proteins | sample FrelakmetDIP11DI_FD_187148 | JGI IMG/M metagenome (GOLD analysis project Ga0209254, IMG submission 187148) | Freshwater lake sediment microbial communities from the University of Notre Dame, USA, for methane emissions studies - DIP11 DI (SPAdes)... | ecosystem: Environmental > Aquatic >...
GACGCGCCGGCGCTGGCGCAGGCCGACATCGGCATGGCGATGGGGTCGGGCACGGACGTGGCCCTCGAGGCCGCCGACATCGCCCTGATGCGCGCCGACCTCAACGGCGTGGCCGACGCCATCGAGCTCTCGGGCCGGACGCTGCGCATCATCCGGCAGAACCTCTTCTGGGCGTTCTTCTACAACGTGCTCGGCATCCCGCTCGCCGCCGGGGCCTTCTATCCATGGACCGGCTGGCAGCTGAGCCCCATGATCGCCGCCGCGGCCATGTCGTTCTCTTCCGTGTCGGTGCTCGCAAATAGCCTGAGATTGCGACGGTCGTAGTCAGAAGCAAGGAGCAAGGAGCAAGGAGCAAGGAGGATACGGCCTGCGGTGCGGCTGAACAGGCCTTCCTTCTTGCTTCTGACAATCGATAGTGGGCCCTTCTTGCTTGTGTCTTCTTGCTTCTTCTTCCGCACGTATAATCTCCCCGTGCGGATCTCTTTCGACCTCGACGGCGTGCTGGCCGACATGGACGCCGCCCTGGCGCGGATTGCCGAGCAGGAGTTCGGCGTGACGCCCACGTCGGCCCCCGCAGACTCTCGTAGCGGCTCTCGTAGCGGCGGGGCTGAAGCCTCGCCGACGCCCGGGGGGCTAAAGCCCTCCGGCTACGACGACGATCGATCGGGTGGCCACGAGCGATCGGGAGGCGAGGCGACAGACGCGGCTGGAGATCTGGCGGGACACGCGGTGGGAAACGCGGCGGCCAACGCAGCGGGAAGATCTGCGGGAGAGAAGGCCGGAGACTCGGACGGCGGAGACGCTCAGCCGGCCTACGACACGACGCTGCTCAACTCGCTGACCGCGCGCCAGCAATCGCGCCTCTGGCAGCGCGTCCGCGACACGCGCAACTTCTGGGAAACCCTCGACGAGTGCGAGCCCGGCACCGTGCGCCGCCTCCAGAAGATCGCGCACGAGCTGCGGTGGGACGTGCTGTTTGTGACCCAGCGGCCGGGCACCGCCGGCCGCACGCAGCAGTTGCAGACGCAGCACTGGCTGAAGCGACGCGGCTTCGAGTACCCGGCCGTTTACACGACTATCGGCTCGCGCGGCGCGATTGCCGCCGCGCTGACGCTCGACGCGCACATCGACGACCGGCTGCAGCACTGCGTGGACGTGGCCACCGAGTCGAAGGCCTGGCCGATTCTCGTCTGGCGCGAGCCCGAGTCGCACAATCGCGTCCGGTCGGGGGGCGTCAACCTCGGCATCGCCGTTGTCCGCTCCCTGGCCGAAGCCCTCGATCGGATCGAGCAGGCCGACCGCGCCGACGGCCGGGGGGATAAGGCCGACGCTCGGAGGGCTGAAGCCCCCCGGCTACTACTGGACCGCCTGCGGCGCGCGTTCAGATGACACCGCCAGGGCCTCCGCCGTCCCAGGCTTTCGAAGCGGCCTTCGTAGCGGCGGGGCTTCCTTCGGCTCATCCGTGTACTAGCTCGCTCACGACGGGTCAGCCCCGCCGACGCCCGGGGGGCTGAAGCCCCCCGGCTGCTACGTACTGCTGCGATCAACCTGAATCCCGAGTCCCGATATAATCCTCCGAGTGTCTCCTCCGGATCCGGCCCAGTCCTCACGCGCCGAGTCGCTCGCGCGGCTCTTCGAAGCGGTGCACGAGGGCGTGTACATCGGCCTGCTCGGGCCGCGCGACAATCTCACGATCGCGGCCAACCCGTACTTGCGGATCATGCTCGGCTACCCGCCCGCGACGCCCGAGGCCTCGCTCCGGCCCTTCGATCCCGACCGCTTCACGGACGAGGGCGCGCGCACGGTGTTCATCGACCGCATCGCGCGCGACGGCGCCGTCACCGACTACCTGCTGCGCCTGCGCCGCGTCGACAGCTCCGTGATCTGGATCGAACTCACCGCCAGCGCGGTGGTGCTGGAGTCGACCGGCCAGGTGCGCATCGAGGCGCTCGTGCGCGACGTGAGCGATCGCAAGAAGCTCGAGGACCAGTCGCGCGACCTCTATCTCCAGCTGCTGCAGGCCGAGAAGATGGCCGCGCTCGGCACCACCGTCTCGGGTGTCGCCCACGAGCTGAACAACCCGCTCGCGACGATCCTCACCTGGGCGGAGCGCCTCACCGAGCGCGATCTCGACGCCGTCACGCGCGGCGGCATCGAGACCATCCTCCGCGAAGCCGAGCGCGCCGCGCGCATCGTGCGCAATCTTCTGACGTTCGCGCGCAAGCGCCACACAACGCGCACGATGGTGGACATCAACCAGGTGGTGCGCGAAACACTCGCTTTGCGCGCCTACGAGCAGCGCGTCACCAACATCTCGGTGATCGACGCGCTCGCCTCGGGGATCCCGCAGGTGTTCGCCGACCCGCACCAGATCCAGCAGGTGCTCCTCAATCTCGTCATCAACGCCGAGCAGGCCATGCTCACCGCCAACGGGCGCGGAACGCTCATGGTGCGCACGTGGCAGGATCCCGATCACGAGTCGATCGTTCTCGAGCTGAACGACGATGGCCCGGGCGTTCCGGAGGACGTGCGGACGAAGATCTTCGACCCGTTCTTCACCACGAAGGAGGTGGGCAAGGGCACCGGGCTCGGCCTCACCGTCGCGTACGCCATTGTCGAGGAGCACGGCGGGCGGATGTGGCTCACGTCGGACCCGGGCGCCGGCGCGTCGTTCTTCGTGGAGCTGCCGGTGGCCGGCGGAAAGTTGAAGGCTATCGCGCCCGGCGAAGTCGCGGAAGGGGCGGAGGCTGCCGGGGCCGGAGGCACCGATGTGATCGGCCCCCTACCCGACCTGGCGGTGATCGAGAAGCCCGTCCGCTCGAGCCGGCCTGGCACTCATGGCGGATCGGCCGCCAGCCGCAAGCCCGTGCCGCCGCGCGAGCAGATTGTCGCGCCCGCCGGCGGCGCGGGAGCACCGTGCCTTGACGGCCCCGCCATCCTCATCGTGGAAGACGAGACCGCCCTGGCCGCGGCGATGGCCGAGTCGTTCGGCGACGCCGGGTTCCTGGTGCATCGGGCGGGCGACGGCGAAGAGGCGATGGCGCGCCTCGATGGTAGGCAGTACGACGTGATCATCAGCGACCTGAAAATGCCGCGCATGGACGGGATTCAACTCCTCCGGGCGTTGCGCGAGCGGCACCCGGAGATGGCCGGGCGCATCATGTTCGTGACCGGCGACGTGGTTGGCACCGACGCCGAGCGGTTCCTCGCCGAGAGCGGCTGCCGCTGGCTCGCCAAGCCGTTCAGGCTGAGCGAACTGCTCCGCCTCGCGCGCGACGTGATGACGGGGTGATCCTGTCTTCGTGGATCCTGCCGTCGTAGCCGGGGGGCTTTGGCCCCGGGGGACCGCGATCACGACGCCAGGGGCACGCCGCCCGACCCGCTCGGGCTTCCGCCCCGCCCTCCGGGCCCGGGCACTTCGAGATCGATGATGCGGCCCGTCAGCTCGCTGTGGACGCTGCTAACCAGATCCACGAGCTGGGCACGAGTCGTCTCGATGGCGCCGCGCACGCCGGTAAACTGCACGTCTACCGAGTCGAAGCGCTCGTCGATCTTGCCGAAGCGCTCATCGATCTTGCCGAAGCGCTCATCGATCTTGGCGAAGCGCTCATCGATCTTGGCGAAGCGCTCGTCGATCTTGGCGAAGCGCTCGTCGATCTTGCCGAAGCGCTCGTCGATCTTGCCGAAGCGCTCGTCGATCTTCTGGAACTGCGCGGTCGTGTTGACGGCGAGCGTGGCCAGCCCATGCTGCACCTCGCTGACGCGGTCGTCGAGCTTGCCGAGACGGTCGGATAGGGACGCCTTCGGCACACCTGGCAGGAGTCCGGGCGGTGGTCCCCCGACAGCCTCAGTGAGTTGCGTCAGTAGCTCCAGGATTCGCTTGGTATCGGACTGCTTCATGATGAAGACCAACTGCCAATGACGTGCCACATCGGCATCGCCAACTGGTTGCTCGCAACAGACTCGCTCGTCGGAACTTCCACCCATTCTCGCTATTGGTGTCCTGACGCGTGGTAGCAATTACTGCTCACTCGCTCGCCAGGGGTATCGCGTATTCCGCGTACTCGCTCCGAATGCTCAATTTCCACGGCTTTGTGGCAGTGGCGCGTTTGACCTCCGAGGTGCCGTCTTTCTTCCTGCACGACGACGTCCGGCTCCGTCTCCATCCGACGATGAGCGGCACGAATACAACCTGCGAGCAGCGCATCGAAAGGTACAGCCAGGTTGTGCTGGGCGTCGCGCGGGTCCAGCATGGCCCGCCTCCTCCCTCTCGCTCGGCTGCTCCGGGGACGACGACGATGCCATCGTCAGCGTGAGGAATCAATGGAGAAGATCGTGCCAACTCGGCCAGGATTCGCAGGCCGACTTGTCCTGAGGGATCAGCGCAGTTTCTCGGCTTTCACGCCGTCCGGGCCGTAGGTGAGGCGGCGATCGGGGCGGCCGTCGTGGTTCGTGTCGAGTTCCACGCTCGCGAGCGCGCCGCTGCGGTAGGTCTCCCGTTTGTCGGGCGTGCCGTCGCCGTTGGTGTCTTCCTCGGCGCGCGCCAGCGCGCCCGTCTCGTAGAACTCCACGCGGTTCACCTTGCCGTCGCGGTTCGTCGATACCTCGATGCCCGCGATCCGCCCGTTGTCGCCCTGGTAAGCCCACGCGTCGGCCTTCCCGTCGTTCGCGCGTGAAAAACCCACTTTCTCGAGGGCGCCGCCGGCCGAGTAGTGCTCCCAGCGATCGACGATGCCGTCGAAATCGGGGTCGATTTCCATCGACACCAGGCGCGTGCCGTCCATGCGGCTCCACGCATCCACCTTGCCGTCCTTGTTGGTGTCGTAGGTGATGAGCTCGAGCCGGCCGCTGGCGGTCGAGTCGGTGGCCTTCACACCGGCCGCCTCGGCGCCGCCCGCCGGGCCGCCAGCCGGGCCGCCGGCCGAGCAGCCGACGGCGGAAGCCAGCGTCAGCAGGGAGACGACGAAGGCGCAGAGAGCCTCGACACGCCCACCGTAATTGTAGTTGGATTCGGTGGCCTGACCCTCTGAAGCAACAAGACGCTTCAATGCTGGACCTGACCCCCATTGACGGCGCGTCAATATTCTGACATCGTTCGACCGACAGGCATTCCGCATGGCCACGCGTCACATTCTGCTCGTTGAAGACGAGGCGCCGCTGCGCGAGGCGGTGGCCGAGCAGCTAACCGACCGCGGCTTCCACGTGGAGCAGGCCGCGTCGGGCGAGGCGGCCATCGATCGGCTCGCCTCGTTCGCCTTCGACATCGTCATCACGGATCTTCGGCTCGGCGGCGGCACCGACGGGACGGCCGTGCTCGACGAGGCCCGCGCGATCTATCCCGACATCATCGGGATCATCGTCACCGGCTACGGCACGGTGAAAGACGCCGTCGAAGCCATCAAGCGCGGCGCGAGCGACTTCATCCAGAAGCCGTTCCAGTTCGACGAGTTGCTGCACATCATCAACGCCGCGCTCGAGCAGCGCCGGCTGCGCGCCGAGAACGCGTACCTGCGCAAGCAGCTCGAGGAGCGATACAAGTTCGAAGGCATCATCGGCAAGAGCCTCGCGATGAAGGAGCTGTTCGCGCTGCTCGAGACCGTGGCGCAGACCAGCAGCACGATTCTGGTCACCGGCGAGACCGGCACCGGCAAGGAGCTCGTCGCGCACGCGATTCACCACAACAGCCCGCGCCGCGCGCAGCGGTTCGTGGCGATCCATTGCGGCGCCATCCCCGAGACGCTGCTCGAGGCGGAACTGTTCGGCCACGTGCGCGGCGCGTTCACCGGCGCGGTGGCCACGCGGCCCGGGCGCTTCGAGGAGGCCAATCGCGGCACGATCTTCCTCGACGAAGTGAGCACCATGCCGCCGTCGCTGCAGATGAAGCTGCTGCGCGTCATCCAGGGCCGAGAGGTGCAGCGCCTCGGCGACCCGGGCGTGGTGAAAGTGGACGTGCGGATCATCGCCGCCACCAATCACGACCTGGAAAGCATGGTGGCCGACGGCACGTTCCGCGAGGATCTCTACTACCGCCTCGCCGTGATCCCCGTGCACATGCCTCCGCTGCGCGATCGGAAAGACGATGTGCCGCTGCTCGTGCAGTATTTTCTGAACAAGTTCGGGGCCGATCTCGCGCGCGACCGCGAGCCCGGGGCGCCCGCGCCCGCGATGAGCATTTCGCAGGACGCGCTGCGTCACCTGATGTCGCACAACTGGCCCGGCAACGTACGCGAGCTCGAGAACGCCCTCGAGCGCGCCGTGGCGTTGACCGGCGGGCGGCGCCAGATCGAGGTGCGCGACATGCCGCCGGTCATCCAGGCCGCCGGCGCGTCGATTGCGCCGCTTGACGTGGCCATCCCCGAAGAGGGCTTCGACCTGCCCGGTTATATCGACAAGCTCGAGCGGGACGTGATCGCGCGCGCGCTCGAGAAGACCGGCGGGAACAAAGGCGCCGCCGCGAAACTGCTCAATCTGAAGCGGACCACGCTCGTGGAGAAGCTCAAGCGGATGGGACGCACCGGCGCGGAGTCGTCGTAGCGTCGTCGTAGCCGTCGTAGCCTGGTCATCCCCCTTGATACACCGACAGGGAGGGTTGATGTGGTCAGGATTCTGACGACAGGATACCGGCTCGCGCCCGGCAGGAGCAGTTCGCACATGCGATCGCGCACTCTGGCCTACGCCGACGGCAGTCGTTCCACGAACCGCTCTGCGAGCGCCGAGGCGGGCGCCGGATATCGCACCACGACCTCCGCTCCGCCCCTAACGGGAGTGGCCGTGACGACGATGTCCGAGAAGCGGTAGGTTTTGCGGATATGGAGGATGTAGAGGGCCACGCCTGGTACGACCAGGGCCAGGAACCCGGCCGTCATCAGCGCCAGCATGTACCACGGGATTCTCGGTCTGCCCCGGAAGATCACCTTTCGCGCAGACCGGTCGGTGTAGCGCCAGTCTTCGGCCGTGAAGAACTTCATGGCGCCGACGATGACATCCTCGTATCCGTGAGTAGTCTTCTTGCTCGCTTCCTGGTAGGCCATGCAAGGGAGAATAGGGCAGATCGCGCAAGCCGTGATGCGTCAAGTTGCGCCATCGGGGCGTCATGGTGCGCCACGGTCGACTGCGGTCTTGCCAACCGTGTCTGCTGGCTGCCGCTGCTGCCGGCCGGGGGCATGATCCGCGCCCCCTTCACCGACGCCCGCCTGACGGCGATCGCGCACAGCACCGTAAAGAACGCCGCGTTCCCTGGCATCTGCAGGCTGAACTCCACGATTTCCTGGAACGCGATGGCCACAAGCCCCGTCACCGCGCCCAGGCGGAGCCAGTAGCCCGTCCGGTCGTCGCGCCCCTCCCGGAACCGGCGGCGTACTTCCCGCGCGAAGAGCCCCAAGAGTGCCAGCGCCGGCACGGTTACCAGCCACCCGCCCTCCACCAGCAGTTGCAGGTAGTCGTTGTGCGCCTCCACGTAGTGCGCCGTCGCCTTCTCGAACTCCTGCAGCAGCAGCGTGGCCGACCCGTAGGTGTTCAGGCCCGTCCCGAACCACGGGAACGCCTGGTGGATGCGCCACGCGTCGCCCCACGCGCCCGCGCGGCCGCCCAGCTTCCAGTCCACTTCGGCGAAGCGCGCGCCAATGGCGTCGATGCCCACCCACGCCACCGCCGCCACAACCACCAGCGCCAGGTAGGCGCCGAGCAGTCGCCCCTTGGCGGTGGACTGCTGCCGCCGCAGCACGTGGAAGGCCGACAGCACCATGGCCAGCAGGAAGCCCGAGAGGCCCGAGCGGAAGAGGGTGAGCGTGAGGGCGAAGCCCATGACCAGGATGGCAAAGCCGGTCAGCACGGCGCGGCTCGCGTCGGGTGTGGAGAACCAGATGACGCGGTTGCGCCAGCCCGGCTTCACGCCCACCATCCCGCGGTCCACAAGCGACACGAAGTAGCCCACCGCCAGGGGCAGCGCCAGCAGCATCCAGCCCGCGAAGTGGTTGCGGTTGATGAACGGCCCGAAGGCCGCAACATTCTTGTTGACCGGCTCCCAGAAGCCGTAGACCTTGCCGTTCCAGAGCGCTTTCTGGACGATGCCCGTCATCGCCATCAGGACGCCGAGCGCGACACCTGCTCGCGGGTGAGGCCCCACGCGCCCGCCACCGCGCCCAGTCGTAGATGGCCCCGAATGCCAGCGCGCCCCACGCGATGATGAGCAGAACCAGGTAAGCCATGTACAGACCAGAGGCCGCGCGCCAGATTCTACCAGCACGCGGCTCTCTTTGATCGGTCAGGGTCGGCGTCCGCGTGACTGACTACACCCCGTAATACTCCCTGTACCACTCCACAAAACGCCTCACACCCTCTCTGACCGGCGTGCTCGGCTTGAACCCGACCCTGTTGTCCAATTCCGTCGTGTCGGCGGAGGTGGCGGAGACGTCCCCGGGCTGCATCGGCAGCAGGTTCCGCTCGGCTTTCCGCGCCAGCGCCTGTTCGAGCGCCTCGATGTATTCGTTCAGCGGTGTCGGCTGGCTGTTGCCGATGTTGAACACGCGGTATGGCGCGTTGCTCGTGGCCGGGTCCGGCCGCGCCGGGTCGAACCCCGGGGCCGGGTCCGCCGTCCGGTCGAGGACGCGGACGACGCCCTCGACGATGTCGTCGATGTAGGTGAAGTCGCGGACCATGTTGCCATGGTTGAAGACGTCGATAGGGCGGCCGTCGAGGATGGCCTTCGTGAACAGGAACAGCGCCATGTCCGGCCTGCCCCACGGCCCGTACACCGTGAAGAACCGCAGCCCCGTGGTCGGCAGCCGGAACAGGTGGCTGTAGGTATGCGCCATCAACTCGTTCGCCTTTTTTGTGGCTGCATAGAGGCTGACCGGGTGGTCGACGTTGTCGTGCTCCGAAAACGGCATCCTCGTGTTGCCGCCGTAGACGCTCGACGAACTTGCGTAGACCAGGTGCATAACACCGTTGTGTCGGCAGCCCTCGAGCATGTTGATGAATCCGGCGAGGTTGCTGTCGAGGTAGGCGTGGGGATTCTGCAACGAGTAGCGCACTCCAGCCTGCGCCGCCAGATGGACGACGCGCTGAGGCCGCTCTGAGGCGAAGAGGGCCGCCATGCTCTCGCGGTCCTCGAGGTTGAGCATGGCGAACCGGAAGTCTGCGTGCGCTTCAAGTCGCGCGAGCCTGGCCTCTTTCAGGGACACATCGTAGTACGTATTGAGGTTGTCGAGGCCCACCACCGTGTCGCCGCGCGCAAGCAGGCGCTGCGCAACGTGGTAGCCGATGAAGCCGGCCGCGCCCGTTACTAGAGTCTTCATGTGACTATTGTTGATCGGGTAGAGGTCGAGGCTTCAGTCTCGACGGAGGCGCGTCGGCTGCGACGCACACATAGGACAACCGAAGCGCGCGCAGTTTCCTATAGAGGTTGGTGCGCTGGATGCCGAGCGACTTGGCGGCATCAGGTATCCGGCCGCGATGCTGCGCGACAACGGCGGCGATGTACTCGCGCTCGAAGCGCTGCCTCGCCTCGCGAAGCGATGCGCCAAGCGGGGGATGGACGCCGTTGGGCGCATCGAGCGTGATGTGGTCGAGAAGCGCCCGCAGCGAGATGATTCCCTCTGGCGTTGCCTGCACGAGGCCCTCGAGAAGGTCCTTCATCTCTCGCGCGTTCCCGTGCCACGGCAAAGCGGCCAGCACGGTCTGCGCCGCCGTATCCATCATCTTGGTCTCGACACTGAGCGCCTGGCACGCCCGCGCCACGAACACCTGCGCAAGAGGAGCGATGTCTTCGCGGCGCTCACGAAGTGCGGGAACCTGGATCTGGAACTCACCAAACCGGCGGAATAGATCCGGCCGCACGCGCCCCTCAGCAACCAGCGTGGTGAATCCGGGCTCGACGATGGCAACCGGGCGCACAGAGAGAAGTTGTGCACCGCCGTTCGGGCGCGTCCTGAACTCGCGGTCGCGGAACAGCGTGGCAAGCCGCGCCTGGACGCGCACGGGCAGCTCGTCGACGTTGCGCAGGACAATCGTGCCCCCGCGCGCGGCGTGAAGAAGCGACCCCGGATGTACAACCTCGACACTAAATCCGCCGCGGCCGGCGCCGTTCCCGCCGCCGGCCACGCTGCCGTTGGCCGGCAAACCGAATAGCGTGCGCTCGGATTCGGCGGGCAGAAGCTCCCGGCAGTCAATCGCCACAAGCGGCGCGCTGCTGTTGTGCGCAGAAGCATGAATCGTCCGCGCGATGAGGCCGCGGCCGGTGCCCGGCTCTCCAACCAGCATCACGCCGGCGGGAGTGGCGGCGGCTTTGGCCACCTGCCTGAGCACCTCCTGCATGCCTGGCGACTCGGTGACGAGAGCGAGAGGTGTCAGTGCGTCGTTGGGAATCATGGGCTGGACGAAGGCTCTGACCTGTGACTTACATGAATGGCCGCGCTCCTGTAGCCGGGACAGTTGCTGGCGGGTAGATGCCGGGCCCTGTGCCGACCAGAGCGCGGCCAGTGTCGATCCTACTCTCTCGGCTGACAGTGTCAAGCGGGAAACACTTGACGACGAAACTGATACAGGACCAGGAATGCCGCGTTATCTGAACCGACTTACGCGGGCAGGCCCCTGGCGTGTCGCGCGGTCGCGCGGGCCTCACCGTCGCAGAATCTGCAGGGCTCCTCAGCCTGCTTATCTGGGCTTCGACGTGCGGCCAGCCCGCTGAACGCCAAGCGCCTCGCGCGCGCGTGTGTCGTGCCGTCCGGCTGCCGTGTCCGGGTCGAACGGCCGATCCGACGCGGCAGAGTCGAGCCAGCCTTCGATCGCCGCCGCGGCCCGTTCGGCGGCGTGGCCGTCCCAGAGCGGGATGGGCGAGGCCTTCTTGTACGAGCCTGCCAGAATGGCGAGAAACGCCTGCTCGATGGCGACCGGGTCGTTGCCGACGAGTGTCGAGGTTCCCAACTCCACGGTAATGGGCCGCTCGGTGTTGGGCCGGAGCGTGAGACAGGGCACATCGAGGTGGGACGCCTCCTCCTGGATGCCGCCGGAGTCGGTGAAGACAACGGCCGCGCCGGCCTGAAGGGCCAGACTCTCGATGTAATCGACCGGATCGACGAGGCGTAGCGCTGAGCCGAGCGACAGACCGAGCGCATCGATTCGGGCCCTGGTGCGCGGATGCACAGGGAACAGCAGCGGCACATCGGCCGCGCAGCGCTCGAGGCACTGGAGCACGCCCTGGAGCACGGTGGGGTCGTCGACGTTCGACGGCCGATGGAGGGTGACTACGCCGTAGCGCCCACGCGCAAGACCATGGTGGCGCCCCGGCTCGAGCGCTTCCATCTGCGCGCGCATGTGCTCGAGCGAGTCGATCATCACGTTGCCGATGTCGACGATGGCGGCTTCGGGCCGGCCTTCGGCGAGCAGGTTCCTCCGCCCAGCGGGCTCCGACGTCAGCAGCAGCCCGCTCAGCGCGTCGGTCACGATCCTGTTGATCTCCTCCGGCATCGTCCGATCGAAGCTGCGCAACCCGGCCTCGACATGCACGATGGGCACGAGGAGTTTCGCGGCCACGAGCGCGCAGGCGGCGGTGGAGTTCACGTCGCCGAACACGACGATACAGGCGGGTCTTTCAGACTCGATGACGGGCTCGAAGCGCTCCATGATGCGGGCGGTCTGGACGGCGTGGCTCGCCGAGCCCACGCTGAGGTTCACATCGGGCTCGGGGATGCCAAGCGTGCGAAAGAAGCCGCCTGACATGGCCTCGTCATAGTGCTGTCCGGTGTGGACGAGGGTGACTCGGAAGGTGCCGCGGGCGTCGAGTGCACGGAGGACCGGCGCCACCTTGATGAAGTTAGGCCGCGCGCCGGCGACCAGCAAGACGTGATGGGCCATGGGGGACGATGATACCCCGAGCGGGCCGAGAGGGGTCAGACCCGGGTCTGACCCAACGGCACCAACGGCAGACGTCGCAGGAACTGCGCGGTCTTCCCCGCCGCACCATCGCAGAATCTGCAACGGCCTGATCGACGCATGGCATCGAGGCCAGTATTCCGGCCTCGTTTCCTCCAGCCTGGTCGGCATCACCCGTGCAGGACGACGATGTATGATGCAGCGGATGCCGAGGGTACCGCCCTTCGATCGGCCCGCCACCTACGACGACCTCGGGAAGCTGCCGGACAACCTCGTGGCCGAGATTGTCGATGGCGAACTGCACGCGTCGCCTCGGCCGGCGCTGTGGCACTCCCGAGCCGAGTTGTCCCTCGGTCGCGCGATTGCGGGTCCGTACGACGACGGCGTCGGCGGTCCGGGGGGCTGGTGGATCCTGGTCGAGCCCGAGTTGCACCTCGGCCGGAGCGTGCTGGTGCCGGACCTGGCGGGCTGGCGGCGAACGCGCATGGCGGAGGTGCCCGACGCAGCGTACTCCACGCTTGCGCCGGACTGGGTCTGCGAGGTGCTCTCGCCTTCAACCGCGTCATTCGATCGCGTGAGGAAACTGGCGGTCTACGCTCGGGAAGCCGTGGCCCACGTGTGGTTTGTGGACCCGGCGCTGCGCACGCTCGAGGCGCTCAAGCTCGAGGGCGCGCGCTGGGTGCTTGTCGGCAGCTATGCGGGAAACGAGGTCGTTCGCGCCGAGCCGTTCGGCGAGATCGACCTCGAGTTGGCCCGCCTCTGGTCAGGTCCGCCTTCACTGGCCTGACAGCCACCGGCCTTGCCTCGAAAGGGCGGCTGTCGATGGGCCGCGCTACCGGAAACCGGGCTGAAGATCCCTGCCCACGCGGTCCGCTTCCTCCGCGGGCAACCCGGCCAGCGAGGCGAAACGCGGCCAGCCTGCCACGGCCGCCGCCACCCGCTCGAGGATCGACTTCGCGCCAGGCACGCCGAACCGATCCGCCATCGTGAGCAGATCGCCCCTCGAGATGCCGCTGAAGACTCCGTTGATACTCATCAGGTGCTGATGGGTCCAGCTGCCGGCGGGGTTGTATGCGTGAGTGATGTCGTAGGCGGGCGCGAGCTCCCACTGTCCGCCTTCGCCGGCGTCAGTGCCGCGAGCTTCGGCGAGACCTTGGCCGCCTTCGCGGAGCAGGAACGCGGCGTTCTTGGTGTGATCGTCGCAGTTGGCCGCCATCACGTTGAACGCGGCGCGGGCGAAGATCTGACGCCGCGCCTCGTCGCCAAGTCCCAGGTCGCGCGCGGCCATGAACCACTGCGCGTAGTCATGTGTCGCGAGTTGATTGAAATCGAGATGAACCAGCGCGCAGAGCGTCTGCATGTGATGCTTGCGGTTGCCGTCGCGATCGAAGCGGCGCGTCATGAAGTGCGCGCGGCCGTTTTCCTCGAGCAGGTCGCACGGAGCGACCTCGATTCCGGCCTCGGCGGCCATGCGGGCGTAGGCGAACTCGATGCGGCCGTAGTGCGCTGACGCGCCGAGCTCGAGGTCGTCACCCATGCCGTCGAACTTCAACAGCCAGTGCTCGAAGCCGGGCGGCAGGTCGAACTGGCCGGCGCGGATTTCGCGCGTGGCCGGGCTCCAGCCGATGGCCGCCTTCGCGCGCGCCCCGCCCGCGGAGGTGCCCACGCGAATCAGGTGCGTGAGCGCGGCCTCGGCATGCGGGCCGGTGTCGAGCCGGCCCGCCAGCGCCTGGCGCGCGGTTTCCACCAACTCGTTCATGTCGAGCGCGGTGGGCTTGTACGCGCGCGGGCCCCGCTCAGGCCGGAACTCCAGCGCGCCGAACGCGCGCCTGCCCATGTACGCGAGCCGGTCGAGCGGCGTGATGTCGGACGCGCGCACGCCCTCGCGCTGGAGATAGGCGGTGACCAGGGCGCTGCCGTAGCGGTCCGGAATCGCGTCGGCCGCGAGCGCCGGCAGGCGATGGTAGGTGCGCTCCGGCAGTTCGGGAAAGGCGTAGGGATCCGCGGAGAGCGGCATCTTCATCGGCGAAAGCTCGATGCCCGTCGCGCGGAAGCGCGGATCGTACTCGAACGCGTAGTAGCCGAGTTTCGGGTCGAGCGCGATCGCGCCAACGCGCGCGCCCCAGATGCGCACCTCCACCGCCTCGACGGGCCTATGCATCGTCGGGCTCCTCCCGCGCCGCCAGGGTCAGCGGCGTGCGGGGCGCGCGCGGGGTGCCCGACGTAAGCGGCGTGCGGGCTGCCGAGGCCCGTTGACGCGGGCGGCGCGATCGCGAGATCAGCACCTGCAGCGGGCTCACCGACACCTGCGGCGCCAGCGCCTCGATCCAGTCGGTGCGGTCGAGGACCTTCAGGATGCGCACGAGGGTGCGGATGGTCGCGCCACGGCCCGATTCGGCATTTCGCACGGCCCCCAGGGCGACATTCGCACGCTCCGCCAGCGCGCGCTGCGTGAAGTTACGCCGGATCCTCAGTGCGCGGAGATGGGAGCCGAGAAAACGCTCCAGGTCATCTGAGGTGACCATGTTGCTTGTCACAAAGACCACTATAACAGACTTTATTATGTAAAACAGACACTAAGTGTTTTTAAAATAGCAGATGATACGACATAGATATTCAGGCTCGTGACGGCGAGATACCGAAAAGCGGCGGAGATTTCGCAGAACCTCGCGAGCCGCGACCTGGCGCACGTGTGCAGCCTCGGGCTGCTCGAGGCGCATGGCGAGCGCCGCGGGCGGTTCTACTTCAAGCCGCCGCCGTTCTCGTTGAAAGGGTGAGCCCGAGCGCAGCCGCGCCGCTACTCCGGTCCCGCCAGGGGCCGTCCATCGCGGTGTAACGGGCGGCCGGCCCCAGAGAGACGGCCAACTCCAGCAGGAGCGTCGTCTTGCCAACCTGGCGCGGGCCGACGAGCAATTGGATGCGGCTGGGCGCGGGCTCCCGCACGCGCTCGCGCAGGCGCGCCAGACAGGGCGCGTAACCGAGGCGGAACGAGCTGTCAGTCATACTCGAATGATTATTCGACCACAACTGAATGGTGTCACGCGCGGATGCAGCCCCCACACTCGGGGGCCTGAAGGCTGTACCCGAGGGGCTGAAGCCTGGACCCGGGGGGTCAAGCCCCCCGGCTACGAAGACGAATACGAAGACGAAGACAGCAGGTGTGTCAGGCCTTGCGGCGGGCCCGCGCGGGTTTCTCGGCGGCCATGGCCAGCGGCAGGCGCGCGTAGACGGGGCGCATGGGCACGGACGGCACCTTCGCGCCGGACGCCGCGCGAGCGGGCCCGAACGGGTTCGGCGTCTGCGCGCCAGCGACCGCGCGAAGCGGCACGGCGGGCGCGGTGGCCAGTTGCGCCTTGAGCATCTTGGGCTTCTGGCGGAACGCGGCAAGCGCCTCGGTCATGATCTTCGCGGCCGACTTGGGATCGGTCTCGGCGCCGAGAGCAAGGCGCAGCCGCTGGATGGCGCGCGCATGCAACTGCGACACGCGCGATTCGTTCACCCCAATTTCCGCGCCAATATCCTTCATTGTCGCTTCGTTGTAATAGTAGAGGCCCACCACCTTGCGCTCGCGCCAGGGCAGCGACGCGATGGCGGCGCGCACGCGCTCCTCGGTTTCGCAGCGGGCG
>Ga0209254_10002966_pt1 | contig 15493 bp, 15 predicted proteins | sample FrelakmetDIP11DI_FD_187148 | JGI IMG/M metagenome (GOLD analysis project Ga0209254, IMG submission 187148) | Freshwater lake sediment microbial communities from the University of Notre Dame, USA, for methane emissions studies - DIP11 DI (SPAdes)... | ecosystem: Environmental > Aquatic >...
GCGCTTTATAAACCATGGTTGGGCCTGGAGCCAAGCGCCCTCCTGACACTTTCACTCATCTCAGTATGGCAGTTTGTGGGTATCCCGATGCTCTTGTTCTACGTGGCGTTGATCGGCATCCCCGAAGAGCTCCTCGAAGCGGCGCGCGTGGACGGCTCCAACAGCTGGGGGATTTTCTGGCGTGTGAAGTTCCCGCTGATTCTGCCGACGGTAGGCATTGTGGGCATCCTGACCTTCGTCGGCAACTTCAATGCGTTTGATTTGATCTACACCGTGAAAGGCGCCTTGGCCGGGCCGAACTTCGCGTCCGACATCATGGGCACGCTGTTTTATCGCACCTTCTTCGGCTTCCAATTGCAGATGGGCAGTTCCACCATGGGGGCGACGGTGGCGACGATGATGTTCTTGATCATTCTGGCGGGCGTCATGGTGTATTTGTTCGCGTGGCAGCGCCGCGTACAGTCTTACGAATTGTAAGGGAGGCGACGCATGACCACAAGCAAGCTAACGCACTCACCCCACTTTCAGCGCTGGGCTTACCAGATCATTCCGCATATCATTTTGATCGGCTACTGCGTCATTGCGTTGTATCCGATCGTGTTGATCGTCATCAATTCATTTAAGAGCCGCGCGGGCATCTTTGGCGCGCCGTACGCGTTTCCCACGGCAGAGACTTTCAGCACCATCGGTTATGACACCGTCTTCTCGCGCGCTAGCTTTGGCACGAATTTCCTGAACAGCCTTATCGTGACGGGCGTATCATTGGCGCTCATCCTGTTGACTGGCGCGATGGCGGCCTTCGCGCTGTCGGAATACAAGTTCCGGGGCAACACGCTGGTCGGGTTGTTTCTCGCCTTAGGTATCATGATTCCCATCCGCCTCGGCACAGTGGGCATCTTGCGGATTGTCGTTTCGCTGGATTTGACCAACAAACTACTCGGTCTGATCCTGGTCTACATCGCGCAGGGCTTGCCGCTGACGATTTTCATTCTCACGAATTTTATGCGGCAGATCCCGATGGAATTGAAGGACGCCGCACGCATCGATGGCGCCAGCGAATATCGCGTCTTCCGCATGGTGCTGCCGCTCGTCCGACCGGCCATCGGCGCGATCGGAATCTTCACGATGATTCCGATCTGGAACGATCTCTGGTTCCCCTTGATCCTCGCGCCAAGCGAAGCGACCGCGACGGTGACCCTGGGTGTGCAGCAATTCCTGGGCCAGTTCGTCAGCGACTGGAATGCCGTGCTGGCTTCGTTGACTTTGGCGATGATCCCGGTACTGGCATTGTACGTGTTCTTCTCACGCCAGATGGTACGCAGTCTTACAGCAGGCGCGCTCAAGTAGACGTGTCATTCCGAACCGCGCAGCAGTGAGGAATCTCTACGATAGATAGGCAATAGAGATTCCTCAGTCGCAAGCTAGGCAAGGAGGTCGAAATGAAAGTAGGCATTGCCGGCGTCGGCTTCATGGGCACGACCCACGCGGCAGGCTGGGCGGCGACCGGTGCTGATCTCGTGGGCCTTTGCGCGGAAACCACGGATGAGGCCGCCGGGATGGCACAGACCTATCGGACGCAGGTGTATGCCGATTATGCGGCGCTGCTCGATGACGTCGACGTGATCGACATCTGCACGCCGACGCACTTGCATTATGAGATGGTGCTGCAGGCAGCGGCGGCGGGCAAGCACATCATCTGCGAGAAGCCGCTGGCGCGCACGGTGGCGCAGGCGCAGGAGATGATCCGCGCCTGCCGCACGGCCGGCGTGAAGCTGTTCGTGGCGCATGTGGTGCGCTTCTTCCCGGAATATGCGCTGGCCAAGGCGCAGATCGATCAGGGCAAGATCGGCAAGCCGGGCGTGGTGCGCTTGACGCGTGCCAGTTATCGCCCCAAGAAACCGAGCGGCAACTGGTTCCTCGACTTCGAGAAGTCCGGCGGCATGATGCTGGACTTGATGATCCACGACTTCGATTACGCGCGCTGGATCAGCGGCGAGGTGGAGAGTGTGTTTGCGAAGAACGTCACCTCGGCGCAGCCCGAAGCCGTGACCGAATATGGCATCGCGATTTTGAACCACACTAGCGGGGCGCTATCGCATGTGGTGGGAGGTTGGGCTTATCCGCCGCCGACGTTCCGCACGGCCTTTGAGATCGCCGGTGACCGCGGCTTGATCGAATGGAGTTCGGACAGCACCGCGCCGATCAATCTGCTGCTCCGCAAAGACAGCGCCGATGCGCCCGATGTGGGCCTGCCCGGCAGTCCCGTCGCCGAGAGCCCATACACCATGCAGATCAAAGAATTCTATGAGGCGTTGATCAACGATCGGACTGCCCGAGTTTCCGCGACCGATGGATTAGCTTCAGTGCAGATCGCGCTGGCCGCGATCGAATCGGCGCAGACGGGGAAGCCGATCGCGCTTACACCGTTGGCGGAGGTGATCCAATGAAGATCGGAATCATGAGCTTCGCACATCATCATGCCGAGGCGTACATCGACAATGTGCGGAATGTGCCCGGCGTGGAGTTGCTGGGACTGGCCGACGAGGATGCGGCGCGCGGCCAGCATTTTGCGCAGACATTCCACACGCCATACTTTGATTCATATGAAGCGCTATTAAATGCACGGCCCGACGCCATGCTGGTCTGCTCGGAGAACAGCAAGCATCGCCCACTGGTGGAGATGGCGGCGGCGGCGAAAGTGCATGTGTTGTGCGAGAAGCCGCTGGCGACCAGTCCCGCCGACGCGCAGGCGATGGTGGAAGCATGTCGGCAAGCGGGTGTGAAATTGATGACGGCCTTTCCGATGCGCTTCAGCACGCCGCTGCTGGAAGTGAAGGCACGGCTTGATGCGGGCGATCTGGGTCAGGTGTATTGCTTCAACGCGACGAATCAAGGCGAAGCGCCGCTGCATCTGCGCCCGTGGTTCGTCGATAAAGAACTGGCGGGCGGCGGCGCGCTGACGGACCACATTGTGCATCTGGCCGATGTGATGCGCTGGTACCTGGGCAGCGAAGTCACCGATGTATATGCGCAGTCCAATCGGATTTTGTACGCCAATGAAATCGCCGATGAGCGAGTGGAAACCGGCGGGCTGGTGATGCTGACCTTCGCCAACGGCGTCTTTGCCTCGATCGATTGCAGCTGGAACAAGCCGAATTATTATCCGACGTGGGGCGGTTTGACGTTTGAACTGGTAACGGAACGCGGCGCGGTGCTGGTTGATGGCTTCAAGCAGAATCTCACGGTGTACAGCCATGACGTGCGACGTCCGCTGTGGGCCTACTGGGGATCGAACATTAATCAGGCGATGATCGACGATTTCGTCGCGGCGATTCGTGAGGAACGCGCGCCGCGCGTGACAGGCGAGGACGGCCTGCGCGCCGTGGAGATCGTCGCGGCGGCGTATGAATCGACACGCACGGGACAGCCGGTACGGGTTGCCCGGACTTGACAGGTGGGGCAAATCATTGTGAAGCGATGAATATGGCTAATTCTACGGTCGATCCTAAACCACTTCAGTCAGAAAATAGTTTTGAAAGTCGATACGCCGAATTTGAGGTGCTATCCAAGAAGCTAGCAGAAAGCGAGTTGGAACTCGCAACACTCGAGAACAAACTATCGGAATTTGAAAAGCGATATGCCAGAACCGTAGGCATTCTCTTTGCTCAACTGGATGAGCTTGAAAAAGAAATCGCCAGGGAATTGTTGCGGCGAAACCCTACCGAGGAATACAAACAGGGATTTCAAAGAGCGGAGCGAAAAGCCAAAAATTCACAAGATGCTGTTAATGAAAGAATTGCTCAAAATGAGAAGAAACCGTTTACTCCTTCTGACGAATTGAAGAACCTATTCCGCAAAGTAGCAAAGATTATTCATCCCGACCTGGCTACCGACGCAAACGAGCGAGCTTATCGCAACTCATTGATGGCCAGGGCAAATGAGGCGTATCGAAATGGGGATTTAGACATCCTGGCGCAAATCCTGGATGAATGGGAACATCGAGATGAAAAGACTTTTTCTAAAGAAGCACAACCAGGCCAATTCGATCAATTGCAGCAGAAAATTCTTCAAGTAAGAACCAGAATCAACGCGATTGAAAGAAGAATGGCCGAGTTGGAAAAATCAGAACTCTATCAGTTGATGATGAAGGTTGAGCGAGCTGAACTTGAAGGACGTGATTTACTGAGCGACATGGCCAAAAACCTTCAAGACCAAATTCAAGCAGCCCAGGGGCTGTTGGAAAGCCTCCGAGAAAAGGGCTAGGCCATGATGAGCAAGAATGATCCTCCAGATCCCAATGCCATTATCCCGGCAGCGCCGATCATATCGCTGGCATTGCCGGCAGAGATGATTAATCGAGGGCTGGTTCTGGCGACAAAACTTGAGCTGAAACACCATATCAAGAACTACCAGGCACCGCTCAAGCAATGTGAAGGATCGTATACCCTGGCGTGTGTCAGCTTTTCAAAAAACGGGTTGTCCGCCCTGATAACCGGTTATGGAAAACAGGCAAGCAGTCCTACTCTCGTCGTTTGGAATGCACGAGATGAAAGCCGCCTGATCGCCTTTCTGTCAGAACAAGACAGTGGAATTGTTGAGAGCGTGGCGCTATCAAAAAATGCGGAGGTTGCGCTGATCGGGCACAGCGATGGCCATGTGATAGGCTTTGATCTAAAAAGCCGCGTGGTGAGAAATTTCCCTGCGGATGCAAATGAACCTCTTCCTCCAGACCATGTGACGTTATCCTTTATGATGAATCCAGATCAATCCTTTCGAGCCGAGGGCAGCACCGCAATTACTAAAAAGGCAACTGCCAGTCAGCCTGGCCTTTCAGTAACAGCCATCGCTTTTTCTCCGGATGAACGTTATTTCGCGGAATGTAGCGGGCACAGCCAGATCCGCATTCGAGAGATTAATTCCGGCAAGGAAATCCAACGATTCGCGGTAGGGTATCTGGACTATTACTCCCAAATCGCGTTTTCGGAGGATGGCCGCAAACTCGTTGTTGCAAGGGGTAGCCCCACAACCATCAAGGGAGGAATGCTATCATTAATAACCATCTTCGATCTTACCGGGAAACGAGAACCATTGATGCTTGGCGGAGATCGGATAATATCTGCAACGGCGGTTGCCTTTTTCCCGGACAGTCAGAAAGTGTTGTCGCTAGATTCCGGGGGGATAATCACAACATGGAGTGCCCTGGACGGGAAAGAAATTTCGCACTGGTCGCATGTCAAGTCGCGTGAGGATGCAAATGATCTTATTTCCAGAAGAACCGTAGGGCCAAATGCGGCCATTGAACAAAGAAATCCCATGATTTGGGGGTTGAGTAGTGTAGCTGTCTCACCAGATAGCAGGCGAATATTATCCGGTGGCGGCGACACCTTTATGCGACTTTGGAGTCTGGATGGCCGTCAAATCTATGAATATCCCCACAACACGCGGGTCGTTCGTGTTGCCTTCACACCGGACGGCCAGCAGGCCTTATCAGGTTGTTGGGATGGTTCCATCCATTTGTGGGAGTTGCCTCAATAATGGATATTGGTTGAGCGCCTAGCAACCGCACGCAAGCGACGGCGCTTTCACCTCAGCGCCGCGCTTGATGCGGAATGTTGAGCGACTCTATCAAGCCAGATAGATCACAAAGCGGCACATCCATCGACGTGCCGCTTTCGCTTTCGCGCAACTATCCCAGTGTTATGCCCGAGTGCTGCGCCCGGCGCGCCCCCACGCCTAGCCCGGACAGGGCGTAATCGGGCATCCAGTCTGACCAGCCTTATGGATACCCGCCTACAGCGTGCGGGAACGACCATGCCCCGTCCACTACAACTCGGCTTCCGCTTCCGTAATCGAATCTTCCAGAATCGACAACCCCTCATCCATCAACTGCTTCGAGATGTTCAACGCAGGCGACAGGCGAATAGAACTCTTGCCGCAGCTCAGGAACAACGCGCCTTTTTCAAACGCCTTGGTGACGATGTTTTCGGCGTGATCGTGCGCGATGGTCTTCTTCTGTTTGTCCAGCACAAACTCCACGCCGATCATCAGACCCTTGCCGCGCACATCGCCGATGGTGGGATGGCGATCCTGCATGCCCTTGAGCACGTCCATTGCGTAGTCGCCCACCTCGATCGCGTTCTCCAACATCCGTTCGTTCGTGATCGCCTCGATGGTCGCCAGAGCCGCCGCGCACGATAGCGGATTGCCGCCGAAGGTGCTGCCTTGCTGGCCGGGCCGCCACGTCATCACGCTTTGGCGCGCCATCACGGCGCCCAGCGGCATGCCGGACGCGATACCCTTCGCCGAGGCGATGATGTCCGGTTCGACGCCGAAGTTCTCCATCGCCCACCATTTGCCGGTGCGCCCCATCCCCGATTGAATCTCATCGGCAATGAGCATGATGCCGTACTTACTGCAAATCTCACGCAGCCGCGGGAGGAAATTGGGCGTGGGAATCACATAGCCGCCTTCGCCTTGAATCGGTTCGACCAGCACACCGGCTACTTCGTGCGGCGAGACCATCTGTGCGAAGATCACCTCTTCCAGATAATCCAACACCACATCGCCGTAGTCCTTGTTCTCCGGGTTAGCCAGGATCGGCCGGTACGGAGTGCAAAACGGAATGTGGATTACGCCCGGCATCGACGGCGCGAAATTCTTGCGTTGAATCGACTTGCTTGCTGTGAACGACAGCGCGCCCATCGTGCGCCCGTGGAAGCCGCCTAGAAAGCCAATGAAGTGCTGGCGGCCCGTAAAATGCCGCGCCAGCTTAATCGCCGTTTCCACCGCCTCTGAGCCGGAATTCGTGAAGAAGGAGTAGATTTCTTCCTGCAGCGGGCGGATGTCGTTCAGCTTCTCCGCCAGCAGCACCATCTTGTCGAAATAGAAATCGGTGCCAGACATGTGGATAAAGCGCTCGGCCTGATCCTTGATCGCTTGCACCACCGCCGGATGCGAGTGGCCGGTCGCGGTCACCGCGATGCCGGCGTTCATGTCGATGAAGCGGTTGCCGTCGGTGTCCCACACTTCGCTGCCGAGGCCGTGATCAATCACGAGCGGATAAGCGCGTGTGTAGGACGGTGAAAGATGCGCGTGATCGCGCTTGATCCACGATCGCGCGATTGGGCCGGGTAAGATCATCGGGGTGGTTGCCATGAGAATTCCTCCTAAGAAAACAAGACAGTGCACACGCCAGGAGCGTGCGCCGGGCCAAGGTCAATCGATTGGCGGCAGAGAGATCAGGAGGGGGCGGTTCAAACGTCGGCAGTCGACCACTTGATGCGGACCGCGATCGCCGGGCGGGGTTGCTGTGAAGTATTCACTTTGTGCGGCAGGCTGTGCTTCATCATGGCGTAATCGTCACGTCAAACAAATCAAGGTAATCGCGTCCGTCACCCACAGGCAGTCGCCCGCGCTCGTCGTACAACCCGACAATGACTCGATACTCGCCGGGTGCGGTGCCCATCGGCGGCTGCAGCTCAAAGCGATTGTAAAGCAGGTTACCGGGCTGCCACAGCGAGGTCGGGTAAGAATCCGCGCCGGCAATGTGGTCGTCCTGAGCAACCAGCGTCCCGTCGGCGGCAACCAGATGTGCAAAGATCTGGTAATTTCGCGTGATGGGTTGCCCTGCTTCCAAGTATAGCCCGAAGCGCAGGGGTGTGTCAATAGGAATGCGACGGCTGTCCACATTGTAACCAACGGCACGAAGGGGCTCCGCAAAGGCAACGTCCACTCGATGTTGCGGCGCATCATCGATCTGTGCGCCAGTGACGTCGAACCAAAGCACGCTCATGTCGTGAAAGTTCTTGCCCACGTTGATGCGTTTGCTCGTCGCCACCAACGTATCGGCCACCACATTCGTCGGATCGCTGATGGCGCTTTGCCACTGCACCAGCCACACGCGGGAATGATCCTGCGCGATGGATTTGAGTTGTGCCAGAACTCGCGCATCAAGGGGCGATTGGGCCGCCGGGAGCAGATCGGGCGGGAGCGGAATGACCGTGGCCGATCCGCGATAATAGTGATTGAAGGCGGGGGCCTGATGCCCGCCGATCAGCAGGATCGCATCCGTCGGTTGTTCGGCCGCTTCGATATACTGCACCACCGATCGAACGTCGGGGCGAGCAAGCGAGGGATCGCTGTAGAGTTGCAGGAGTGATCCAATCGAGGCCAGGGGCAGCGCCAAAGTGATCGCCAACCCGATCGAAGCCCAGCGACAATAGCGCGTCTTCGTGCCGTCGACCAAGATCGTGATACCAATTGAGGCCAGCGCAATGAAGGCTGGCAAGGAAGGTAGTAAGTAACGCGGAGCGAATTTGGGCTTAAGCCACGCCAGGCCAGACATGAGCAGCAAAGGAACAAAGATCAATACCAGGCAAAAAACCACCATAGAGACACCGCGCCACCGAGTGCTATTTGTTTCGCCTTGTCTCAAGGTCTCTGTGACTCTGTGGCTGAGACTGAGTGTGCCCAGCACGATGAGTAGCAGCCACAACCACCCGACGAGCGACATATCCCCCCACTCGCCCACACTGAAGGCACGCCACGTATCGCCGAAGACGGTATCCCAAGTCACGCGCCCGGGGAAATAAGTGGCGTTCGATCCGGCTTGTGCCAGAGCGTTGGGAATCCATGGCAGGAAGCAGGCGAGGATGATGAATTGGGCAATGAGCCAGCGCCACAAAGACCTCGGAGATCTGCGGAGACCTCCGAGGTCTAACACGACGTAACCCACATTGATCGCCACCCACGCAAACGCGGCAAAGTAGTGTGTGTACAGCGCCAAGACTAACGAGGCGATGTATGCGAACCAGATGCGCTTGCGTCGATCGCCGTTGAGCAAGCGCAGCGTGGTGATCGTAGTGATCAAGATCAGCGCAGTCAACAACATGTAGCCGCGTGTTTCCTGCGAGTAATACACGGCCAACGGCGCAATCGCCATTAATCCGGCGGCGATGAGCCCCACACGCTCATCGAAGCGTTTGCCCAGCGCAAAGGTCAGCGCCACCACCAGCACGCCACAGAAAACGGAGAGATAGCGCACGACGAAATCGCTCTCGCCCGCCATGCGCATCCAGCCGCCGAGTAGCAGCGCGTGCAGTGGTGGATGATCGGTAGTGGCGCTGAGCGCAATGGTCTGCGCCGGGTCTTGCTGCGCCAGTTGTATGCTGAGGCCTTCATCGTACCAGATGCTCTGGGTGTCGAGGTGAAAGACACGCAGCGCATAGGCCAGTATCAAGATCGACAGCATCAGCCAGCGAGTTCTTTTCAGCATGGCTGCGATTATAACAAACCTGTTTTGCCTCTTGACAAAATTACCAGACAGGTATATTATAGGATTAATCATATATTATTCTAATCCTATTGCGATCTCGTTCGCTGGAGAAACTGCCAATGTCCCTCAAACACGCCATTTTGGGTTTTCTCAACTATAAGCCGCAAACGGGCTACGAACTGAAAGAGGTCTTCGACGATTCGGTACAGCATTTCTGGCTGGCCGATCAAAGCCAGATCTATCGCACGCTTAACGAGTTGATGGAGGAGAACCTCGTGACGATGGAGGTGGTAGTGCAAGAGAACCGGCCCAACCGCAAAGTTTACGCCATCACCCAAGCCGGGCGTGAAGAGCTCCGGCGCTGGCTGCAATTGCCCCCGCCTCAACAGCAACCGCGCAGCGCCGGCTTGATTCAGGTCTTCTTTGCCGGCCAGCTGGGTGATGAGGAAATCCTGCAGAAATTTGAAATGGTGGCTGATTACTGCCGTAGCACGCTGGAAGTCTATGAAGCGATTTCCAGCGAGACCATCGCCGAATACGAGAAACAAGTCGGGCCGCGTGAGGCATTTTGCTGGAATCTAACGGTGGACCTCGGGTTGCGAACAGTGCAAGCCCAACTGGACTGGGCAGAAAACGTCATCAAACAAATCAAGCGCGCCAAAATTCCCGCGAAGTAGGAGATACCGATGAACATCACGATCCTCAACGGAAACCCGGATGAGCGCGACTCGGACTTCGATCGCTACCTCGCCGATTTGACCAGAATCCTGCAGACGCAAGGCTACACTGTGACGGCCTTGACGCTGCGCGAAATGGATATCCGATCGTGCAACGGTTGCTTCGGTTGCTGGATCAAAACGCCCGGCGAATGCTTCTCGCCCGACGACGGTCATCTCATCCGGCAAGCCATGATCCGATCGGACTTCACGTTGTGGGCTTCGCCGCTGCGCATGGGCTTCCCCAGTGCCCGCCTGAAAATGATCATGGACAAATCGATCCCGCTGATCCATCCCTACTTCGTCGTGGAAAACAACGAGGCGCACCATCGCCCACGCTACGATCACTATCCACGCCTCGGCTTGCTGCTGAGCGCCGAAGCCGATACCACCGCCGACGATGTTAGCATCGTGTCCGATATTTTCAGCCGCACCGCGCTCAATATGAAAAGCCGTTTGGAATTTGCGCTCATGACCGATCAACCTGTGGAGACTGTGGCGCAGGCCATCATGACTCATCCACCGGGCACGGTGCCATTCAAACATCATCTACCACCAACCACAGGCGTGACGATCACGCCGCCCCGGCGGCTGACGATATTTAACGGCTCGCCGCGTGGCCGCAAAGGCAATACCCCACTGCTGGTTGACAAATTTCTTGGCGGGTTTCACGCAGTTCCCGGTCATATCAGCGAAGTATTTGATCTCAACCGGCAGCACGACACGCCGCTCTTCACGCAAGCCTTCGCTGACGCCGAGTGCGTCCTGCTGGGCTTTCCGCTCTACACCGACTCGATGCCGGGATTGGTCAAGGGCTTTATCGAAACGCTGGAGGTGTATCGCGATCGAGCCGGCAATCCCCCGATCGGGTTTCTGGTCCAATCGGGCTTTCCCGAATCGACGCATTCGCGCCACGTCGAGCGCTATCTGGAACGCCTGGCCGAACGCCTCGGCAGTCCCTATCTGGGCACCATCGTCAAAGGCGGTGTGGAGGGCATCCAGATCATGCCAGACAACATGACGCGCCGCCTGTACACCGGCCTGCATCAGATTGGACGCACCTTCGCGCAAACCGGCAAATTCGATCCCGCTCAACTGCGCGCACTCGCCAGACCGGAATGGTATCCCGCTTATTTGGCGCCGTTCTTCAAGCTCTTCCTAAAAACATCCTGGGCCAGTTTCTATTGGGATGGCCAATTGAAGAAGAACGGCGTGTACGATCAACGCTTTGCGCGGCCTTACAATGAACCAGGTGCCTGACGCCTGATCAAACTTCTTTCACAGGGAAAATCACATGACACTGCAATTAACCGGAGCCCAGGTCTGGCAGGAGCTTGGCCAGGAAATCTTTGCCGTGCTGGGCATGGTCAGCGCCAGCGGCAAAGCGCGCACCGCGGGGGTCGTCTACATCGTGCACGACCGCAAGTTGTATATCGCCACGAAAAAGACCGCGTGGAAAGCGCGCCACATTCAAAACAACCCGCACGTTTCCATCACCGTCCCCATCGCCAGGCACGTGCCCTTCATGCCGTGGATCAGAATCCCGGCGGCGACCATCACCTTCTCCGGCACTGCCCGGGTACTGGACGCCAGTGCAGTGAGCGGCGAAGTCGTGCAGGCGTTATTTCGCGGCGCGGAGCAGAACCCAGACGAACTGGCGACAGCGGCGATTGTGGAAGTTGAGCCGGCGGGCGAGTTTGTCACTTACGGCGTGGGCATCTCACTCATGCAGATGCGCTTTCCCGAAAAAGCGCGCGGACGCGCTCCGATCGCCGACCGGTAACGCGCAGCATTGAGATGTGCCGTTCACTATTTTGCCAGGAGCGCCATGCCGATCACCGTTAGCGAGCACAGACAGCTGCCGCGCGCCGAATGCGTCATCCACTATTTCGTATCCGGCCGGGCCGGGCGTCCGCTCATCGTCTTCACGCACCCCGCCTTTGCCGATCACCGGACCTTCGATCATCAACTGGACTTTTTCGCTCCGCATTACCGCCTCATTACGCTCGATCTGATCGGGCATGGCCTGTCGCGCTACAGCGGTGGACGCGAACAACTCGACGCCTCGGCCGCGCATATTCAGGCCATCGTGAAAGCCGAAGGGTATGATCGCGCGCATCTGGTGGGCGTGTCGCTGGGGTCGCTGATCGCGCAGTACGTGGCGGTGCAATACCCCGCACAGACCGCGTCGGTAACGGTCGTGGGCGGCTATCCCATTAGCGGCGACAATCAGGCCGTTCAGAAAGCGCAGCGCGGCGAAATGCTCAAATGGCTGCCGCGTGCGCTGCTTTCGATGAACGCTTTCCGCCGCTACGTCGCGCGCGGCGTAGCCGTGAACCCCGCCGAGCAAGACCGCTTCTACGATATGGCGCAGGGCTTTCACTTGCGCTCGTTTCAAGCCATGCAGGGTATGGGCAAAATTCTGCAGCAGCGCCCCGCTGCGCTGCGTCTGGACGCGCCGCACCCTTGCCCGCTGTTGCTGATATGCGGCGATCGCGATCTACCCATTGCGCTGCGCGTCGCCCGCGACTGGCACGCCGCCGATCCCGAAACAGAGTTGGTCCTCATCAAAGATGCCGGTCACTGCGCCAACATGGATCAACCCGACGCGTTCAACGCCGCGCTGGCTACCTTTCTCGCGCGCAGCCTAACCGCGACGCCCTGCCCCAACAATCACTTATCTTGACGGGCCGCGTGCTCTCTCTGATAATGATTCACATATCAGACAAGAGGTGCACGATATGAAACATCAACCGTAGCTGCCGCTGGCCCGCGATTATGCCCTGATCTCGATCGGCGTCGTCTTGCAAGCGTTGTCGATGGTGCTGTTCTACATCCCCGGCAACCTGGCCGCGGGCGGCCTGAGCGGCATCGCGCAATTGATCGGCAATTTCACCGGCTGGCCGGTGGGCACGCTGTACATCGTGCTGAATGTGCCGCTGCTGGCGTTGGGCTGGCGGCATTTGGGCGGGCGGCGCTTCTTGACGCGCACCATCTTCGCCGTGCTCGGCTACTCCATCGCCATGGATCTGTTGACGGTGGTGCTGCCCAAGAACGGCCTCACCACCGACTCAATCCTGAATGCGCTGTATGGCGGAGTGATTGGCGGCATCGGCGTGGGGCTGGTGCTGCGGGGACAGGGCACGACCGGCGGCACTGATATCCTGGTGCGCCTGCTCAACTTCTGGCGCGGCATTCCGTATAGCCAGACTTACATCGCCACCGATGTGTTCGTCGTCCTGGTCGCGGGCCTATCGTTCGGCTGGACGCTGGCGCTGTACGCCATCGTGGCGATGTACGTGGGCGGCATCGCCGCCGAGTTCGCCGCCGAAGGGGTGCGCACCACGCGCACGGTCATGATCATCACGACGAATCCGCAACCGGTGGCGCAGCGCGTGCTCGAGGAGTTGCAGCGCGGCATGACGATGTGGCAGGGCACCGGCATGTACTCCGAACAGGAACGCCAAATCCTCCTTTGCGCCGTCAGCCGCGCCGAAGTCAATCCAATCAAAGCCATCGTGCACGAGGCTGATCCGCAAGCCTTCGTGGTCATCGGCGAGGCGTATGAAGCGTTTGGCGAAGGCTTCAAATCACTGCGACCGTTGTAACCCTCACCCCTGCCCTTCTCCCGAAACGATACCGCGCGTTTCAAGAGAGGGGAGGAACGACGCGCATCGGCCATTTGCCTGAGTTTTCGCGCAGATACTCGGCGCGATACCGCGCAAACTCAGCATCCAGCGCTGAAAGCGGCACGAAGCGTGCGTCGATCAGCACATCGGGATCGATGGTGCGCAGTTTGGTGCTGACGCGAAACGTGGGATCGACGTCGTCCCGCTCGAACCGGGTAGCCCGGGAAATCGATCGGAGCCAGTACCGCACGGCGGGCTGATCAATCGCCTGCAATTTACGCCACAATTGATCGTCCGTGCCCCAGAAGTCTTCTTCCGCCAGCATGCCAATCTGCAATGCCGTCTTGATCGCCTGCGCCGTAACTTCGTACAAACCCACTTCGCGGAAGTTAGCCCAACTGGCCTTGTCGGAGGCGATGTAAGTATCAGCCAGCCAGCGCGCGACTTCAATAGCGTCAACGCCGATGCGCCCGTCAAACACGATCAGGTGATCAAGCGTGTGATCAATTTCAGCAAGAGAAGATAAACCCAGATCACGGCTGTCCCTGAGGAAGTAATCCAACCGATCGGCGCACAAACGGGGCGCGGGCTGTTCGAGCAGCGCGTAATCTTCTTCGTGCAAGAAATCACGCCAATCATAACCATGCCGCGCTAATACATCAGGGACATCACTGGCGGCGAGATGGGATTCCTTCCATTCTTCATGGTAACTCTGGTTATCGTGTCCATCCACCACGTAATCGATGACGTGACTGAAGGCCGTGTGGCTGATGTCGTGTAGCAAAGCAGCGATCTGTTCTTCCAAAGAGCCACCCAATCCTCGGACCAGCAGCATCACGCCCACCGAATGATCGAAACGCGTCACGGGCTGTGTAAGGCCAATCAGGGCTGTGATGCCGTGCTGCAACACGCCGTGCAAACGCCGCATGGCCTGTGTCGCCATGAGATCGATCAGGACGGGCTCGTTAATCTCGACGATGCCGTAAATAGCATCAAGATAGTCCATAGGGTGCGATTATAGCCTGAAAATCCCGGCAAAGTGAAGTATAATCGCACTCATGTTTCAAGCGCGCTGGAAGACTTGGCTGGTAATGTGTTGCACGGCACTGATCGGATTGAGTGCCTGCGGCGCGCCGTCCCGCGCTGCTCCGGCGCCGACCATCCAGCCTGAAACCCTGGCCCCCCTGGCGACGCAGACCCCGCCTCCCACGGTCACAGCCACATCCACGCCCACGCCTCGCCCCTCGCCCACCGCCGCGGCGACACCGGCCCCCGACGCGACTCTGGCGATCATGCAGATGCGCTCCCGCATCGTGGGTTACTATCCGGCGTGGAGCAATCCAGAACGCGATGGGCCGGCCAGCGATCTGCCCGGCAATTTGCTGACGCACATCATCTACGCCTTCAGCACCATCGATCCGAAGACGAATACGTGCGTGTACGGCGCAGAAAGCGTGGACAAATTCCATCTCAAAAACCTGCGCCTGCTCAAACAGAAGTTTCCGCATTTGAGGGTACTGATGGCGATCGGCGGAGCGACTCCTGCCAAAGCATTTTCGGACATGGCGGCCGATGAGAAGCTGCGCCAGAAGTTCGTCAAGTCGTGTCTCGATCTGTATCTCGGCACGCACGGCGCTGTGATCGACGGCATCGACATGGACTGGGAATTTCCGGGCGTGGGCGATGGGACGCGGAAAGAGGATAAACAGAACTTCACGCTGTTGATGAAAGAGTTCCGCCTTCAACTGGATGAACTGGAAAAACAGAAAAAGCGATCGTACTTGTTGACAGCCGCCACGCCCGCCGGGACATGGCTGGTCCAGAACTACGACCTGAAAGAGCTAACCCCGCTGCTCGACTGGTTTAACGTGATG
>Ga0209254_10002967_pt1 | contig 15493 bp, 13 predicted proteins | sample FrelakmetDIP11DI_FD_187148 | JGI IMG/M metagenome (GOLD analysis project Ga0209254, IMG submission 187148) | Freshwater lake sediment microbial communities from the University of Notre Dame, USA, for methane emissions studies - DIP11 DI (SPAdes)... | ecosystem: Environmental > Aquatic >...
GAGCCGGAAACGCGACGGTGTCGGGGGGGCAAGTATTTATAAGAGGCGATTCGCTCTCGATAAGTATAGTGGGTCTTTCAAGAAGTTGGCACATTGAAAGGCGACCTTGCCTCATTCACGGAAATTGGACAATGAAACTGGACGGCGAAGAATTCATAAGGAGATCTGAGGATTTGCTGGTATAATAGAATTACACACAAAATGCTCAATGCTCAATTTGTTATCTTGGCAATTGTAAAGGGTCATGCAAAACTGGACCGGGAAATCTGATTATTGAGGATTTCGGACAAAAACGACCGTGCAAAACCGGACTCCGGTCAATTTACTTGAATAGAATTCGTGTTACGCAAGTATCACTCTTCATCATACTCCTCCTTCTCCTGGTGCTCTGAGAACAATTTGTCCTGGTAAGGAAGATCAGGGGAACCAATCCTGATTAGGGGATCTCCGAGCCTTCCAGTTAAGTCCATCAAGTCTCGGTCAAATGTATCAAAGAGTTTTATACGATGCCTTATCGCAGTGGCAATATGAATAGAATCTTTGGGCTTCAAAAAGTCATGAGTCCAAACCAGTTTTCTGGCCAATTCGGCGATGTTTCTGTCTACGTTCCGAACCCGGATATAATCGTTCATGAAGAATGCTTTGACTTTATCGGCGTCCGATTCAGGGATAGGGGTCTTATGCTTTAATTTTACGACCTCAGCGAGAGTCAATGCAGAAGTAACTATTAGAATCTCCCCTTTCTTTGCCCCCTCCACAACCCCCCTGCATGATTCTACTTTGTCTGGTTCTTCTTTAAGCCAACCGAGAAAACAGTCTGAATCCCAGTATCTTATTTCGTGGCTCAATCTGCGCTCCTAAATAGCCCACGAACCTCATCAAAACCGGGAAGAGACCGGGGATCGGGAAAAACCTCGAAGTCCTCTATAACTATATTATTAATTTCTCCGCCACGCCGATAACGAATAAGTCCAGAAACACTTACCCGCTTTCCGAAGGCTTTTAATACTTCCTCAAGAAGCTCGGATGGGACCTGGCAAGGAATGTTTTTTCTAAGTAGGTCGTCATACACCCACAGCTTGTATCCTCCTCTTTCAAAGATGCCAGTCAATTTTCCTTCAATGGAACCCCAGTCCTTGCTTTCGGTTCCAAAAAATGAGTCCACATTTGATAACGTCTTGGTCGTCACCGAATTGATTTGACCATCCCTGCGAATTATTATTGAATCCGGTCCATCTTGTTCGCCATTCACAATGGAAGCCAGCTCTCTAATTTTCCTGAGAGCGGAGTCGTTGAAATGAGATGGTCTCGTGGATGTCCCTTCGATGATTTGGAATCCGATTTGAATAGTATCCAGAAGATCAGGAATTTTATGAGTCGGCAAAATCTTACTGATAGACTCTGCCCTGAGATGAATTCTGGCACTCCCCGTGCTAACAGAGGAAACAATCCAGTCCACACTATGTGGGATTCCAGAGACCTCTCTTGCCACCTCGTTAATTACATCTAAGAAAGCGCCGAAACTTCTCCGTAATTCATCGGCGGTGATCTTGGGACCGTCAATTTCAAACGTAAGCTCCTGGGATCTTTGCGTGTTAGCAGTAGTCATACCATGCCACCTGGTGGGTTTAACAAGATAAGTGGACGCCTCCTCTTCCTGATATCCTTATTATAAGGGATACGAGAACAACGGTCAAACGATTTGATCGGCGGTTAGCGGGCGCCTAAATCCTTCAAGGCGCGATGCAGCATCTCCTGGTTGGACAAGTTCTCGGCAATGTGGTTAATGCGGTAGTCCTCAAACTGGGATGGACAGTCTTGAGGGGGCCGTAAAATAGACGGCCGAGGGAGGGATTAGATGGGATCATACAGCAATGTCTTCCACAGTTTTAGCGGTCTTGGTTATGCTCGTCCTGATGAACCACTAGCCTGTTTCTCAGATTGGGCAAGCACCACTCCAGCCCATGAAAGAATGAGAATCCCGACAAACCTACATAATATTTTGGCCCTCATTAATTATCCTCCAACTCTGGGAAAGTGTCCGTACCGGATGCTTCGTGTATCTCCCTATTGGTTTGCAACCTATTAATTTGCACTTGGCATCAAAACATCAAATGAGTAATATTTGCGCGGACATCAATCTGGTGATAAATGACCGGAGGCGGTTCCTACACGATCCATATAAGGACTCCCCCGCCTATTCCCATCGCTATTGAACCAGCAATGTAAAGTACAGTGGCACTCCTAAAGCTATCGTAGATATCAGACATTTCCCGCCACAGCCGTTCCTCGTGAGAAGCCGATCCGGCCAATTTACTCTCATGATACAGGTATTCGACAGACCCCTGCCTGGCTCCCGATTCCATGAGAGAACCGAGGTAGACCACCAGTGCCCCGAGGATCACCAAAATCCAGCAAAGGCTAGCCAGTGTACGCTCCCAATAGAGCAACCAAACGAGGAGCGCTAGGGCTAAGACGGCCAAGTCTGTAACAAGAACCTTTTTCATGAGTCGCATGGAATTGCTATAAGCCTTTTTAACTTATCTTCTACAGTGGTTTCACTAAAATATGGTCATATTAATATGTTATCCGCACATAAAAATTCTGTGGCACCAGGGTTCTGCCTTTGAGGCAGGGAGAGCATCACTGTGTCTCCTCATGATTGAGTTGGGGTAATGTTGGCGGAAGCTCCACGTCTACGGGACTTTGATGCTCCTTCAGCCTCAAGCGGGCGAGCCCCTCGGCAGGCTCTGAGCGATTGAATCCCTGAACCTTGACGGAAAGAAAGGCTCTGGCGCTCGGAAGGTCCAAGGTTGGATTGGAGATCCTCAACGATCTTCGCCCCCTCGGCGTAATACTGCCCAGCCTTGTCGTACTCTTTCAACGCCTCGTAGGCCTTCCCGAGACTTGTCCATGCGACAAAGAGGTGAGCCGCCTTGCCGCTCTCCTTGGCTTAATTGAGAACATTCGCTATGATGAGAAACAGGTGAAAGTTCATCCCCCAGAATTCTGTGTCGCGGTGCAGCAACATAGATTTCAGGCTATATCAATCGTTTTTCACGGCATAACGGCTCATACTATTCCATTCTCGGGCCGAATCGGTATCGGGCGTCTTCTTCGACCATCTTGGAGAAACAGTCTGGAACCGAGGCAAGCGCTACTGGTTCACCCATACTTGCATTCATGGTGGTATTGGGCTATAGGCTCATTCTAAACGTTTCCGCTGCAATACTTGCCCGGATCAAGGATGGTCAATGTTCATTTACTTGGATGAATCAGGGGACCTCGGTTTTGACTTTGTGCGCAAGAGGCCTTCCAAGAAATTCGTAATCACCGTGCTCGTCTGCGAGAACGATGCCATTATCAAAGGTTTTAAGAAAGCGGTAAGAAGGACAATCCGGAATAAACTCGCTAAATCTACTGATCGGGTTCAGGAACTGAAGGGGACATCCACTGCTTTGCCCATCAAGGATTACTTTCTTCGAAACGTCCCGCAACAGGGTTGGGGTGTATATTCAGTGATACTCAACAAAGAACGAGTCTACGATCACCTCAAGTCCAAGATTGGCAGAAAGAAACTGTATAACTACCTAGCCAGATTTCTGTTGAAAAGAATTGCTGTACCTCCAGAAACAAATGCCGTTAATCTATTCATTGACCGCTCTAAGACAAGGCAAGAAATAAAAGACTTCAACTCCTACGTGGAACATCAACTGGCTGGACTCATCCCTCTTGAGGTGCCGCTTAATATCACCCACGAGCAATCCGAAAACAACGCAGGGCTCCAGGCAGTCGATCTTTTCTGCTGGGGAATATTTAGGAAATATGAATTAGAGGACGAAGATTGGTACTTGCTTTACCGCAAATATGTTGTCTTTGAGACGGAATACCTGCCGGAAAAAAAGAAAGACGGCCCCTAGCACGTGTACTTTCCGAGGCTCATGGCCAACCGATGGAAGGGAGCACCTCAGACACGTACCAGGATTTACCCGTCTGTTTGTATTATAGGCTACCACTCGACATTGTCAATACCTTCCCAATAAGAATCGTAAGAATCCTCGGGGGTGCGTACAACACGCGTACAAACTCTTGATCCAGTGATTCAGTAACGATTTACCAGAAAATCCCTAACCCAACTTCGACACTAACGACGGTTAACTTGTTGTTATTGTAGGGTTGGTCATTTTATTTGGCACTACATATTTTCATCTTTTCCGATCCATGTCCTCACGGGGGAAATGATCGTCTTGGGGACCTCGAGCAATTTGTAGAGTTCCCGGTGTTCCGCCGGCCTTGACAGCCACTACAGTCACCTAAGCCCCTTTACCCTCATGTCCACGCGCGTAAGTGAATGGTTACCCAAGACCTGCCCCTGATTAATTCCCTTTGCTCAGTAATTTCCTGAAATGGTACCCGAAAATTGCACTGGATACAGCCTCACCGAAGGATTCTCGATGGAAAAGAAATGCTGTGACAAGCAATTTCCAATAATAAATCTTGCTTTTACCCTTGTCCAATATCCCCAGATAGAGAATCGATCTAAAGAAAGCCGTGATCTCCAGCCGGTCTACACGTCTGCGACGGACAGGCTTATAATCCTTAAGAAATTCAAGGACACGATCGTAATACTGTTTAGGGGAGTACAGGTTATTCAGTACGGCCTGGTAACCGTCCCTCAAGGTCTGAGCGTCCATCCTGGGAACAAAATTCAAGGAACCATCGCAGTTGTCGCCGGTACAGTCCTGAAGGAGCCGGCCTTCTTCCTGAAGGCGTTGGTAGAGACGTGTTCCTGGTATGGCGTTCAGGAGCCCTATCATTGCCTTGACGACGCCGCTATTTTGTATGAACTTGATTTGACGCTCGAAAATATTTGGAGGATCGTTGTCAAAGCCTATGATGAATCCGCCCATAACTTCCATGCCGTTTCTCTGTATAGTCTTGACCGCTTCGAGGAGGTTGATCGACAGGTTCTGGTGTTTGCCGCATTCGGCCAGGCACTCTTCTTCAGGTGTCTCTAGTCCCAAAAAAACCGAGTCAAATCCACCAGACGTCATCAATTGCATAAGTTCTTCATCTTGGGCAAGGTTTACGGATGCTTCGGTATACAGGGAGAATGGATAATCCCGGGCCTGTTGCCACGGGGTGAGAACTCGAAGAAATGACTTTACCTTGACACGATTTCCGATGAAGTTGTCATCCACTATGAACAAGCGCCCCCGCCAGCCGAATTTGTAAAGGATTTCCAGCTCTGCGATCATCTGTTCATTGGACTTAACCCTGGGCCGTCGCCCGTTTAAATTGACTATGTCGCAGAACTCGCAATCGAAGGGGCAACCCCTGGAATATTGGATTGACATGGATGCGTAATAGTTCATGTTGATAAGGTCCCATCTAGGAAGAGGGGTCCTTGTGATATCCGGCTTATCCCCGGAACTGTAAATGTGCTTAAGGTTACCCGTGGCAAGATCACTGAGGAATAAAGGAAAAGTGATTTCAGCCTCATTGAGAACAAGATGATCGACGTCTGAGTAATCCTCTGCAGCACTTGTGAAAAGGGGACCTCCGGCAACAATCTTTTTCCCCAAGTTTCGACAGCGGTTAACAATTTCCATTACCGATTGCTTCTGCACGACCATGGCACTCATAAAAACCATGTCAGACCATGCGATCATGTCGTCGGTGAGGGTTTCAACATTCATGTCGACAAGACGTATATCCCATTCACGAGGCAACATTGCGCCGACGGTGATCAATCCCAGGGGAATGTGCGCTGCTTTCTTTCGGATAAACTTTAGTATGTGTTTAAAGCTCCAGAAAGTGTCAGGTATGAATGGAGAAACCAAGAGAGCTTTCATCAGCAGACTTCCTCATCTCGCAAAACATTAGAATCCTAGGCTGTTTCAACTTAGACGATGCCGGAGTTCAGGTCAAGCGCGTTTCATTAGACTGTCCCCCACCATGAGGACACTTGCCGGGGGTTGGACACGAAAAAGGGAACTGATATGCCCGGGAGAAGGTTTGACCTGAGAACAGCTACCGACCCTAACTGTTCTCACTTCCTACCCTGATCCAAACTTTGCGCCGGTTTTCCCTTTGGAGAATAAAGGTATCTTAGTAGAGGTGAATCTGGGCGCAGCAACAAAGTGGTATGCTCACCAAGAATCTTCTTGTAAACCTCGAGATGACGAGTGAAGGAAAAAAACTCTTCGTCTTTTCCGTAAGCTTGTGCATAGATGCCAATGGCCTCGGCATCGCCTTCACCTCTCAGCGCTTGTGACTGTCTGTAGGCTTCGGCGAGAATAATTTCATTTTCCTTTTCGGCATTCGCCCGGATCTCTCGCGCCTGTTCGTCCCCCTCTGCTCTGTACCGCTTGGCAATTCGTTCCCGTTCAGCCTTCATCCTGGAAAACACGCTGGCTTGCACTTCCTCGGGAAGGTCTACTCTTTTGATGCGTACGTCGATTACCCCAATTCCCCATTGTTTAGCTGCCTGCGCAGTCCCCTCAGTGACCTGGGCCACGATCTTTTCCCGGTCTTCCCTTATAAAAACTTTGAAGGTGTGGTTGCCAATTTCCTGGCGGAGCCTGGCGAAAATTACATCATTCAGACGGGCGATTGCACCCTGATCATTTCTTACCGTCTGATAAAAAAGCAAAGGATTGATAATCCTCCACCGGGAAACAGTATCTACTGTCAGGCGTTTCTTGTCCACGGTTATATACTCGGCAGGGCGAGCCTCCGCTGCGAGAATCCTTTTTTCAAATATCATCAGTTCCTGGACCAAAGGATACTTAAAATAAAGGCCGGGCTCCTGGACTGTCCTCATGGGCTTTCCAAATTGGAGGACCAACCCCTGTTCCCATTCCTGGATTACGAAAGCCGACTGAGACAACAAGAAAAAAATGAAAACTAGTACTCCGATGATTTTGGCCATGTAGCCCCTCAATTACCTTTCTTCTCGGTGGTTGGCACTGGACCCGCTTTCCCCGGACGGTCCAGGGAAACAGCATCATGCACTCCCGTCAGGGGAAGAAGCGGAAAGACTCGGGAATCTCCGCCTTCCATGATAAATTTTTTGGTCGGCTCAAAAAAACGTTCAGCACTCTCCAGGTAGAGGCGTTCGCGTGTGACATCGGGAAATTTCGAATATTCAAATAGGATTCTCGTGAACCGCTCGGCATCTCCTTGGGCTCGGATCACCCTCTGAGCCTTATACGCTTCTGCCTGTCTTATTTCCTGCTGAGCCATGCCCCTAGCCTTAGGTACAACGTCCTCCCTAAATCCTTCGGCCTCCTTGATGAGACGCTCCCGATCCTCCCATGCCCTTACCACATCGTGGAAAGCCTCCTGGACCTGAGCGGGAGGATCGACCACCAACAGGCGAGCCTGGGTGACCAATAGCCCCGTATCGTAATTCTCCAATAGCTTTTGGAGGTAGATCTCAACTTTCTTTTGGATTTCCATTCTGCCGGTAGTCATAGTGTAATCAATGGTATTTTCGCCTACGACTCCTCGTAAAGCAACTTCAGCAGATGCCTTCAAAGCAATTTCTGGGGATTGAGCGCCGAAAAGAAACTTTACCGGATCTTGAACCATGTATTGAACGAAAAGCTGGACATCGACAATATTCTCATCGCCGGTAAGCATAAGCGATTCGGCCGGAACAGACCTCGTGCGTCCACCGTCAGTCCGAAACCCTATCTCTGCTCTCCTCACCTTGGCAATATCCACGATCATATTTGACATGAACGGCTTAGGTAAGCGGTAACGCAATCCAGGATCGACAAGAGAACTCACCTTACCGAACAGAAGAACCACTCCCTTTTCTCCGGGGCCCACGATAAAAAAACCGGAAAGCAAATACAGGGCCACGAGGATCAGGACAATGAGCCAGGTTCCCCAGCCTTTCACAAAACGGTCCACCAGAACTTTTATGTCCCGGACGCCCTGCTGTATCTCCCGAACGGGATTATTGTCGTCCCGCGGCCTGAATTGATCCATCTTTCCTCCAACTAAATTTCCTCAGACTCCTCTATAGTCCAATGCAGGAAGAAAAGCAAACCTCTATAAAAAATAGGCACTCTAAAATTAAGCGAGAAGTGCCTAAAACAAATTACAGGCGTTAGTGTACGCCTTTTGCCAAATTAACAAAAATATAGATAGGACCGATGCAAGGAGAAACCGATATCATGGTGCATCCGGAGGCTCATTAAAGTGCCTCGGATGTGAATTACTAAATGATGGTTATGGAAGTCAAGGGTCAATTCGCATTTTTTCTAGAGCTGCCAGAAACATTTTGCGAGCCGATTTTTTTTTGTCCTGGAGTTCTTCAAGCCAGCTATCCACCTTTTCGATAGCCTCCAGTTCCCATGGGAGCCAGTCCGAACTATCTCGGTTTCTTATGGACTTCTCGAGTTCCTGTGGAATAGGGGGGGTTAAACATTCCTCGTAATGGTTTTGTATCTTCCTGAGGACACGGAACAACTCTTTCATATCTTTCTTGGTCAGCGTTCGGCTGCGCTCTTCCTCTCCGAAAATTTCCTTCCTCACTGAGTTTCCATTTTCCAGCCTCAGTGCGTGGATCAGTTTCTTGAGGTTACGGTAATTCTGATTGAAATCATTAGAATCGAGCAAAGTATCGGCGGAGGCATCGAACGCAGTTTGAGTCATTGCCAACTCCTTTTTCTCCCAAAAAATAGTCAAAGATTTTCGTTGTTTTCAGCCAAGAAAATCTTAGATCGGGGGAAATAATCAAACCGGCCATTGAATTATGATTAAAAGGTCCCTGCGCCTTTGAAGGCCCGGAATAACCTTTGAGAGAATCACATCCCTCGTGAACGGCTCCTATCACCCTGTTTAGACAGAGTCAAGAAAATTAATGTTAATTTAACCATGATATTAAGCGCGACGCGAATATAATTACGCGTATACGTGGATTATTATCTTTCCAGAATCCGTTTTAATCCGCGATATAATTCGCGATTCATATGGAACGCGGAGTATCCGCGAATTAAAAAAACAAGCCATTTCCTGTCAGGCTTGATGGTAGTGCTTTTGTTTGATCCACTTCAGGGGTGTGCGAATAAATGGCGGGCAGAGAGACAATCGAGTCCGTGGAGCAGGCACCGGCTATGAGAACTCAGCGAGTGAAGATCATAAATGACGAAAAAAGTGCATCCCGATCATTTGTCGATGTCTGTCCTCTTGTAAATGATTCCAACGCTGAATTCATCGTCCAATACTCTATCAAATGCCTGTCTCAAATTGGAGGGATCATGGTCTTGAGGCAGTGGATGGACCCATTTTTTTAAGTTTGCCCAAGTCTTGAATTCCTTATCAAATGTAACGCAGCTTGTATAAATATGAAAAATGGAAAAGCCGGGATGCTGGACTCCCTCAATGAGAGCACGGCATATGCTATCAGGATCGCCTGCAAAAAGCCTGGCTACGAAAGAAGCACCGTACGTTAGAGCTAAAAGAGTTGCATTGAGGGGCTTGTCTATGGTTCCCGAGGGGCTGGCCTTGCTCTTCATTCCAACTGGGCTACTGGGCGACGGCTGGCCTTTGGTAAGTCCGTATATAGAATTGTCAAACAGCAGGTAGTTAACATTGACGTTTCTTCTCGCCACATGGGGCAAATGCCCCCCACCGATTGCCAGACCGTCTCCATCACCTCCCACTGCGAAAACGGTGAGTTCCGGGTTGGCCGTTTTCACGCCGGTAGCCACGGGGAGAGTTCTACCGTGCACAGTGTGGAGACCATAGGTTCTGGTGAAGAACAATGACCTACCTGCGCAGCCGATTCCCGATACGATAACAACCTTGTGGTGAGCTAGACCCAGTTTCTGTATGCAGTTGTTCAAGCCTTGATGGATTCCGAAATATCCGCAACCAGGGCACCATGTGGGTAAGGCTTCAGACCGTATATCAAAAACTCCAGATTCTTTTATTCTATGAACACCTTCCCGAAGAACTTTGCCTTTTGTCTTCATTCATTGCCTACCTGAACGAGATATTCAATTTTCTCCAATATTGCCGATGGAGGAAAAGGCGTGCCAGTAACCCTGTTCAATCTCACTACGTCTTTACTGTGAATATAACCTATGAGATTAGCTAGTTGTCCAACATAGTTAAGTTCCGGTATGAGGATCTCAGAGCACCTATTCATGAACGCTCTTATCACACTTTCGTGAAACGGAAAAATGGATGTAATTTTCAGGCCGCCTACCAGAAGACCCCGGTTGCGGGCTGTTGTTACTGCTTCCAAAATGGAACCGAAGGTTGAGCCCCATCCTATGACTCCGACGTCCAATTTGCCCCCTGAAGAAAACTCTTCAGGTGAAGGAAGGTCGCCAAGTGCTCCAGTGATCTTACGATGTCGTTTTTCCGTCATGAGCATGTGATTCTCAGGTGAATAATCGGGGACTCCCGTCTGGGTATGTTCCAGGCCGGTTGCAGAGAATATGAAACCTTCCATTCCCGGCAAGGCGCGCGGTGAAATACCTGATTCGGTAATCTCATATCGCCGATATGATCCTTTAAGCGAATTCTCCGGCAACACATTTGACCCGGACTTTTCCGACTCGGAGGCTTCGGGCATGGGCAGGTTTTCAACACGATTGTCAAGATAGAAATCCGCGAGGAGTATGACCGGTGTCTGGTACTTCTCGGCGAGCTGAAAACTCTTTACGGTGTAGTGATAACATTCGGCTACGTTGGAGGGTGCTACGACTATACGTGGGGAATCACCAGGTCCTCCGAACACCGCAGCGTGTAAATCCGATTGCTCGGTTTTGGTGGGAAGTCCCGTAGAGGGACCGCCCCTTTGCGCATTAATGATTACTGCAGGAATTTCTGCCATGACTCCATGAGTTATGAGTTCTGTCATAAGTGCGAAGCCCGGACCCGAAGTGGCAGTCATGGCCCTTGTCCCAGCGTAATAACTGCCGAGTACGGCACCGATGGATGCAATCTCATCCTCCATCTGAATTACGCGACCGCCCAATGCCGGGAGATGTGTTGCCAAGTACTCCATTATCGGTGTTGCAGGTGTTATGGGATAGCCGAAATATAGCTTCAAACCTGCATCGATAGCTGCTTTTCCTATTGCCTGATTGCCCGAGAGCAGGACCTTTTTCGGCCCTCCAACTTTGTCAGAGATCAGGAAGATGGACTTGATGCGGTTTGAGAAGTTTTCGAGTGCATAATCGAACCCTGCATCGAAGCTCCTCAGGTTTGTTTGGAGAACCTTTTCTCCCTTGGACTTGAATTTTCTAATTATTACAGCCCTGAAGAGGTCAGGAGGCGCGCCGCAGATGGCTGCAAAACACCCCAAAGCTGTCAGATTTCTCCCACGCGTCGTACCCGCGGAGGCTGTAGCAATATCGTTGAAAGGCATACCGAATAGTATAGCCTCAGGATCTAGCTCTGATACGAGAGATTTGTCTTCTCGTACGTAAACCGCAGGATTGCTGTCGAAAAAGATCATAGAGTTTTCCGACAAAAAGGGGACCCTTGATCGAGCCTGTTCATCATTGAGGGAGATGAGTACGTGTGTCTTATCTTCCAGTGCGACTATCTCTTCATTACCGATCCTGGAACGGGTGACACACCTGCCGAACCCCCTTATCTCCGCTGGATATGAATCGAAGGCGAGTACGGAAAAACCCCCATCCGACATTGCTTCGTTGATCAAACCTCCTGCGGCGATTGTGCCGTCACCCGCCATCCCGCAAACCTCGACCGTGACATCCACTACTGGCATATCAAAACTCCGTCCACCACGATGTATTAACAATTATTCCATCTATAAAGAAGATGCTCTCGGGTGATGCGTCTACGGAAAGCATGCCGCCCAGCAGGTTCAGGCCGGCAACTTTTCCTAAGTTGATAGCATTCTGGTATCCGATAGAGACCCAATAATCTTTGATAGTTGGATGATAAACTTGAGCGCAGTCCCCCGCCGCATAAACGAGGTCAAAACGGGTCTGGAGGTACTCATCGACGAGGACCCCACGTTCTATGTCAAGCCCGGAGCGAGCGAGAAATTTGACATTGGGGGTCATGCCGAAAAAGGCCCCAAGGATTCCGACTCGCAGTGTTTTATTGTCTGTCTCCACTTCAAGGGACCGGTCTGAAACACGCGTGACACGTTTGATCCTTCCAGCCTTGATCACTTCGACACCTCTTTCAGTAAGCATGTGCTTGATCTTCTCGGAGAGTTCGTTGCAAAGAGGAACCGGCCAGAATGAATCTTCATTCAACATAAAAATGACGCGCTTTTCTAGAGAAAGTAGGGCCTTGGTCAGGCTTAATGAAGTGAGATCACCTCCAACTATGAGGACTGAATCCACTTGGCTGAGTTGTTCGATCCATTGAGCGGCGTCGGCTGGAGTCTTCAGAGTGAGCATCAAATCATCGAATACCTGAAGATGTTCTGGAATTCTTTGTTTGCCACCGCAAGCTATTATTAGGCCGCCGAAAGAAATTACTTCTTTATGATCCAGCACCAGTTCCCGCTTATTAAAGTCTACGTGTACAACCCTCTGTCCCAGTCTCACCTTTATGCCGCACTCCTTGTAAAATGCCGGTGGATTCACGCAAAGGTCGTCCTGAGACAACCTGCCCGCAATGTACTCGGGGAGAAGGTGCGGTCTGTAATGCGGAAAAGGCTCCTGACCGACTATGGTGATGCGTGTATCAGAAGAGTTTTCTCTCAGCGTAAGCGCTGCCTGATTCGCTGCCGGCCCGTTACCGATGATGACACAGTGCTCTTGAGCCATCAGTTCCTCCGACCCTGTAATGTTCGCTCCACAAGCTCCACTTTTGAAACGGATATGCAATCCACCGGGCACACCTTGATGCACTCGCCGCATCGGATACATCTGGAGTTATCTATAACAACGGCATTGACTTCCCTCCAATTAGATGTCTCGACAAGACCCGTTATGGCACCGGCTTCGTTTGTTATAACTTCGTTCACCATTTTGATGCAGTCCCGAGGTGCGACGTCAATACAATAACGGCAGTAGATGCAACTAGTTATGTCTATTTCGTAGTGGAGGTAACACAGGTAGCATCGCTGGGACTCTTTAATGCCTTCCTCGGATTCGAAACCAAGTTCCACTTCTGTTTCAATTGAATTAAAACGGTTTTCTATCGGAGTAATAGTGGGCATCTCTCGTCTCGGTATAAAGTCCCAAGAACGCTCTCTGTCGGTCGTAGTGGCTTCTTCTGTCCGAACGGCCCATTCACGAAATTTCTTGCCCGTTAAGTCTTCAGCTATTTTTTCAGCAACTCTACGCCCTCCGGCAATGCATTCGATTACTGTGGTGGGCCCTGTCATGAAATCACCAGTGACGTATAAGTTTGGCACCGAAGAACGATACGTAATTCTGTCGCCTATCAGCACGCCTCTCTCGTCTTTTTCTCCTGGTGAGGCTATGGGCTCGGAGCCTTGTCCGATCGCAACGATCACTGAATCACAGGGCAGGACAAATTCGCTTCCCTCTATGGGAACAACTCTTCTCCTACCGTTGGGTAGGACTTCTCCTGGACGGGTTCGGACAAACTCCACTCCCTCAACTTTTTCGTTTCCAATTATCCTCTGGGGCAACAACAGTGCCTTAACTTTGACTCCCTCTCGTTTCGCTTCAAGTATCTCGTCTTTAGTGACCCTAAGATCCTGTTCGGTGGCTCTTATGCAGATGGCCGATTCCTCAGCCTCAAGACGCAGGGCCAAGCGTGCGCAGTCGAATGCTGTGAATCCGGCTCCTATGACAACCACGCTTCTGCCCAACCGTGGAGGGCTACCTGAAGCAACTTGCATGACAAATTTAATACCGGAGTGAATACCTGCCAGATCTTCACCGGGAATTGCCAGCGGCCTTGGAACATAACATCCGGTCGCTATGAGTACGGCATCGTAATCGTCCAACAGGTTTTGGACCGACACGTCGGTGCCCACCTTTATTCCAGTCTTCAGCGTGACTCCTATTCTCAAGGCCGATGAGATTTCGGATTTCAGAATCTCTCGCGGCAATCTGAACTCTGGTATTCCGTACCTTAACATTCCTCCCGGTTCATCGAGCGCTTCCATTATGGTTACTGCGAATCCGATGCTTGACAAGTCGTGGGCAGCAGCAAGGCCTGCAGGACCGGCCCCCACCACGCAAACAGTCTTGCCTTGCGGTGGGAAAAGGTACTCGGTGTAGCTTTGGTCGGGATCCTTGCCGTCGGCCGCAGATCTCTTTATGTGGCAAATTCCTACCGGTTTACCCAACTCAGGCTCGCCATGTCGGCACTTGTTCTCGCAAGGGCGCGAACAGATTCGACCAAGTACGCCAGGAAGTAAGTTGACTATCCTGTTAAGTTGATAGGATCGATCATAACTCCTCTCATAAAGACAACGTATGTATTCAGGAACATTCGTATAGGCAGGACAAGCATTCTGACAGGGGATGTTCACACCCACATAGAAAAAGTCTGCCGGGTCCGTCGAGTAGACTACATTGTTCGTTGTTTTCTTGGATGAGATGGAGTTGTCTGGCGGATAGCGATCCTTGTTTTTCATAGGATACCTCACAGGGATGGGTGCTTCTAACCGATCAGAACTTGAATCGAAGGGCCGGTATCTGGGGTCCTTCCAGCTTCTTTTTCGTAAGTGCCTCTACTATGATTCGATCCCCCGCTTTTAGCTCATTGGAAAAAATCTGAACTCTCTCGGTTCCGTAAATTCCTATTTTCACATTCACAGGACGAATCGTGTTCTTGTCCTGAAGGTTCCACACTCGCTTCTCACCCTCGGGTACAGGAACGATATCCTGTGCTGATTTCGTCAGAACTTCTTCAGGGGGTGAGAATCGGAAGCCTTGGTCAGGAATCATAAGGGCGTCATGAACCTCATTGAGCATTATCTGAACGTTTGCCGTCATACCGGGCCTGAGCTTTAGGTCATTGTTGTTCACGTCAAGAACCACATTGTAGGTTACCACATTCTGTTCTACTTTGGGGTCATTTCGAATCTGGTTGACGGAAGCATCAAAAAGCCGGTCCGGGAAAGCGGGAACCGTGAACACGGCCTTCTGACCGACTCTGACTCGTCCGATATCAGCCTCGTCGACATTCGTATGTACCTGCATACGAGTAAGGTCTTCTGCTATCTTGAAAAGAACCGGCGTCTGAAAGCTGGCAGTGACGGTCTGACCTACGTCCCCGGTTCTTGATGTGACGATACCGCAGACCGGCGCAATGATTCGGGTGTATTTCAGCTCAAGTTCAGCCTCCTGTAGCCTGGCCTCAAGCTGAGCAACCCTGGCTTTCTCAACGATTATCTGGGCCTCTGCTGCATCAGCCTTGGTCTTGGCCGTGTCATAGTCACTCTGGCTGATTGAATTTTTCTCGATCAATCCTTCTTTGCGACGCAGCGTTCTTATTTCATCGGAGAAGGTTACCTCCGCCTTCAAAAGGTTTGCTCTTGCCGCCTCCACATCTG
>Ga0209254_10002968_pt1 | contig 15489 bp, 9 predicted proteins | sample FrelakmetDIP11DI_FD_187148 | JGI IMG/M metagenome (GOLD analysis project Ga0209254, IMG submission 187148) | Freshwater lake sediment microbial communities from the University of Notre Dame, USA, for methane emissions studies - DIP11 DI (SPAdes)... | ecosystem: Environmental > Aquatic >...
ACTTCATGATGTTGCCCTTGTGCACGATCGTCACGCTCTTGCGCTTGTTGTCGATCGCGTACTGGATGGCGGCGCGCACCAGGCGCTCGGTGCCTTCCCGGGAGACGGCCTTGATGCCGATGCCCGACGTCTCCGGGAAGCGGATCTTGCCGTAGAGCTTCGGGAACGCCTCCTTGAACAGCGCCTGGAATTTCGCGTTGTCCGCGCTGCCCGCCTCGAACTCGATGCCGGCGTAGATGTCCTCGGTGTTCTCGCGGAAGATCACCATGTCCACCTTGCCCGGCGCCTTGACCGGGGAGGGCACCCCCTTGAACCAGCGCACCGGCCGCAGGCAGACGTAGAGGTCGAGCATCTGGCGCAGCGCGACGTTGAGCGAGCGGATGCCGCCACCGATCGGCGTGGTGAGCGGTCCCTTGATCGAGACGAGGTAGTCGCGGCACGCCTGCACGGTCTCGTCGGGCAGCCACGTGTTGTACAGGTCGTTGGACTTCTGGCCAGCGTAGACCTCCATCCAGTGGATCCGGCGCTTGCCGCCGTAGGCCTTGGCGACCGCCGCGTCGAGCACGCGCACCGAGGCGCGCCAGATGTCCGGGCCGGTGCCGTCGCCTTCGATGAAGGGGATGATCGGCTGGTCGGGCACCTGCAGGCGGCCGTCCGCGATCGTGATCTTCTGGCCCTGGGCGGGCACGTCGAGCTTGACCGAGCTGGGCATGTCGGGCTCCGGTGATGCGTCGGACTGGGAAAAGCGCGCCGAAATCGTAGCACAGCGCGGGCGCGCCCGGGCCGGCACGCGACCGGGCCAGCGCAGCCTCGCAAATGCGGTCCACCCGGCCCGCGACGCCGTGGTCCGCGACCTCGATGGGCGGGGCGATGCGGCGCCGCGGGCGGCTCGGCGGCACTCTCGCTTGCGACGGGCGGTCAGAAGGGGGTAGGGTTCGGCACTTGCTGGCAAAGGTATCGGGCGTGAATTTCGGCCTGCACTGCGTACGACGACGACAGCGCTCCCTGGCCAAGGGGGTACTGGCATTGTTCTGCGCGGCCTGGCTGCAGGCGGCCATCGTGCCCTGTGTCATGGCACACGCTTCGGAGTCGGAGTCGCAGCAGGACGCGGACCCGGCAGCGCCCCCGTGCCCGTATTGCCCGACCCCCGATCCAGGGCCTTCCTGCGACGGGCATGGCGGCTGCGCCTACCCGCACGACCCGCAGGTGGATGCGCGGGCCGCGGGAGCGCTCTTCACGGCACTGCCGGTGTCGTCAGTCCTGCCGTCGCCAGCCACGCCCGTGGTCGCCCATCGCGTGGGCCCCAGGCTCCCGGCTGCGGTTCCCAAGCTCAGCTTCTCCGTAAGCTACTGCCGTTTCATCGAGTAGCCCCACCTCCCGGTCGGCGCCCGCCAGGGCGCGCATCCGTTCACTTTCCGGAGGTGGATCATGGTCGTCTCCCTTCCGGCGCCCGCGCGGCGCCGGATTCAGGCAATTCCAGAGGCGCGGTTCCGCGCCTCGCTGACGCTGCTGTGGCTGTGCGCCGCCGCGGCGCAGCCTGCGTTCGCCCTCGGTCTCGCCGAGGCGGAGCGCATCGCGGTCGAGCGGGATGCCGTGCTGCGTCAGCTCGCGAGCGAGTCGCTGGCCATGCGCGAGCGCGGCGTGGCCGAAAGCCAGCCGATGGATCCGACGCTGCGCCTCGGCGCCGTCAACGTGCCGGTGGACTCGTTCAGCCTCGACGCCGAGGACATGACGATGCTCGAGGTCGGCCTGAGCCAGGAGTTCGCGGCCGGGCGCAGCCGCGAGCTGACGCAGCGGCGCATGAACCAGTCGGCCTCCGCGGCGGAGGCGATGGCCGCCGACCGCCGGCTGACGGTGCAGCGCGAAGTGCGCCGGACGTGGACCGAGCTCGCCTACGTCGCCCGCGCGCGGCAGCTCGTGACCGCGCAATCGGACTGGGTCGAGCAGATGCGCGCCGCGGCCCGCGCGCGCTACGCGTCGGGGGAGGGCAGGCAGCTCGAGTTCCTGCAGGCGGGGCTCGACGTCGCGATGCTGCGCGAGCAGCTGCTCGACCTCGACCGCGACGAGGCCATGCGACGCGCGCAGCTCGGGCGCTGGGTCGGCGAGGAGGAGGCGCGCAGCGCGGAGGCGACCGCGCTGCCGGCGCGGGCGGCACTCGAGCCGCTCGCGTCGCTCGAGGAGCGCCTGTTGCGCCATCCGTCGCAGGTGGACTTCGAGCGGCGCATCGACGCGGCCCAGACCGCCGCCGAGCTCGCCGAACAGCGCAGGCGGCCGGGCTGGATGCTGGACGTGAGCTACGGGTTCCGCAGCGGCGAGATGGTCGACGGCGAGGCCCGGCCCGACCTGCTGAGCGCGATGGTGAGCTTCGACCTGCCCCTGTTCCGCGGCAATCGGCAGGATCGCGAGGTCGCGGCGGCGCGTGCCGAGGCCCGCGGCCTGCACGACATGCACGACGATCACCAGCGCGAGCTGCGCGCCATGCTCGCCGAGGCCTGGTCGGTGGCCGGTCGCACGGCCGAACTCGAGCGGTTCTACGAGACCGACCTGCTGCCGCTCGCGCAGCAGTCGGTGCAGGCGGCGCTGCTCGCCTACGGCTCGAACCGCGCGATGATCGACGACGTCATCGCGGCGCGCCGCGTCGCGCTCGAAACCTCGCTCAAGCACCTGCGGCTGGTCGCCGACCGCGCCCAGGCCCAGTACGACGTGGAGTACCTCGCCGGAGGCGCCAGCAATGAACAGTAAGCACCTCGCCACGACTCGCCGCACGGCGGCCATGCTCGCCCTGGGCCTCGCCACGGCCTTCGCGCTCCATGGCTGCAGCCGCGAGCCGGCCCCGGAGACCGCGGCGTCGCAGGGCGCCCCCACCGGCGAGCCGGTGGGGGGGCAGCCGCTCTACTACCGCCATCCGCACGATCCGAACCGCACCTCGCCGGTGCCCCGGCAGGACGAGATGGGCATGGACTACGTCCCCGTGTATGCGGACTCGGCCGGGCCGGAGGTTCGCGTCTCGCCGGTCGTGATCAACAACCTCGGCGTGCGCACCGAGCCCGCGACGCGCTCCGCGCCCGAACGGCGTGCCAGCACCGTGGGCTACGTGGCCTTCGACGAGCGGCGGATGCGCCAGATCCAGCCGCGCGCCGAGGGCTGGATCGAGGGTCTCGCCGTGCGGGCAGCCGGCGAGACGGTGCAGGCCGGGCAGCTGCTGTTCACGCTGTACTCGCCGATGCTCGAGAGCGCGCAGCAGGAGTACCTCGACGCGCGGCGCATCGGCAACCGCGACCTGATCGAGGCCTCGCAGGAGCGCCTGCAGGCGCTCGGCCTCGACGCCGGGTCGGCGCAGCGCCTCGCACGCTCGGGCCGTGCCTCCGGTCGCGTGCCGTTCCACGCGCCGATCGACGGCGTGGTGACCGAGCTCGCCGTGCGCGAGGGCGCGATGGTCACCCCCGACACGATGGTGCTCACGATCACCGGCACCGGCAGCCTGTGGGTGATCGCCGAGGTGCCGGAGTCGCAGGCCGGCTGGGTGCAGCCCGGCACGGCCGCGGAACTGCGGCTGCCGTCGCTGCCCGGCGAGACTCTGGCCGGCCGCGTCGAGTACGTCTACCCCGAGCTCAACATGGAGACCCGCACGCTGCGGGCGCGCATCGTGCTCGACCGTCCCGGCGCCGGCATCCGCCCGAACATGCTGGCCAACGTCACGCTGGTGGGCGCGGCAGGCGCGCCCGCGGTCACCATCCCGCGCAGTGCGCTGATCCGCAGTGGACGCGAGGAGCGCGTGGTGGTCGCGCTCGGCGAGGGTCGCTTCGCCCCGCGGCGCGTCGTTGCCGGCCCGGAGACCGGCGACCGCGTCGTCATCCGCGAAGGGCTCGCGGCGGGCGAGCGGGTGGTCGTCGCCGGCCAGTTCCTGATCGACTCCGAGGCCAACCTGCGGTCCGGTCTCGGGCGGTTCGGCGACTGACCACGGACGACACCCATGATCAACGCGATCATCAAGGCCTCGCTCGAGAACCGGACGGTGGTGCTGCTGCTCTCGGCGATGCTCACCGCGATCGGCGTGTACTCCTACCTGCGCACGCCGGTGGATGCGCTGCCCGACCTCTCCGACGTGCAGGTCATCGTGCGCACGCCCTACCCGGGGCAGGCGCCGCGGCTGGTCGAGGACCAGGTGACCTACCCACTCACGACGGCGCTGCTGTCCGTGCCGGGCGCGACCACCGTGCGCGGCTACTCGTTCTACGGCGACTCGTTCGTCAACGTGCTGTTCGCGGACGGCACAGATCCCTACTGGGCCCGTTCGCGTGTGCTCGAATACCTGAGCCAGGCGGCGGCACGGCTGCCCGAGGGCGTGCGCCCGGCGCTCGGGCCCGACGCCACCGGCGTCGGCTGGATCTACCAGTACGCGCTCGCCGACCGCAGCGGCCGGCACGACCTCGCACAGCTGCGTTCCATCCAGGACTGGTTCCTGAAGTACGAGCTGCAGGCGCTCGACGGCGTGGCGGAGGTCGCCACCGTCGGCGGCATGGTGAAGCAGTACCAGGTGGTCGTGGATCCGCTGCGCCTGCGCGGCTACGGCCTGTCGCTGATGATGGTCGAGCAGGCGATCCGCGCGGGCAACCAGGAAACGGGCGGCTCGGTGGTCGAGATGGCCGAGGCCGAGTACATGGTGCGTGCGACCGGCTACGTTCGGGGCATCGAGGACCTCGAACGCATCCCGGTCATGGCCACCAAAGGCGGCACGCCCGTGCTGCTGCGTGACCTCGCCGAGGTGCGCATCGGCCCCGAGATGCGCCGCGGCATCGGCGAGCTCGACGGCGAGGGCGAGGCCGTGGGCGGCGTGATCGTGATGCGCAACGGCGAGAACGCCCGCGACACCATCCGCCGCGTCAAGGCCAAGCTCGACGAACTGCGCGCGAGCCTGCCCGAGGGCGTCGAGGTCGTCGAGACCTACGACCGCTCCACGCTGATCCAGCGCGCAGTGGACAACCTGAACCGCAAGCTCATCGACGAGTTCATCGTCGTGGCGCTGGTGTGCTTCGTGTTCCTGTACCACCTGCGCTCGGGGCTGATCGTCGTGATCGTCACGCCGATTGCCGTTCTCTCGGCGTTCATCGTCATGCGCCTGCAGGGCATCAACGCCAACATCATGTCGCTGGGCGGCATCGCCATCGCCGTCGGCACGCTGGTCGATGCGGCGATCGTCATGATCGAGAACGTGCACCGCAAGCTCGAGCACGGCGTGCCGGACGAGCAACGACGGCTCGAGGCGGTCTTCGAGGGTTGCCGCGAGGTGGGCCCGCCGCTGTTCTTCTCGCTGATGATCGTCGCGCTGTCATTCCTGCCGGTGTTCACGCTCGAGGCGCAGGAAGGCAGGATGTTCGCGCCTCTCGCCTATACCAAGACCTACGCGATGGTGTCGGCCTCGGTGCTCTCGATCACCCTGGTGCCGGTGCTGATCTACTGGCTGGTGCGGGGGAACATCCGGCCCGAGACCGCCAATCCCGTGAATCGCGCGGCGATGGCCGCCTACCGCCCGTTCCTCGACCTGGCGCTCAGGGTCCCGTGGACCGTGACCGCGGCTGCGGTCGTGATCGTGGCCGCGACGCTGTGGCCGGCGTCGCGGCTCGGCACGGAGTTCATGCCCGAGATGGACGAGGGCGACTTCCTCTACATGCCGACCACGCTGCCCGGGCTCTCGACCGACGCGGCGCGCGCGCTGCTGCAGCAGACGGACAAGCTGATACGCACCGTGCCCGAGGTGGAGCGCGTGTTCGGGAAGGCCGGGCGCGCCGAGACCGCGACCGACCCGGCGCCCATCGAGATGTTCGAGACCACGATCATGCTCAAGCCGCGCGACCAGTGGCGGCCCGGCATGACGCCCGACAGGCTCAAGGCCGAACTCGACGCGCTGGTGAAGTTCCCGGGGCTCTCCAACGCCTGGGGCTACCCGATCAAGACCCGCATCGACATGCTCGCGACCGGCATCCGTACGCCCGTGGGCATCAAGATCATGGGGCCCGACCTGACGGTGATCCAGCAGCTCGGCCAGCGCATCGAGGAGATCCTGCGGGGCGTCGCGGGCACCACCTCGGTCTATGCGGAGCGCACGGCGACCGGGCGTTACATCGACGTGGACATCGACCGGGCGACCGCGGCCCGCTACGGGCTCAACATCAGGGACGTGCAGGACATCGTCGCGAGCGCGGTGGGCGGCATGACGGTCAGTTACACGGTCGAGGGCCTCGAGCGCTACCCGGTCAACCTCCGCTACCCGCAGGACTTCCGCGATTCGCTCGAGGCGCTGCGTGCGCTGCCGCTGGTCGCGCCCACCGGCGCGAACATCGTGCTCTCCGACGTGGCGCGCGTGGAGGTGGCGGACGGCCCGGCGATGATCCGCAGCGAGAACGCGCGTCCCTCGGGCTGGGTGTTCGTGGACCTGCAGGGCCGCGACCTCGGCGGCTACGTGCAGGATGCGAAGCGCCGGGTGGCCGACCAGCTCGAGCTGCCGCCCGGCTACAGCCTCGGCTGGTCCGGCCAGTACGAGTACCTGGAGCGGGCGGCCGAGCGCCTCCGGGTCGTGGTGCCGCTCACGCTCGCGATCATCGTGCTGCTGCTGTACCTCAACTTCCGCAACGCGCGCGACGTACTGCTGATCCTGGGCGCGCTGCCCTTCGCGCTGGTGGGCGGCGTGTGGCTCCTCTATCTGCTCGACTACGACCTCTCCATCGCGGCGGCGGTGGGCTTCATCGCGCTGGCGGGCGTGGCCACGGAGACGGGGGTCGTGATGGTCATGTACCTCGAGCACGCCTGGTCGGAGCGGCAGCGGCGCGCCGCGGCGGAGGGCCGGACGCCCACGCGACGGGAGTTGCGCGAGGCGATCGTCGAGGGGGCGCTGCTGCGCCTCCGTCCCAAGCTCATGACGGTGATCACCGTGATCGTCGGCCTGCTGCCGATCATGTGGGGCTCGGGCACCGGCTCCGAGGTGATGCGACGCATCGCCGCGCCGATGGTGGGCGGCATGGTGACGGCGACCGTGCTGACGCTCGTCATCCTGCCATCGCTCTACCTGATCGTGAACGGCCGCAGGCTGCCGGCAGGTTAGAATCGCAACATGCACGATCACGGCAACGACGACCGAGGCAAGAGCGTGCACGACTGCTGCCATGCGCCGGCGCCGCCGGTGCCGCCGGCGCTCCACGATTGCTGCCACGCGCCGGCGTCGCCCATCGCCCATCCGGTCGTCCGCGGCAGTGGCGCCGCATACGTCTGCGCGATGTGCCCGGGCGTCGAAAGCCCGGTACCGGGCAGCTGCCCGAAGTGCGGCATGGCGCTCGAGGCGACGATGCCGCTGGCCGGCCAGGGCGAGGATCCGGAGCTCGCGGACATGCGGCGCCGCTTCCGGGTCGCACTCGCCTTCACGGTGCCGCTCCTGGCCTACGAGATGGCGTCCATGACCGGACTGCTGCCGGCCGGCCTGTCCGGGGCCGCGGCGGCCTGGGTGCAGCTGCTGCTCGCCACGCCGGTCGTGCTCTGGTGCGGATGGCCGCTGCTCGAACGGGCGTGGCGCTCGCTGGCGAACCGCAGCCTCAACATGTTCACCCTCATCGGGCTCGGCGTGGTCGTGGCGTACGGCTTCAGCGTGCTGGCGACGTTAGCGCCCGGGCTGGTGCCGGAGGTGTTCCGGCACGGCGGCCGCCCGACCCTGTATTTCGAGTCCGCAGCCATGATCGTCACGCTGGTGCTGCTCGGGCAGGTGCTCGAGCTGCGCGCCCGCCATCGCACCGGAGCGGCGCTGCGCGCGCTGCTCGACCTCGCGCCGGCGGAGGCGCAGCGGCTCGGCGACGACGGCGTCGAGTCGCAGGTTCCCCTCGCGCAGATCCTGGTCGGCGACCGGCTGCGGGTGCGGCCCGGCGAGACGGTGCCGGTGGACGGCGCGCTGCTCGAAGGCCAGGGCGCCGTGGACGAGTCCATGGTCACGGGCGAGTCCGCGCCCGTGGACAAGGCGCCCGGCGACACGCTGATCGGCGGCACCGTGAACGGCGCGGCTGCGCTGCTCATGCGGGCCGAGCGGGTGGGCGGGGAGACGCTGCTCGCCGGCATCGTGCGGTCCGTCGCCGAGGCGCAGCGCAGCCGCGCGCCGGTGCAGGCGCTCGCGGACCGCGTGTCGGCGTGGTTCGTGCCGGCGGTGATGGCGCTCGCGCTGCTCGCGGGAGTCGCCTGGCTGGCGGTCGGGCCAGAGCCCCGGCTTGCACACGCCATCGTCGTCGCGGTCAGCACGCTCGTGATCGCCTGTCCCTGTGCGCTCGGGCTCGCCACGCCTATCGCCATGACGGTCGCGATGGGGCGCGGGGCACAGGCGGGCGTGCTGTTCCGCAGCGCCGAATCCCTCGAGCGCCTGCGCGATGTCGATACGATCGTGTTCGACAAGACCGGCACCCTCACGACGGGCCGTCCCGAAGTGGTGAGCGTGATCCCGGTGGACGACGTGGCCGAGTCCGAGCTGCTGCGCTTCGCGGCCAGCCTCGAGCAGGCAAGTGAGCACCCGGCGGCCGGCGCGGTGGTGCAGGCCGCGCAGGCCCGCGGCCTGCGCCTGGGCCGCAGCTACGGATTCCGTGCCGTGGCGGGCAAGGGCGCGCTCGGCGTGGTGCAGCTGCGCAACGTGGCGGCGGGCAATGCCGCGCTGATGGAAGAGGCCGGCGTCGACGTTCGCGTGATCGAGCCGGAGGCCCGGCGCCTGCGCGAGCATGGCCAGACGGTCGTCTACGTGGCGCTCGACGGCGTCCCGGTCGGCATACTCGGCCTGGCCGACCCGCTCAAGCCCGAGGCCTGGGAGGTCGTGCAGCAGCTCAGGAAGGACGGCCTGCGGCTCGTGATCCTGTCGGGCGACCACGAGGCGTCGGTTCAGGCGGTGGCCGCCCAGCTCGGCATCGGGGAGGTGGCGGCCGGCGTGCTCCCGGACCAGAAGGCCGGGTGGGTGCGCGACCTGCGCGCGGCGGGCCGGGCCGTGGCCATGGTCGGCGACGGGATCAACGACGCACCGGCACTGGCCGAGGCCGACGTCGGCATCGCGATGGGCGCGGGCACCGACGTCGCCAAGCAGACCGCCGGGGTCACCCTGGTGAGCGGCGACCTGCACGGCCTGGTGCGCGCGCTGCGCCTGAGCGAGGCGACGATGCGCATCGTGCGCCAGAACCTGCTCTTCGCGTTCGGCTACAACGCGCTCGGCGTCCCGCTCGCGGCGGGCCTGCTCTATCCGCTGACGGGCATGCTGCTCATGCCGGCGTTCGCCGCGGCCGCGATGTCGTTGAGCTCGGTAAGCGTGATCGCGAACGCCCTGCGCCTGCGCAGCACGTCGCTCTGATCGGGTACGATCACGGCCAGCATCACGGTTGGCACGGCGTCCCACATGGCCCGCACCCTCGATAGCGATCCGCGCCGCGACGGGTACCGCATGCCCGGCGAGTTCGAGCCGCACGCCGGCTGCTGGATGCTGTGGCCGGAACGGCCGGACAACTGGCGCCTCGGCGGCAAGGCCGCGCAACAGGCCTTCGTCGCGGTCGCGGCCGCCATTGCCGGCAGCGAGCCCGTGTCGGTGGGCGTGTCGGCCGCGCAGTACGCGAACGCGCGCCGCCTGCTGCCGCCCGCCGTGCGGGTGGTGGAGCTCTCGAGCAACGATGCCTGGATGCGCGACGTCGGTCCCACCTTCGTCGTGAACGACCGCGGCGGCGTGCGCGGCGTGGACTGGATCTTCAACGCCTGGGGCGGGCTCGACGGCGGGCTCTATTTCCCGTGGGACAAGGACGACGCGGTGGCGCAGAAGGTGCTCGAGATCGAGGGCCGCGACCGCTACCGCGCGCCGTTCGTGCTCGAGGGCGGCGCGGTCCACGTGGACGGGCAGGGCACGCTGATCACGACCGGGGAATGCCTGCTCAACCGCAACCGCAATCCCCAGCTCACGCGCGAGGAGATCGAGACGCTGCTGCGGCGGTATCTCGGCGTCGCGACCATCGTCTGGCTCGACCGCGGTGTGCACGAGGACGAGACCGACGGCCACGTGGACAACCTGTGCGCCTACGTGAAGCCGGGCGAGGTGGTGCTCACGTGGACGGACGATCGCAGCGACCCGCAGTACGCGATCTCCCGCGACGCCTACGAGCGGCTCATGGACGTACGCGACGCCCGCGGCCGGCGCTTCACCGTGCACAAGCTCAAGCAGCCGGGCCCGCTGTACGTGACGCCGGACGAGGCGGCCGGGGTGGACGCCGCGCAGGGCTCGAAACCGCGCGAGGCCGGGGCGCGGCTCGCGGGGTCCTACGTCAACTTCTACCTGGGCACGAAACGCGTGGTCGTGCCGCTGCTCGACCCGAAGCGTGACCGCGCCGCGCTGCGTACGCTTGCGCGGCTGTTCCCGGGCCGCGAGGTCGTGGGCGTGCCGGGCCGCGAGATCCTGCTCGGCGGCGGCAACGTCCACTGCATCACGCAGCAGGTGCCGGCCGGGCGGGCGCGGCGCGGCGCGGCTGCCGCGGCGCGCAGGCGTTCCTGACATGCTCCACGAGGCCCTGAGCGGACGCCGGCTCACCAAGCTCGAGTACCAGCACGAGCTGCCAAAGCTGCAGGACCGGCTGCTCGATGCGCAGTTCGAGCTGCGTAAGTCGCGCGCGCGGGCCGTGGCCGTGATCGTCTCGGGCATCCCCGGCGCCGGCCGCAGCGAGGTCGTCAACGAACTGCTCGGCTGGCTCGATCCGAAGTTCGTCACGGTCTACGGATTCCGCGACCCGAACGAGGTCGAGCGCCAGCGGCCGCCGCTGTGGCGCTACTGGCGCGTGATGCCGCCGAAGGGGCGCATGGTCATCCTGCACGCCGGCTGGTACGGGGATTTCCTGTCGGCCTCCGTGCGCGAGCCGGGGCGCCCGGCCGCGGTGGTGCGCCGCGACGTCGAGCGCATCCGGCGCCTCGAGCGCATGCTCGCCGCCGACGGCGTCGCCGTCGTGAAACTTCACCTGCACGTCGGCCCGGACCTGCAGCGCCGGCGCATCCGCCGGCACCTGAAGGACAAGACCACGCGCTGGCGCGTCACGGCCGAGGACCACTGGTACGCCCGGCACTACGCGCGCGTGGAGCGGGCGCTCGAGCATTGCCTCGAGGTGACCGGGCAACCCTGCGCCCCGTGGCAGGTGATCGACGGCACGGACCGCCAGCACCGCGCGCTGGAGGTCGGGCGCGTGCTGCTCGAGGGGATCGAAGGGCGCCTCGGCCGCAACAAGGACAAGCCGTCGCTGCCGACGGCCGCCGTGCTGCGCCGTCGCGCGGCACGCTACCGGCTGCCGACGGCGCTGCGCGGGGAGCGCGTCGCCGAGGAGGACTACGAGCGCCGGCTCGAGGATCTGCAGGGCCGGCTCGCGCTGCTGTCGCGGCGGCGGAGCTTTGCGAAGCACTCGGTCGTGGTCGCCTTCGAGGGCATGGATGCCGCGGGCAAGGGCGGGGCGATCCGGCGCATCACGGCGGCGCTCGACGCCCGCCAGTACCGGGTCGTGCCGATCTCGGCGCCCTCGCCCGAGGAAATCGCTCGGCCCTACCTGTGGCGCTTCTGGTTCCAGCTGCCGCCGCGCGGCAACTACACGATCTTCGACCGCTCCTGGTACGGGCGGGTGCTGGTCGAGCGCGTGCGCGGCCTCGCGACGCGCGCCGACTGGCAGCGTGCCTACGAGGAGATCAACGAGTTCGAGCACGAGCTCGCGGAGCACGGCGTGATCGTCGCCAAGTTCTGGCTGTCAGTGAGCCCGGACGAGCAGGTCGCGCGCTTCGAGGAGCGCAACCGCAATCCGCTCAAGCGCTTCAAGGTGGATCCCGAGGACCTGCTCAACCGGGAGCAGTGGCACGACTACCAGGCCGCCGCCCGCGACATGATTGCGCTCACGAGCACGCGCCACGCCCCGTGGACGGTCGTGCCGGCCGACGACAAGCGCCACGCGCGGCTCGAAGTGCTGCGGCGGCTGTGCGACCGCGTGGCGGCGGCGGCCGACTGAGGCGAGGAGCCGCGCTGCCCCCGTCGTTTGCCGGGCGGGCCCCTCACCGCCGACGGAATCAGAAGTCGAGCGAGACGCGCCCGTAGACGTAGCGGCCCGAGCGCCCGAACGGCGAGTAGTTCGAGTAGGGCGCGTTCCCGGTCGGGTTGCGCGCGACCGGGAACGCGTCCGGGTACTCGTCGAGCGCGTTCTCCATGCCCAGCGCCAGCCCGATCCGGTCGGTCGGGTCGAAACGCGCCTCGAGGTCCACCAGCGTCTGCGCGCCGAGCTCGAAATCGAGCGCGGCCGTGGTGCCGGGGTCGAGCGCCGCGCCATAGCGCGTGGCGCGCGCCGTGGCGCCGAAGCGGTCCAGGCGCCAGTTCGCGACCGCCGCGAACTTGTCCTTCGGGTTACCCTGCTCGAAGGTCAGCACGTTGATCCGCGCGAACAGCGGCGGCGGCGGGTCGAGGGCCTCGAGTTCCGCGGTCGCGGGGACACGCGTGACCTCCGTGTCGTTCCAGTTCGCGACCAGGGTGAAGTCGAATCGGCCGCCCGCCGTCTCCCACGGCCAGTTCACCACGACGTCGAGCCCGCGCGTCCTGGTGTCCACGCCATTGATGAAGAACCGGCCGCCACCGACGCCGACGAAGCCGAGGCCTTCGAGGTAGGCCCGCACGTTGGCCTGCGTCAGGTTCTCGGAGAGCACGATGCGGTCGTCGATGTCGATGCGGTAGGCGTCCACCGTGACCGTGACGCCGGCGAGGTGCAACACCGCGCCGAGCGCGACGTTCACGGATTCCTCGGCGTCCAGCGGCTTCGCGCCGAGTGCCTTCGCCACCGGGTCGTCGACCGGGAAGGTTGCGATGTCGAACGGCACGCCGTCGATGAAGTTCGTTGAGGTCGTGGCGAAGTACTGCTGCTGCAGCGAGGGCGCGCGGAAGCCGTTCTGCACCGAGCCGCGCAGCGCGAACGACGGATTGAAATCGTAGCGCGCGGCGAGCTTGCCGGAGAGGTTGCTGCCGAAGTCGGAGTAGTCCTCGGCGCGCAGCGCGACGGAGGCGAGCAGGCGCTCGGTCACGTTCGCCTCGAGGTCGACGTAGGCGCCTACCGCGGTGCGGTCCTCGTCCACGGCATTCTCGGGCCGGAAGCCCGGGAATACCTGTGCGCCCGACGCCGTGGGCTGGCCGTTCGGCAGCAGCGCGCCGCCGTTGCGCCAGGAATCCGGCTCCCCGGCGGTGATCGAGTAACCCTCGCGGCGCGCCTCGAGGCCCGCGGCGACGTTGAGCGGCGAGTCGAGCCAGCCCGGTTCGTACTGCCGCCGGCCCGCGAGGTTCAGCATCCACTGGTCGTAGTCGAATCCGCCCGCGTCGAAGCGCGTCGGGCTCGCGGCACCCAGCGAGCGGTTCAGCGTCCGCTCGATGGTGAACTCCATCTCGTTGTAGCCGTATACCAGCGAGGCATCCATCTGCCAGTCGCTCAGGCTCCACTCGGCGCCGCCCGCGAGGCTGTAGTCGGTGACTTCGGGCGCGATGACCGGCAGGAAGCCGTCCGGGTAGATCTCGATGACGTTGCGGTCGTCGAGCGCTCGGCGGAAGAAGCCCGCGGAGCGGGCCTCGCGGCCCTGGTAGCCCGCCCAGCCGTAGAGATGCACGCCGCTGGCGAGGTCGTAGCCCGCGTTCGCGAACAGCGACAGCTGCTCGAGCTTCGGTTCGCCGTACCACGCGTTGAAGCGATCGATGGTCTGCTCGCGCGGGTCGAAGGCCCCGTCCACGCGCGGGTACTGCTGCCGCGCGTCCCAGCCGTCGCGCTCGGTGCGGTCCTGGTCCTTGTACTCGCCGGCCACGGTGAGGAAGCCCGTCTCGCCGAGAGCGAAGCCCTTCCAGCCGTGCACCGTCAGCGTCTCGCCGTCCGACACGTCGCGCTCGATCCGCGACGGGGCGGACCAGGTCGCTCCCGCCGGCGGCGCGCCGGTCGGCACGTCGTAGCCCGACTCGCGCTGGCCGTACAGAGCCGTCAGGTCGCCGCCTTCCGCGTCGTCGCGCAACAGCACGTTGATGACGCCCGCGATCGCGTCGGAACCGTACTGCGCGGAGGCGCCGTCGCGCAGCACCTCGACGGAATTCACGGCCGCCGTGGGAATGGTGTTGAGATCGACCGCCGACGAGCCGCGGCCGATGGTGCCGTTCACGTTCACCAGCGACGAGGCGTGCCGCCGCTTCGAGTTGAGCAGCACCAGCGTCTGGTCGGGCGCGAGGCCGCGCAGCGTCGCCGGGCGGATGGTGTCCGTGCCGTCGGCGAGGCCGGGCCGCGGAAAGTTGTAGGAGGGCAGGGCCGTCGACAGCGCCTGGTTGAGTTCGGTGACGCCGACGTTGGACAGGCTCTCGGCCGTCACGATGTCCACCGGCACGGCGGTCTCGGTGGCGGACCGGTCGGGGACGCGCGTGCCGGTGACGACGATGTTCTCGAGGTCGTCCGCAGCGCCACGCGCGCTCCCCGCCGCTGCGGCGGCGAGCGCGGCTGCGACGAGGATCGCGCGCCTGCGACACGCTGTGTTGCTCACTTGCATCTCCCTTCTGTGGCGGCGCCGGGCGAGTCCTGAGTACCGACGTGGCCATTACGCAACACCCGGATATGGGCGTCAAGGCGACCGTTGCCTGCAACACAGCGTGTCCTCCAGGCCGACATCACCACGCTGCGCGTGGACGGGGCTCGGCCATGCAGGGACCGTCCTCCACGCGCCTTGTCGGAACCGGGCCGTGAGCGCCTTGGTGTGCCCCCCGTCCGCGACTAAGATGCATCGCAGGGCGTGACGCCCCGATTGCCCTGCTCTCGCGGAGTACCGGACATGAGTTCCCTGCTTGCCGTCGTGTTCGGCGTCTACCTCGTCATCGTGCTGGTCATGGTCGTGGTCGGGCCGCTGCTGATGCTCCGGGAGCGGCGGCGGGGCCGGGCCGGTGGTCGCGCGGTCTCCGGCGGAAGCGCATGACCGCGGCCGACACCGGGGTCGTGCGCGCGGATCGCCTCGAGGCCCGGCGCGAACGGCTGCTGCTCGACCCCGGCGCCCTCGTCACCTGCCCGCACTGTGAGCGCGAGTTCACGCTGGCCGAGGGCTTCGCCCGGCGCTCGCTCGAGGAACTGGCCCAGGCGGGCGAGCAGCTGCTCGCCGGGGAGCGGCAGTCCGTCGAGGCGGCGCTCGAGGCGCGCCTCGAGCGCGAGGCCGCCGACCGCGACAGGCTGGCGCAGGGCGAGCTCGCCTCGCTTCGCCGGCTGCTCGGCGAGCGCGACGAGCAGCACGCCGCGGCACTCAAGGACATGCGGGCGCTCGAGAAGGCCTCGGCCGACGCGCAGCTCAAGGGACTGCAGGACGTCCTCACCGAGAAGGCGCGGGAGATCGCGGCGCTGCAGGCGCAGGAGCTCGGGCTGCGCCGCGAGCGCGCGCAGCTCGAGGAGGCGCGGGCGGCGCTCGAGCTCGAGGCGCAGCGGCGGG